>Ga0080064_1002574_pt1 | contig 30025 bp, 27 predicted proteins | sample Subgrocontami54m_FD_69260 | JGI IMG/M metagenome (GOLD analysis project Ga0080064, IMG submission 69260) | Subsurface groundwater microbial communities from S. Glens Falls, New York, USA - GMW46 contaminated, 5.4 m (SPADES assembly) (version 2) ...
GCTTCACCCCGAGCTTGTCCAGCTCGTGCATCCAGTACATGTTGCCATCGCCCATCATGCCGAAGATATGCGTTGCACCCTCAGCCACGAACGCGCGGGCCAGCCTTTGATACACCTTCATTGAATTTCTCTCCTTGATTTTTACTGCCTGACGAACCGCTCGATCAGCGGCCTGCAAAAATCCTGCCGGGCCGCACCGGCGCGCCAACCCGCAGCATCGGGGTCGGCTCCGGCCCTGCCTATACTATGGTCAGCCGAGCAGCGCGCGCAAACTCCGATTGACTTCCGCACTATGATGGCGGGCGGTCTTGCCGCTCGGAGCGAGAGCCTCGCTGTAGAAAAATTGCGGAAGCTCGTCGTCCTTTTCGGTAAAACCCGCCGCTTTGTTGAACTCCCATTCCATCTTCAGCGTCTCGCGTCCCAGACTCTGCATGAATGATGTATCGAGGCTGGTGCCATGCGCGTCGTTGAGCGCGGTCACGATGAGCTCGGCGCTGACGTTAGTCACTGAGCGCCCGAAAATACACAGCCCCAGCGAATCGGCGGCAGCAACCGCGGTTTGAATGCCAAGGCTCGCTTCCACCAGTTCCGCGGTCGTCTTGCCCTTGCAGTCGAAAACCGGCAGGTTGCCCGAGGTGTGATCGGCGCCCTGCGCCGTAACCATCATGGAAATGGCGGTCACTTCGACGACGCGGGGATCGTAGGCGCTGATGCCCTGCTGTTTGATGACGGGGACGCGGGCGACCTTGTAATGTGCGCCGACGCGGGCGGTACCCTGCGCCAGCAGACGGCCGCGCTCGGTGCCCCGGCGCATGTCCTCGAAGGCGGCCATCATGAACTCAACATCGCTGAATGCGCCTTGCCCGGCTTCCATCAGCACACCCAGCGTCGCGCCGACCTCGATGGTGTCAATGCCCAGATCATTGGCCTCAGCGTTGGCTCGCGCCACGTCGTCGGGATCCGACAGGCCGCAGTTGCTGCCCATCAGGCCGAGAGTCTCGTATTCCAGCGGCGACACGATTTCTTTGCCATTGGCGTCGACGTAGACGTTGCTGCATTCGATGGTGCAGCCCGGCATGCAAGCATGCGCGGTCTGCCCGCCGCGGCTCAGGTTGCGCTCGCGGATATAGTCGCCGCCCAGCTTGAGCGGGCCTTCTGAAGCTTCCACCAGGCGGCCGGCGCTGAAGTTGCGCACCGGCAGGCCTCCGACACGGTTCATGATGTCCGCCATCATCGCCGTGCCGACTTTCTTGAAAGTGTCGATCGCCGGCTCCTTGGCGAGCCGTGCGCCGTATTCGCGCACTGCGCCCATGACTTTTTTACGGTCATGGAAGGTCGGCATCTTGTGCACGTCGACGACGATGGCTTTGACTTTCTTGCTGCCCATGACGGCGCCGACGCCGCCGCGCGCCGCGAGGCGGGACGGCCGGCCGTCGGTATCGGCGAAGGCGATGCCCGCCACCAGCCCGAGATACTCGCCGACCGGGCCGCACAGCGCAAAGCTGATCTTCTTGCCGTATTTCTCGAACAGCAGTGCGGCAACTTCGTTGTTGCCCCTGCCCATGTAGGGAGCAGCGCTATCGTAGGTAATGGCTCCCTCCCGGGTGATCCGGATGACGACCCACTCGTTCGATGCGCCGTACAGGGTAAGTCCGGCGGTCTCGAGCTGGCCCAGCGCAAAACCAAAAGTTCCGCCCGCATTCGCCTCCTTGATGCCGCCCGTGAGCGGGCTTTTGCAACCGACGCTGAGCCGGTTGGCATTCGAGAAGTTGGTGCCCGCGAACGGGCCGGCGGAAAATATCAGCGGATTTTCAGGTGACAGCGGGTCGACGGTTGCCACCCCGCTCTTGAGCAAGGTCTTGGCAATATAGTGCCGGCCGACGCGGATCACCGCCTCGCCGTGCAGTTCCTCGGTATTGACCGAGCGATTCGCAAGATTGATGTGCAGGTATTTGCGCATGCCGGCAATTCTACTCTTTTCGCCCCCGGCTTATCGCGGCGGCCGGCGCCTGACGCTCAATCCCACGGCGGCGCCCGGCCCGCCGGATTGGCGATTCTGCCGTCAGGCCGATTGAGCGCGTGGATTGTTTTCATTTCGTCGTCGCTCAGCGAAAAATCGAATACCGTCAGGCTCTCGGCCATGTGCGCGGGGTTCGAGGAGCGCGGGATGGGGGCGATGCCCTCCTGCTGAATCAGCCAGCGCAGCGCCACCTGGGCAATGGTCCTGCCCCTGCTGCGCGCGATCCCGCCGAGGACCGGATCATTGAACATACGGCCGCGGGCGAGCGGGCAATAAGCCATGAATATGAGTCCCTTGCTGCGGCAGTAGGCGAGTACCCTGGACTGGTCGAGATAGGGGTGATACTCGGCCTGCAGCGTCACCAGCGGTTCCGGGCACAATCGCATCGCTTCATCAAGCAGCGCGATGTTGAAATTCGCGACGCCGATGTGGCGCGTCCGGCCTTCGCGCTTCGCCCGCGCCAGCGCGCCCATGGTTTCCGCGAGCGGGATGTTCTCGGTGCTCGGCCAGTGCACGAGCAGCGCATCCACGTAATCGACCTGCAGCCGTTTCAGGCTTTCGTCCACCGAGCGCGCGAAGTCGGCCGCGCGCAGGTACTCGTGCGAGACCTTGGTGGTCAGGAAAATGTCCTGGCGCGGCACGCCGGAGAGGCGGATGCCTTCGCCGACGCCCTTTTCGGTCCCGTATTTCCACGCGGTGTCGAGGTGGCGATAGCCGAGCGTGAGCGCGGCGGCGACAATTTCGCCGCAATCCCCCAACTGCGAAGTGCCAAAGCCGATGCGTGGAATCCGCGCGCCGTGCGCGGACAATGCGGGTACCATCATTAACGGATGATGGAGGATGCGGCAGCGAAAATCAAGATGAGGCCGGTGCCGCGCGATCAGATAAAGGCCTGACTCCGGCTTGGACCCGATGCGGTGCGCGGAGCAAATCTGCCGTCATCGCGACAGGCCGCGGTGCTGCCGCATGAAACTGGCGCACTCCTCACGCGGGATCGGCTTGCTGAAGTAGTAGCCCTGCATCGCGTCGCAGGCGTGATCGCGCAGGAACGCCTGCTGCTCCTGCGTCTCGACCCCTTCGGCAACCACGGTGAGACTCAGGGTCTTGCCCATGGCGATGATCGCCTCGGTGATTGCCCGGTTCTCGGCGCTCAGGGCAAGATCGCGGATGAAGGAGCGATCCACCTTGAGCGTGTCGATCGGATAGCGCTTGACCTGCGCGAGCGCCGAGTAACCGACCCCGAAGTTAGTGAGGGCGATGCGCACGCCCAATCGCTTGATGGCGGCCAGCACCTTGGCCGACCGCTCGTGGTTTTGCATCACCACGCTCTCGGAAATCTCGATATCCAGCAGTTCCGGTTTCATGCCGCTTTCCCCCAGCGCGGCAATGACGTCGGCAGCGAGTCCCTCGTCGGCGAACTGGCGCGCCGACAGATTGACCGCCATGTACACGGGCGGCAGGCCTTCGCGCTGCCACGCGACGTTCTGCGCGCATGCAGTCCGCAACACCCACCTGCCGATTGGCAGGATCAGGCCGGTTTCCTCGGCGACAGGGAGGAACCGCGAGGGCGCTACCGTGCCGAGGTCCGGATGCTGCCAGCGCAGCAGGGCTTCCACGCCGATGATCTCTTGGGTCTTGAGATCCAGTTTGGCCTGGTAGTCGAGGAAAAACTCGTTGTGCTCCAGCGCATGACGCAGGCTCGATTCCAGCGTGAGCCGCTCGAGCGAATGCGCTCTGATGTCTTCGGAGAAGAACTGGAAGTTGTTCTTGCCTTGTTCCTTGGCGAGATACATCGCGATATCGGCGTTTTTCATCAACGATTGCTCGTCCTGCGAGTCGGCCGGATACATGCAGATGCCGATGCTCGCCGTCACCCGGCACTCCTGCCCCAGCACGACGACCGGCTTCAGGGCGGCGGAGAGCAGGTTGCGCGCGGCCATGGCCACCTGATCCGTGTCGCTCACCTCCGGCAGCAGCATCACGAATTCGTCGCCGCCCAGGCGGGAGACGACATCGCTCGCGCGCAGACAGTCCTTGAAGCGTGCGCCCATTTCCTGCAGCAGCCGGTCTCCCGCTTCGTGTCCCAGGGTGTCATTGACCAGCTTGAAACGGTCGAGGTCGATGAACATCACGGCGAAGCTGCGGTGGTAGCGCTGCGCCACCTGAATCTCGTGATTCAGGAGCTGGCTGAACATCCCCCGGTTCGGCAGCGAGGTCAGCGCGTCGTGCGTGGCCATGAATTGGACGCGCTCCTCGGCCTGCTTGCGCTGCAGGAACTGCCCGATCTGGCTGCCGATCACGCGTACTGCCTGTAGCAGCCGATCATCCGGTTCACGAACTTCGCGACTGTTGAAATTGAGCACGCCAACCGTTTTTCCTTCCACCATGACCGGAAAGACGAATGCGCCGCGCGTGCTGGCATCGCGGTGGAGACCCTTGGAATGCACACGAGGGTCTTTGCTAAGATCGGCGACCCAAAGCGGCTGTTCCGACTGCCACACCCAGCCTGTCAATCCGACGCCCTGGGCGAAAACCACGTCACGCGATCCCTCGATAAATCGCTCAACCATGGCATCCGGCACGCTCCAGAACTCCGTAAAGCGCAGCACGCCGGCTTCGTTGTCTACGCGAAAGTATCGGCCGCACTGCCAGCCCTGCGTTTCGCAGATGGCGCGAATCACCGCCTTCAGCGCCGCGGCAGCGCTGTCCGACTCGGAGAGGCATCGGGCCACCATGTGCTCGAGCCGCAGCAACTGTTCCGCCCGCATGCTCTCGGTGATGTCCTTGCCGATGCCGCGGTAGCCCTTGAACCGCTGCTTCCCGTCGAACACCGGCTGCCCGCTGGTGCTGATGTAGCGCAATTCACCCTGCGGACCGACGCGCCTGAAGACGAAATCGGCGAAAGGCTGCCGCGCTTCGAGCACAGCTTTGTGCGTGTCCCAGCTTCCGTTGTCGCCGACCGGGACCGCGCCATGGTCCCAGCGCATCGTTCCGGGATATTGCCGCGGGTCGATCCCCGTTTTCTCGAAACCCGCGCCCGTGAGCAGGGTGAAACGATAATTTTCGTCCTGTTCCCAGTACCATTCGGACGAAAGCTCGAGGTGGCATTTAAAGCGCTCTTCGCTGAGCCGCAGCGCCTCGCCGGAGCCCCGTTTTTTCGCCTGCGTGTTTTTTTTTGCCGCCATGCTCACGCCGCTTTCACCAGAACATTCTGCTCGCTCTGAAGGATTTTCATGACCGCCGGGCGTTTGAGCATGCGCTCCTTCCATGCCGTGTAGGCGGCGAGTTCCTGCATCGGAAATTCTCCGCGCACGCCCCAGCCGTAAAACACGAGCCCGTAGGGATCGGCGACCGTGTATTGTTTTCCCATCATCCAGTCCTTGCCTTCGAGCAGGGAATTGATTTCCTGGCAATTGGCCCAGAAGGACTTGCGTCCCGTTTCCTTCACCGTGGCTTGCGCGGCTTCGCCTTCGGCAAAGCGCTCGGGCCGCATGTAGCGCTGGTACGACGGGTGAACGATATTGGAGAACCACGCCATGGCCGAGATGCAGCGCGCTTCCTCGACCGGGTCCGCGGGCATCAGGTTCGCCTGCGGGAAACGCTTCGCGAGATAGGCAAGGATCGCCGTGTTCTCGGTGATGATCCGGCCGTCGACGCTGAGCGACGGCACTTTGCCCCGCGGGTTGATCTTGAGATACGCCTCGGTTTTCTGCTCTCCCTTCGCGAGCAGGGTGGGTTTCTCCACGTACTCGGTCCCGGTCTCTTCAAGACCGATATGAGAGGCCATGGAACAAGCGCCGGGACTGAAATAAAGCGTCAGCATGATGAACTCCTGATTGGATGGGATTTATCGGCGCGGCTTTTCGGGAACGCCGTCGGCTACGCGCCGCCATCTCGATTATAAACCGCGCGCTCGACACCCGGGCACCCGCGTGCGTCTTAGCTGACAGGATCGCTAGCGCCTGCTCGACAACGCGGCGCTCGGGCTTTTGTTCAAGGAACTATCGGGCGTTAAACGCTAGCGAGGGGACCCTCCCGGATTTGTGCGCGTTGAAACCCGGCCGGCCGGGAACCGTTGCGCTTGACTATAAACAGGGTCAGTGTAACTTTTCCATCAGTCTCAAGACTCGACCTGCCCAACGGTTCGATCCTTCAGTACAGGCGCCACGGAAAAGTTACACTGACCCTGTTTATTTTTTTGGTTACGTGCTGCGGCCTTCGCGAGTTTGGTATATGGCCGATAACCATCAAGCGATAGCCAGCATCAAATGCCCGACAGGCTTAGAGGCCGGCTTCACCTTGATTTCGATGTCGTAGCCGAGCCGATTCAAGCAATCCATTAGCTTGCGCTCGGACAGATTGGAGAAGTCGCCACGCATCATGTCGGACACCTTTGGTTGCGTGATACCCATGCGCTTTGCCGCTTCTTGTTGAGTCAGCCCAAGGCGGCGCATGGCCTTTCTGATCTCGACGACCAAGCCCGATTTGATCTTGAGTCTTTCCGCGTCAGGTAGGCCAAGATCGGCATACACGTTACCAGAGCTGCGCTGCACTTCGATACCGTTAATGAGCCGTTTTTTCATTTCGTAGCACCTTTGCAAGCGCCGCGGCCTCTTTCAGCCTGGCGCGAATGATGTCCAGGTCCTGTTTCGGCGTGGCGATCCCGCGCTTGCTCTTCTTCTGGAAGCAGTGCAGGACGAACACAGCTTCCTCGAACTTCACGGTGTAGACGGCACGATACGTGCCACCTGAATCGTCTTCGACAACCTCAAGCACTCCGGCACTCCCGAACCCCTTGAGCACCTTCGCTGCATCGTGTTGATCGCCGGCTTGAGCAAGGGATACCTGACGCCACGTGGATGTCGGGGAACGCTGCGCGTACCCCGACCTACGTCTAAGTCCGACAGGCTGCTAGAAAACTCAATCACTGCGCTGCGTCGCGTCCTTGAAGGCGGAGAAACCATCTACAGTTAGGCGCGTCGCTCGCGGAACTCAGCAACCGCGACTGCGCGATCAGTCGCAACAGCCTTGCGAAGTGCCTTGATCCGATCGATCTCGTGCATGGTCTGGGCAGTGAAATACGACTCCCCACATTGAGGACATGACCACATGGGAATGCCTTCAATTACCAAGAGCGATTGACCACGGCCAAAACTGCGTGTGACCTTCCGAAGTTCTACACCCTTTTTCGCGCATGACGCGCAGATGAGATTAGACAAGGTAAACGGTGATGACGAAGAGAGTGCCAATCTGATAGTTCAGCGAGCGGATACAGTCGCGAATACGGCTGATCGACGGCTGTGGCATCTGTTAATTGTAGCGGAAAATCCAGATGTGTTCTTGTGCCGCCTGCTCTGATTTTGCAGGAATTGCTGCAAGGGTTCGCAGGTCCGCGTGCGCGTAAAGACATCATCGACCGGTTCGCGGCCCTGCCGCTCCTCACCCCGGACCGGCAGGATCATATTGACGCCGCGGAATTGCGTAATCGCTGCCGTCGCGCCGGTGTGCAGGTCGGCACCATCGACGCTTTGCTCGCGCAGCTCTGCATCCGTCACAGACTGACGCTGCTGACGACCGACAACGACTTTGTCCGAGCCGCCTCGCACTGCCCACTGCGCGTGTGGGGACAGGATCGCTAGCGCCTTGCCGGCGGTCGATTGCGTCGAACGGCGAGATTCGGCCAGAAGGAGTCTCAGGGAAGCAGGCGAGACTTGTTGAGATGTTTCGAATAAATGTATATAATCGAAACACTGAAAAGGCCTTGGAAGGAAATGCGCGGTGCGTTCAACTACTGCCACACAGCCAGATGTCAAACGCGGGCCTTCTCTGCGCGGTGCTTGCGAAAAATCCGCACGCTCTCTCATCCCCGTTATCCGTCGTGCAACCCCGGGGAAGACATCTCCCGAAGCGTTGACCGACCTGGTTGATTCGCTGACTGGCGTTATCGAGCGGACAGCGGAATTACTCCTCGCCGGCAAACACGTCCGTGTGATCGAGGACGATGAAACCATGACTACGCAGGAGGCAGCAGACTTCCTCAACGTCTCGCGTCCTCATCTGGTCAAGCTGCTCGAGACGGGACAAATTCCACAACTGCCCAAGGTCGGTCGCCATCGTCGAGTCGCTCGGGTAGCCGTGCTCAAGTACAAGCGTACTCGAGATGCCCTGCGCGAATCGGCGCTCAAGGAACTCGCTGCGTTCTCGCAACGCCACCGTCTCGGCTATTGACCGTGCCGCCGGTTGTCGTGCTCGACGCCTGCGTACTCTATCCGGCGGCGCAGCGCGACCTCTTTATGTGGCTGGCGGCGGGAGGCGCAATTCACGCGCACTGGACGAACGAAATCCACGACGAGTGGATTCGCAATGTCGAGCACGATTACGGCGTTGACCGCAGCGTTCTGGATCGCGTGCGCAAGCTGATGGATCGTGCGGCTGGCGACGTCTTGATCGGCAGGTATCGCCAGCACGAGCGATTGTTCCCGAAAACCGATACCAAGGATCGTCATGTCGCCGCCGCTGCGGTCGCGGCGCGCAACCGTTCCGGCGTGGACATCGTCACGATCATCACCTGGAACCTCAAGGACTTTAATCGCAAGGAATTGGCGAAGGCGGGCGTGGTCGCGGAAAATCCAGATGCTTTCTTGTGTCGCCTGCTTGCCGACTCACCGGAAAATGCTGTTACGGCATTCATACGAATGCGCGACAACCTCCGAAACCCACCCAAGACGACACGGGAGTGCGCCGATACGCTCGCCGCACAAGGCTTGAAGAAGTTCGCGGGGTTGATAACGGCAAGGCTTGAGTGACATTGGTGTCATTGATGGTGTATCGTCGATTCAACGGCATAGGGTAGGGTGCGCTTGCGCACCAATGTGATGGCGTCGCATGGATCCGGACATCTTTTCTGCATGGTGCGCAAGCGCACCCTACGCCGGATCAGGCCCGCGTGCGCGTAAAGACATCATCGACCGGTTCGCGGCCCTGCCGCTCCTTGCTCCGGACCGGCAGGATCACATTGACGCCGCGGAATTGCGCAATCGCTACCGTCGCGCCGGGGTGCAGGTCGGCGCCATCGACGCCTTGCTCGCGCAGCTCTGCATTCGTCACCAACTGACGCTGCTGACGACCGACAACGACTTTGTCAGAGCCGCCTCGCACTGCCCACTACGCGTGTGGGGACAGGATCGCTAGCGCCTTGCCTGCAGTCGATTGCGCCGAACGGCGAGATTCGGCCAGAAGGAGTTCCAGGAAAAGCGGGCGAGACTTGTGCTTGCCATAACTAACCTTATAGGTTAATGTGGTCGCCATGGAAAAGCGCAAGCCACACTACGATCTGGCTGGCGTGAAGACCGCCGTAAAGAAGCGCGGTGCGGATGCCTTTACCGCCACCGCTTTGGTCGGAGCCCAGGCAATGGGCCTCGACTCGGCACAGGCCGTCAGTGTGGTGTGTTCAATGACGCGAACCGATTTTTTCAAGAGCATGACGACCCACGCGTCAAGCCAAGTCTGGCAGGACGTGTATCACCCTGTAACGCCGAATGGCAAGGTGGCTTACGTCAAGGTGACGCTGCGCGCGGATGGTTCCATTGTGATTCAGTTTAAGGAGAAGTGAGATGGCACGTGAATGCTTGAACTGCGGACAAAGAAGTCTTCGGCATGCCGTCAAGGACGTGCCGTACGAATACAAGGGTCACGCAACTGTAGTGCCCAAAGTCGCGGGTTGGCATTGTCCTCATTGCCACGAAGTGGAGTTTGACCGGGGCGAAGGCAAACGGTTTGGCGAGACAATCAAACGCATTGCCGCAGAGATCGACACCCAGGAAGCTGCCGAACTGGCGCGCATCCGCAAGAAGTTGAAGCTCACCCAGCTAGAGGCTGCGCGAATCACAGGCGGCGGTCCGAATGCCTTTTCTCGCTATGAGAGGGGCAAAGCCCGTCCGCTACCTGCTGTGACAAATCTATTTCGAATTCTTGATCGGCATCCGGAACTGCTTGATGAATTGGAGAGTTGATCTCACGGGCTCTTCGTGGCCACAATGATTGATTATCGTTGTGACCACCTGACAATGTCACTCCGGACCGGCAGGATCACATTGACGCCGCGGAATTGCGCAATCGCTGCCGTCGCGCCGGTGTGCAGGTTGGCACCATAGACGCCTTGCTCGCGCAACTCTGCATTCGTCACAAACTGACGCTGCTGACGACCGACAACGACTTTGTCCGAGCCGCCTCGCACTGCCCGCTGCGCGTGTGGGGACAGGATCGCTAGCGCCTTGCCTGCGGTCGATTGCGCCGAACGACGAGATTCGGCCTAAATCCGGTCATTCACTCACTGCTTGTTCGAGAACGTAACCGCGCAGGTTCAAGCCCAGAACACCTCCCCGACCCGTCTGGCTCATTTGAATGCAAACAGGCCGTAGTGGTAGTCCTGATAATCCACCAGCTAGACCTTGCATCGACAGCTAAGGCAAACCGGCCTTGCGCAAACCCTCGACGTACGTCTGGATCTGGTCGCTATTCTCCAAATAGAAGAGATGCTCCCGGACGTAATCGCACGAGAACTCCGGTTTGAGCTTCATCAGTTCCGCAATCGCGGACCGTGCTTCGTCTACCCGCCCGAGATAACCGAGTGCCGCGGTAAGATGGGCATAGGCCCAGCACTGGCAGTTGGGCACCAAGATCGCTTTCCGTGCCCAGTCTACCGCCTTTTCGTACTGCCCGAGCAGCAGCAGGGCCAGCGCGCCGTACGAGTAGAACGCCCACCGCCAGGGTTCGTAGGGGCTCAGCCGTATGGCTTCCTCGAAGCACGGAATCGAGTCCTGTAGTCGACCCGCATACGCCAACGCATCACCCATCCCGCAGTAAGCGATCGCCATGTGCGGACTAAGCTTCAGTGAGGTCTCGCATTCGCTCATACCAAGCGAGTAATCGCGCCTCGCGATGTGCACGCGGCCGAGCGCCATATGACAGAATGCATCCTGGTCATCAAGGGCGACCGCCTGCTGTGCTAGGCGAAGCGCCGCCTCTAACGCGTCCGGCGTCGGATCGGCCTCGAAATACACCATCTCCAGAACCATGCTGTAGGCGAGACGCGCGTGCGCCTGCGCGAACTTGGGATCGAGCTCGATGGCGCGACGAAACAGGCGCTGGGCCTCTGCATTGCCCTCCTTGGTGAAGGTGTACGCTTGGAAAAGGCCAAGGTGATAACAATCCCAGGCATTGAGGTTCTGCGTGGGTTTCTGCGCCGCCCGCTGGCGCTCCAGCATGCCGAGTTCCGGCTCCAACTGACCGACGATCGTACCTGTAATCTCGTCCTGGATCGCGAAGATATCCTGAAGCTCGCGATCATATCGATTTGCCCAGATGTGGTTGCCGGAGACGCCGTTGATCAGCTGCGCGGTGACACGTACGCGATTACCCACCTTGCGCACGCTTCCTTCGACAACGTACATCGCAGCCAGCTCTTTCGCCACCCGCAGAATATCGACGGACTGGCTCCTGAACGCAAAGCTCGAGTTCCAGGCTACTACATGCAGCCAGTGATACTTCGACAATGCGGCGATGAGGTCTTCAGTGATCCCGTCCGCGAAGTATTGCTGGTCGGCATCACCACTCATGTTGGCAAACGGCAGTACTGCAACGGAGGGCTTGACCGGTAGCGCGATCTCTGGTTCGAAGGCTGCGCTCGGCTTCGAGGTCGGGTCGTGTGACACTTTGATCCTTGCGGGTGCTTGAGGCACTCCGTCGATTCCAAGGTCAGCGCTTTGGCTCTTTACTCGCTCGTCAATGGTGCTAGTGACCGGCTGGCAGGCACTCGATGGTCCGTCCGCAAGCCCGGGGGGCGCTCCTGCTAATCTATTAAGTTGATCCAACGGGCGTTGCGCGTGACCTCGACGCATCACATCCCATGCAATGATTGCGACGCCAATAAAGACGATGATGACTCGAAAATCGAGAGTCGACGGCCCAAAATCACCGGCGAATTGTGCGATGTTTATCGCGTGGAATATCCGTGCGGCCCATTCCTCCGGCACAAAGCCAGTAATCACGAGGATTACTCCCCCGACCGCCCAATGAGTAACGGCGTCCCGAATGGTAACCAAAAGGCGGGGGTGTCGCTGCTTTTCGGATGCCAAGATAGCGCCTATACAGTCAGCCGGGTCAGATCGGCCAGATGATCGTCTAACGCTGCCCACGCCATCTCTCAACGCCTATTAACTATTCGTTGAATGGCAGGTTACTACTACAGCCTAACGTAGGCAAGGCTGGCCTCCCTTGATGGCGCGAATGGCTGCTTCGGGTCTATTCTGTTGAAAAACTCTTTTTCCACCGTCGATGAAAAAATTCTAGCCGTTATAGGAAGCGAGGCGCGCTTCTGGCTATGGGGACACATGAAAGAATTGATGTCGCGATGTGGGACCTGTTGAGCGAGCTACGAGGTCCAGCCAGGTCAAATTTCTGATTGCCTCGACATTCGACAGAATTTTACCGCCCTGCGATTTCGAGTTTTTCAACAGAATAGGTCGTTTCCAGACGTTCGCGAGGGTCGTTTCCGGAAATTGACGTCCGGACGCTGCCGGTCCGATCAAGTCTCGACGACTACAACTGATTACCCATTATCGCTTCGGAGCCGCCCACGCGTCTTCTTTCGAAACGCCGGGCGGCGGGGTGAAGAGGATATGATCCGCGCCGCGCAATTTGTCGGGCCCGCCCCAGAATTCGGCCATCTTGCGCTGGTCGGCTTTCGCGCGGGCATCGACTTCCTCCGGATCGCAGATCGCGCGCAGCTTCGCTTCGAGCAACTTCGCGCGGCCGCGATCGCGGACTTCCTCGACGAGGTCGTGCGCTTCCTCCGGATCGGCGGCAAGGTCGAACAGTTGCGGCGGCATGCCGACGTGATAGATGAGTTTCAGATCGCCTTCGCGCAGCATGAACTGGCCCGCTTTCGAGCCCTGCGCGTGATACTCGGCGAACGCCGGCCGCTGCGATTCGTTACCGTTCACGGCGGGAAACAAGGAGATACCCGGCAGGTCATGGTCCGGCGCGGCGAGCGCTGCCCCCACGCATTCGACCACCGTCGGAAACAGATCGACGTGCGAAACAAGCTGCCGCACCACGCGGTTCGCGGGCACGCCCGGGCCGGCGATCAGGAGCGGCACGCCGACCGAGCCTTCGTAGAGACTCTTCTTGCCGAACATGCCCTGCCAGCCGAAAAGCTCGCCGTGATCGCTGGTGTAGACGATGCGCGTGCTGGCGAGCAGCCCGAGTTCCTCGACGACTTTCATGACCGCGCCGATCTGCTCGTCGAGATGCGTGATGAGCCCGAAGTAGGCGGCGGCGACGCGCCTGAGCATCCGCTCGTCGGTCATCTCGTGATAGCCGTCGATGTCGCGCAGATGGCGCGCGGCCGGGTGTTCGGGGCGGTCGCCGGGACGGTAGCGCAGCGGCAGCGGCATTTTGTCCTCGGGATACAGATCGTAGAGCCGCTTGGGCACGCTGAACGGCGGGTGCGGGCTGATGTAGCCGATCTTGAGCGCCCACGGCTTATCCCGGCGTGCCGCGTTCGCGCGCAGCCACTCGATCGTCTTGGCGGTGATCCGGCGGTCGTAGTCCTGGTAGTGCGTCTCCCCGATGCCCGAGCGCTGCGCGTACAGCTTCCACTTGCTGTCGTCCGTCACGCGCGGCTCTGCGTCGTAACCGCGCAGCAGGGTCTTGATCGAGCCTTTGCCCTCGTGCAGGTGCATCGGCAGGATCTCCTCGCTGCAGCCGTTATCGTCCTCTGCGCTTCGGTAATGCAGCTTGCCGATAGAGACGACGGCGTGCCCCTGTTCGCGCAGGCGGTGCATCCAGCTCGGGATGCGGCCGTCGTAGGCGATGGCGTTGTCCCAGTAGCCGGTTTGATGCGGGTAGCGGCCGGTCGCCATCGCCGCGCGCGCCGGGCAGCACAACGCGCTCGTGCTGTAACTATTGGCGAAGCGCACGCCGCGGCCCGCGATCTGGTCGAGCGTCGGCGTCTTGACGATCGCGTGGCCATAGCAACCGGCGATCTGACGGTTGTGGTTGTCGGACTGGATGAAGATCAGGTTGGCGGGTTTCATTTGCGTTTATTGAGAATTACGTAACTGCGCGACACTTTTCCCTCATCCCCACCCTTCTCCCGGGGGGAGAAGGGCTTTGCATCCCTCTCCCTCCGGGAGAGGGACCGAGGGTGAGGGAAATATGTCGGAATCGTTATTCAGTGTCATGGGGTTTGGTAATACTCAATAATAAATCACAATTGGAAGGGAGCTGCGATTGTAGGCGGCGCGCCGAGCTTGCGTCAATTTGCGGCTTTGGTTATCGTGCGAGGACTACATCAAACGACAGTCGAATCCTATGGCAAGCAAAAAACGCGGCATGCGCCGCGGGCTCACCGCATACGGCGACGAGGAATTTTCGTTGTTCCTGCGCAAGGCGTTCATCAAGGCGATGGGCTACACCGATGATGCGCTCGAGCGGCCCATCATCGGCATCACCAACACCTACAGCGGCTTCAACGCGTGCCACCGCACCGTGCCCGAGCTGATCGAGGCGGTGAAGCGCGGCGTCATGCTCGCCGGCGGGCTGCCGGTCGAGTTCCCGACCATCACGCTGCACGAGTCGTTCGCTCATCCGACCAGCATGTTTTTACGCAACCTGATGGCGATCGACACCGAAGAGATGATCCGCGCGCAGCCGCTCGATGCGTGCGTGCTGATCGGCGGCTGCGACAAGACGGTGCCGGCGTTGCTGATGGGCGCGGCGAGCGCCAACGTGCCGGCGATCATGCTGGTGACGGGCCCGATGCTGACGGGAGATCACAAGGGCGAGCGGCTGGGCGCGTGCACCGACTGCCGGCGTTTCTGGGCGCGCTTTCGCGCCGGCGAAATCGATGTAAAGGAAATCAACGCGGTAAACGCGAAACTTGCGCCCAGCGCCGGCACGTGCATGGTGATGGGCACCGCGAGCACCATGGCGTGCGTGACCGAAGCGCTCGGCATGATGCTGCCGGGCGGCGCGTGCACGCCGGCGGTGATGTCGGAGCGCATGCGCCACGCCGAAGCAACCGGCGCGCGCGCCGTCGCGATCGCGAAGGAGGGATTGACGCCGGAGAAGATCATGACGCCGGATGCGTTCGAGAACGCGCTCACCATGCTGCTCGCGATCGGCGGCTCGACCAATGCCATCGTGCATCTGGCGGCGATGGCAGGGCGGCTCGGCATCGAAATCGACCTCGATGCGTTCGACCGCATGGGGCGTGTAACGCCGGTGCTGGTCGATTTGAAGCCGACCGGGCAGCACTATATGGAAGACCTGGAAAAGGCGGGCGGGGTAGTGACGATATTGCGCGAGTTGCGGCCGCTGCTGAAAACCAAAGCGCTCACGATTACCGGCAAAACGCTGGGCCAGAACATGGACGCCGCGCCACCCGGATGGAAGCAGGACGTGGTGCGGCCGTTCAGGAACCCGATTTTCAAAAATGGCGGCATCGCGGTGCTGCGCGGCAATCTCGCGCCCGGCGGCGCCATCGTCAAGCAGTCGGCGGCGACGCCGAAGCTGATGCGGCACGCAGGCCGCGCGGTGGTGTTCGATTCGCTCGCGGACATGGCGGCGCGCATCGATGCGCCCGGCCTCGACGTGACGGCGGACGATATTCTGGTGTTGCGCAACGCGGGCCCGAAAGGCGCGCCCGGCATGCCCGAAGCGGGCTACATACCGATCCCGAAAAAGCTCGCACGCAAAGGCGTCAAGGACATGGTGCGCATTTCGGATGCGCGCATGAGCGGCACCGCGTTCGGCTCCATCGTGCTGCACATCACGCCCGAGGCGGCGGTCGGCGGGCCGCTCGCGCTGGTCAAAACCGGCGACCGCATCAAGCTCGACGTCGCGAAGCGCAGGCTCGAACTACTGGTGCCGGATGCCGAGCTTGCAGCGCGGCGCAGGAAGTGGAAAGCGCCGAAGCCGCGCGCGGGCGACGAGCGCGGTTACCGCAAGCTCTTTCTCGACACCGTGCAGCAGGCCGACCGCGGCTGCGATTTCGATTTCCTGACGCGGCCGGTCAAGGCGCGGGTGCCGGCCAAGTAGGGTTAGGCGGCGGCGCGCGATGCGCGCTTGCGATCGTGTTCGAGCAGGTAGCGCTTGCGGATGCGGATCGACTTCGGGGTGATTTCGACCAACTCGTCGTCCGCGATGAGTTCGATCGCGGATTCGAGCGTGATCTGGATCGGCGGCGTGAGGCGCACCGCTTCATCGGTGCCCGAAGCGCGCACGTTGGTAAGCTGCTTGCCCTTGATCGGATTGACGACGAGGTCGTTGTCGCGGCTGTGGATGCCGATGATGATGCCTTCGTAGAGCGGATCGCCGGGGCTTACGATCATGCGGCCGCGTTCCTGCAGCTTCCACAGCGCATAAGCGACGGCGGGACCGTCTTCGGCTGAGATCAGCACGCCGTTGCGGCGCTCTGCAATGTCGGGTTTCATCGGGCCATAGTCGTCGAATACGTGGCTCATGACGCCGGTGCCACGCGTCAGGGTCAGGAATTCCGACTGGAAGCCGATCAGCCCGCGCGCCGGGATGCGGTAGTCGAGCCGCACGCGGCCCTTGCCGTCGGATTGCATGTCCTGCAGGTCGCCGCGCCGGCCGCCCAGCGCTTCCATCACCGCGCCCTGGGTCGTTTCCTCGACATCGACCGTCAGCATTTCATACGGTTCTTGTCGCTCCGGACCATTCGGGCCGTTCACTTCCTTGATCACGACCCGCGGGCGGGAAACCGCGAGCTCGTAGCCTTCGCGCCGCATGGTCTCCAGCAGGATCGTGAGGTGCAGCTCACCGCGTCCGGAAACCTCGAACACGTCGGCATCCGCGGTATCGATTACGCGCAATGCAACGTTGCTCATCACTTCACGCTGCAGGCGTTCGCGCAACTGGCGGCTGGTGACGAATTTGCCCTCGCGCCCGGCAAGTGGCGAGGTATTGACCTGGAAATTCATGGTGAGCGTCGGCTCGTCCACCTGCAGCAGCGGCAGCGCTTCGGGATGCTCGGGGTCGGCGATGGTGACGCCGATGCCGATTTCCTCGATGCCGTTGATCGCGACGATGTCGCCCGCCAGCGCTTCATCGGCGACCACGCGCTCAAGCCCCTCGTGTACCAGCACCTGGTTGACCTTGGCGTTGACCGGAGTGGAATCGGGACCGCGCAGCACCGTCACCAACTGGCCGGTGCGGATGCGGCCGCGGTTGACGCGGCCGATACCGATGCGGCCGACGTAACTCGAATAATCGAGCGAACAGATCTGCAGTTGCAGCGGGCCATCGGGATCGTCGGCGCGCGCCGGCACGTGCTTGAGGATGGCTTCAAAGAGCGGCTTCATGTCGTATCCCTCATCCCCATCCCTTCTCCCGGGGGGAGAAGGGGGCTTTTCATTCCCCTCGCCCTCCGGGAGAGGGGCCAGGGGTGAGGGAGCTTTACCGGTCGGTGCGTCTTTAAGATCAGTCACCGCCCAGCCTTCAAGCGCCGAAGCATAAATAATCGGAAAATCGAGCTGCGCCTCGGTCGCGCCGAGCTTGTCGAAGAGATCGAAGGTGTGATTGACCACCCAGTCAGCCCGCGCGCCGGGGCGATCGATCTTGTTGACGACGACGATCGGCTTCAGCCCCAGCGCGAGCGCCTTGCGCGTGACGAAACGCGTCTGCGGCATCGGGCCATCGACCGCGTCGATGAGCAGCAGCACGCCGTCCACCATCGACAGCACGCGCTCGACTTCGCCGCCGAAATCGGCGTGGCCGGGTGTGTCGACGATGTTGATGTGCGTGCCATGGTAGTTGACCGCGCAGTTCTTCGCGAGAATCGTGATGCCGCGCTCGCGCTCGAGGTCGTTCGAGTCCATCACGCGCTCGACCAGGTGCTGGTGCGCGGCGAACGTGCCGGACTGGCGCAGCAGCTTGTCGACCAGCGTGGTCTTGCCGTGGTCGACGTGGGCGATGATGGCGATGTTGCGGATGGCGCGGCGCATTTGTAAGACAGTTGGGCTTTTGAAAAGGGCGCGAGTATAGCACAAGGCAATGCAGGCCATTCGGCAACTTACAGAATAAATTGGCTATTCCTTGATTTCCCATGTATAGTCCGCGCACCTCGAAGCAACTCGCGTTGCGAAAATTCGAGTTGCATCTGTCCCTGACCCCTCCGATTTCAGCTTCCTTCTCCGAATAGCTGCTTCCGCCACGGTTAGCGACGATACCCGTGCGCTGGCGGCGTTTGCCTGCCTTTTGCAGCAGCTTTTTGCCTGCGCGTTTGTTGTGCTGTCCTTTAAGAAAGAAATTTGATGTCATTTGCAACCCTGAATCTGAACCCCCTCATCGTGCAGGCGCTCACCGCGTCCGGATATACCGAACCGACCCCGGTGCAGGCGAAGGCGATACCCGATGCGATTGCGGGCCATGACCTGATGGTCTCGGCACCGACCGGTACCGGCAAGACGGCGGCTTTCGTGCTGCCGGCGCTGCAGCGCCTGACGCAACCGGCCAAACCCGGCCGCGGTCCGCGCGTGCTGGTGCTGACGCCGACGCGCGAACTCGCATTGCAGGTAACCACTGCAGTCGAGAAATACAGCAAGTTCCTGCCCCGCGTGCGCACCGGCACGGTGCTCGGCGGCATGCCCTATCCCAAGCAGCGCAAGCTGCTCGAATCGCCGCTCGACATTCTGGTCGCGACACCCGGCCGGCTGATTGATTTCATCGACCAGGGCAAGGTCGATTTCTCGCGCTTGGAAATTTTGGTGCTCGACGAAGCCGACCGCATGCTCGACATGGGCTTCATCAAGCCGGTGGAAAGAATATCCGGAGCAACCCCCGCCGGACGCCAGACGATGTTGTTTTCGGCTACGCTCGACGGCGGTATCGCAACGCTCGCCAAACGCCTGCTCAAACAGCCGAAGCTGATCGAATGTGAAGCGACCCAGGAAAATCACGACAATATCGAGCAGCGCCTGCATTACGTCGACGACGGCAGCCACAAGCACCGCCTGCTCGATCATTTGCTGCGCGATACCGGGCTCACGCAAGCGCTGGTGTTCACCGCGACCAAGCGCGGCGCCGACCGGCTCTCCGAGGCGCTCAACGACAAGGGCCACTCGACCGCGGCTTTGCACGGCAACATGAACCAGTCGCAACGCAACCGCACGCTCGCCAGGATGCGCAGTGGCAATGTGCGCGTGCTGGTCGCAACCGACGTCGCAGCGCGCGGCATTGACGTGGCGAGCATCACGCACGTGATCAACTACGATCTGCCGCGCGTGGCCGAAGACTACGTGCACCGCATCGGCCGTACCGGCCGCGCTGGAGCAACGGGGATCGCGATTTCCTTCGCAGCACCGGACGAGGGGCAGCAGTTGAAGCAGATCGAACGCTACACCGGCCGGCAGATCGAGCGGCATGTGGTCGCAGGCATGGAGCCGAGGCTCAAACCGGGAAGCAGTGCGCCGGGTGGCGAACGCAAACGGTTTGGCGCGCCACGCAAACCGCGCGGTTCCAACGACCGCGGTGAATCCCGCTTGAACAGCGGTGGCAATGCGCGCTGGGCCGGCGGCAAATCGAATGGCGGGAATGGCGGGCGCCAGTCGCGCGATGGCGGCGGCTTTGGGGGCAACCGGAGTCGCAGCCGCGGTTGACGCATTATCGCGCCGACGCCAGAATCGCAGTCAGGCTCGAATTCCGGAGGAGTCATGCGGCTGATTGCGATAGCAGTGGCAGGAAGCATGTTTTTGGCGGGGACGGCGTTGGCGCAGGACGCGCCGGCGGGTTCGCCCGAGCGCGGCAAGAAAGCCTACATGGAGCACCTGTGCTACACCTGTCACGGCACGGTCGGGCAGGGCGGCGAGCGGGGCGCCGGGCCCAGGATTGCGCCGAATCCGTTTCCGTGGGTTGCGTTCGCGCAGCAGACGAGAAAGCCGCGTCAGGCGATGGTGCCTTATAGCGAGAAGATACTGAGCAATCAGGAACTCGCCGATATCTACGCCTACGTTCTGACGATCAAGCCCGGACCTGCGGCCAAGGATATTCCGCTGTTGCGCGACTTCTAGCGTCCCTGGCACACCACGTCGATCAGCGCCGGACGGCCTTCCTTCACTTCCGCCATCGCGCGCTTGAGCGCCGGGCCGACTTTCGCGGGATCGGTGACCGGGCCTTCCGCCCACACCCCCATGCTCTGCGCGAGCTTGGCGAAATCAATGTCGGGATTCGTGATTTCGGTGCCGATGCGCGCGGTCGCCTGCGGCCGGTTGTGGAGCGCCGCCATGCGCTGGACGTGCATGATCTCCTGGTGATAGCCGCGGTTGTTGTGCATCAGCATCAGGATGGGGATCTTGTGGTAGGCCGCCGTCCACAGCAGGCCCGGCGCGTACATAAGATCACCGTCCGGCTGGAAATGAACCGTCAGGATGCCCTTGTCCTTGTTGGCGAGCGCGGCGCCCAGCGCGATCGGACCGTTGCCGCCGACGCCGGCGGCGCCGCTGCCGCCGAGCATCTGGTAATACTCGGTCACCGGCCACAGCCGGCGCGCCCACGGGATGCGGTCGCTCACCGGCAGCGCCCATTTTTCGTTTTTGATGACGTTCCACATTTCGGCGGCAAGGCGCGCGGTGCTGACCGGGCTCGCGTCCCAGCCGAGCGCCGCCCTTTCCTTGTCGCGGGATTTCATGTCGCGGTGCATCTTGGCGACCGCCTTGATACGCTCGGCGAAAGCGGCTTTGCGTTCGCCCGTGGTCGCGCGCTTCACCGCCTCGATCAGATCGGGTAGCGAGGCTTCGGTATCACCACCGATCGCAAGATCGGCCGGCATGAAACGCTGAAAGTCCTGATAGTTGGACTTGTGGTACACGTCCTGCATCGAGATCGTAATGACCTTGGTGCCCGGCTTGATGACAGGGCGGTAAGTCTTGTAGGGATCGCTGAACGAATTCAGGTTGCCCCACGGGTCGTTCACTTCGAGCAGCAGGACCAGGTCGGCATCGCGCAACATGGTCTGGCGCAGGAACGACACGTCGAGATCGTGGGTATTGGGGAAATTCATCCGCCAGCCGTTGTTCACGACGGGTGCGCCGAGTGCCTCGGCGAGCTCGACCATTAGATTCACGCCTTGCTGCGAGCGGCAGGCGCGATCGGCGACGATGACGGGTTTCTCCGCGGCGACCAGAAGCTTGGCTGCCTCGCGCAGGGCGGAGCTGTCGCCTTGCGGCTGCGACAGGCGCGTGACCTGCGGGATGCGCAGCTTCCCGGCGTTGGGTATCGGGTGTTCCTGCAGCTCCATGTCGAGGCAGATCATGACCGGCTCCATCGGAGCGGTCATGGTGATCCGGTAGGCGCGCACCGCTGATTCCGCGAAATGCTGAAGCGAAGCCGGCTGGTCGTCCCATTTAACGAATTCGCGCACCATCGCGGCCGGGTCCTGCGCGCTGTGGATGGTTTCCACGCCGGGCCGGCGGGTCGTGGCGTCGATGCCGTTGCTGGCGAACATCATCATCGGCACGCGGTCCACCCACGCGTTGTAAAGCGCCATCGAGGCGTGCTGCAGGCCGACGGTACCGTGGACCATGACGCCCATCGGCTTGCCCGCCGCCTTGGCGTAGCCCTGCGCCATGTGCGTCGCCGTTTCCTCGTGCAGGCAGGTGATGATCTCGGGATTCCGGTTGCCGGAGTAATTGATGATGGATTCCTGCAGGCTGCGGAAGCCGGACGCGGGATTGATTGCGACGTACTGCAAGCCGATGGTCTTCAGCACGTCTGCCATGAAATCCGAGCCCGGATTGGTGATGAAGGTCTCGCTTGGCAGCTTGGGGGCGGCAGGCTTCGTTGCCGGTTTTGCGGCGTCGGCCGGCGCCTCGGCGGCCGCGGCGATCCTGGCGCCGGTCGCGGCGACTACCGCGCCGGTGGCCGCCGCACCTTTCAGAAACGAGCGGCGGTCGAGTCTGGTGTCATTACGGTCCTTGCTCATACGGGCTCCTTCGGTCACCGACGATTGCTTTTCGCGATGTTAATGCATCGCCTCCGGTTTTCGTAGCTCGGCTTGAGGTTTTTCCCGTGGCTGGGCGGCAGCCGGCGGTTGCCGCCGTCATATCAGGTTGCAGGCCACACACGGGCGCCCCGAAGCGCCCGGGTCACAAGGCGGCCACGAACTCCTCGATCAGCGCGTTGACCTGATCCGGAATTTCCATGGGCGGAAAATGCCCCGCCCCGGCGAGCTTTACGTACTTCGAGCCCGGCACCGCCTCGTGTATCTCTTTCTCGTACTCCGGTGGATTGCCGGGATCGTCCACGCCGCGCAAAAGCAGGAGCCTGGGTTTGAGCGCCGCGATGCGGTCGCGCACGTCGAATGCGTCTATCGTCTTCAAGTCGTGGTATTGCGACAGCGGGCCGATTTGGCGGTGCCGCTCCATCAACCGCTCCCGCAATTCTGGTTCCACGAACTTCATTGCGTGCCGCTGAAACGCCAGCCACTCTTCATATGCCTTCGGGTCCTTCGCCGCGCGCAGCCGCATCTCGTACGCGCCGGGCGCGCGCACCTTGGGCCGGGCCGCGACGGTCATCACCACGAGACCCTTCACTTCATCCGGATAGTCGAGGCCGTATTGCAGCGCGATTGAAGCGCCCAGCGTGTACCCGACGAGCACGAGGTCCCGGTTCAGGCCCTGCGCCCACAGCCAGCCGCGTAGCCATTCCATGTATCGGGCAACGTCCGGACACCGGGCGCCCTCGGGGTGCCCGGGCAAGGTGGGCGCGACGCTGTTCGGGAAATGCCGGCGCTGATGGTAATACGCGTCAGCGCAGGCGCCCGCGCCCGGTCCGTGGAGAAACACGAGTTGCGACATACGAAAGCTCCGTCCATCTGATGGCGATGCGCCAAGCATAGCGCGAGGCGTCCCGGTGTTGTTCATCGACCGGAGCAAAGTCGATTTCTCGCGCTTTTCGGCGGCGCCGGCGAAATCGATTGACCTGCCGGCGTTACTCCCGTATAAGGGGGGCGCAGGATCGTCAAGCAGTGAAATTTCAGGTCAGTAGTATCCGCTTTCGCGGTACCCTCAGGTCATCGTTATTTTCCTCTTGAAGTTCTCGCATTCGGGCGCAAGCCTATTTTAAATTTTTCAGGAAATAACAGTCATGAGTAACGGTACCGTTAAATGGTTCAACGACGCCAAGGGTTTCGGTTTCATCACACCCGAGGACGGCGGTAAGGATCTCTTCGCGCACTTCTCGGCAATCCAGGCAGGCGGCTTCAAAAGCCTGAAGGAAAACCAGAAGGTGTCATTCGAGGTCACAGCCGGTCCCAAAGGCGATCAGGCCACCAACATCAGGGCGCTTGATTAAGAGCGCACGCTGAACAAAAAAAGCCCGGGCAACCGGGTTTTTTTTTGCCGCCGATACCGGCAATGGTTTTCGGCAACTACGACCGGAAGGTTCTATTTCGGCAGGCGCGGATTGAGCACGTCGCGCAGCTGGTCGCCGACGAGGTTGATGGCCACGATCGTGATCAGCAGCGCGATGCCGGGGAAAAAGCTGATCCAGTACTTGCCCGATAGCAGGTGCGTCGAGCCGTTGGCGATCAGCAGTCCCAACGACGGCGAGGTGATCGGCATGCCCAGGCCGAGAAACGACAACGTCGCTTCGAGCGAGATCGCATGCGCGATCTGCACCGTTGCCACCACGATCAGCGGCGGCAGGCAATTCGGCAGCAGGTGACGGAACAAAATGCGGTGTGTGGGCAGCGCGAGACACACGGCGGCCTCGATATATTCCTTGTTACGCTCGACCAGTGCCGCGCCGCGCACCGTGCGCGCGTAGTAGGCCCATTGCGCGGCGACCAGCGCGATCACGATCTTGTCCACGCCCTGGCCGAGCACCGCGAGCAGGATCAGCGCGATCAGGATAGACGGAAACGAAAGCTGGAGGTCCACCAGCCGCATGATCACACTGTCGGTGCGGCCGCCGAACCACGCCGAGACGAGCCCGACCGCGCATCCTGTCGCAAGCGCGGCGAGCGTCGATATTACGCCCACGCCAAGGCTGGTGCGCAGCCCGTAGAGGATGGCCGAGAGCATGTCGCGGCCCTGATCGTCGCTGCCGAGCCAGAACGTCAGGCCGCCTGCGCTGCGGGCGCCGGGCGCGAGCTTGGAATCAAGGATGTCGAGCTGGGCAAGATCGTACGGGTTCTGCGGCGAAACCAGGGGAGCGCCGAACGCGACAGTCAAAAGCAGCGCCAGCATCGCAAGACCGGCAAGTGCGAGCCCGCTGGCAGCGAAATCGGAGATGGCCCGGCGTAACGGCGATTTGGCTGCAGCGTCGGCGTTCACGATTGCGCTCCATCGAGGCGCACGCGCGGATCGAGCAGCGCGTACAGCAGGTCAACCGCCAGATTGATGAGCACGAACATGAAAACGACGATCAGCACGTAGGCGACGATAACCGGCCGGTCGAGCACGTTGATCGAGTCGATCAGCAACTTGCCCATGCCCGGCCACGCGAAGATGGTTTCGGTCACGATCGAAAACGCGATCAGCGAGCCGAACTCGAGCCCGATCACCGTCACGACCGGGATCAGGATGTTCTTCAGCACGTGCACCAGCACGATGCGGCGCAGCGTCAGCCCTTTGGCGTGCGCGAACCTGACGTAGTCCTGCAGCATTGCTTCGCGCATGCCGGCGCGGGTCAACCGGATGAGCAGCGACAGCTTGAACAACGCGAGGTTAAAGGCCGGCATCAGCAGATGCGCGAGTCCGTCCCCGTTGAGAAAACTCACCGGCACGCCGAACAGGAGCGTGGTGTGGCCGCGCCCCGTCGATGGCAGCCAGCCGAGAAAGACCGAGAACAACATGATCAGCATCAGGCCGACCCAGAAAGTCGGCAGGCTGAAGCCGAGTATGGAGCCCGCCATGATGGTTTTACTGAACCATGCGTCGGGTTTCAGGCCGGCGAAGACTCCCAGCGGGATGCCGAGCGCCACCGCAATCACCATTGCGGCAAGCGCGAGCTCCAGGGTTGCTGGCATGCGCTCGAATATGAGCTGCAACGCCGGCACGTGGTACATGAACGAACGGCCGAGATCGCCGCTGAAAGCATTTTTCAGGAAGTCAGCGTATTGCACCCACAGCGGCTGATCAAGCCCGAGTGCAGCGGTGGCGCGCGCGATCTCGGCCTGATCGGCCTGCGGGTTGACCAGGATGTCGACCGGATTGCCGATCGCGAATACGCCGGCGAAAATCAGCACCGACATGACCAGCAAAGCGAGCACGCTTTGCAGGAGCCGGCGGATGATGAAGACGGGCATCGTTACCGCTGATGCGGCCGAAACTCATGGGCCAGCGTGAATTCGTCGGTGCGCGCGGTGTAGTTGATTGTTTTTTTCATCGCCCAGGTCGCCATCTGGTGATAAAGCGGAATGTTTGCCACTTCGCGGACGGCAAGCGCGCTGGCCTCGCGCGCGATCGCCGCGCGCTTGTTTGCGTCCACGCTGCCCAGCGACTGTCCGATCAGCCGGTCGAGCACCGGATTCGAATAGCGTCCCCAGTTCCAGGTGCCGTAACCCGTATCGGGATTGAATGTGCCTGCCAGCGAGCGCAGCGCAAGGTCCGCTGAATACGAGCCCCAGCCGAGCATCGCGAAACTGAACTGCCCGTCGCGGGCCTTGGTCATATAAACGCTGAACGGCATGGCGTCCACACGGCAACGGATGCCGACGCGCGCAAGCATTTGCGCAACCGTCTGTGCGACCTGCTCGTCATTGACATAGCGGTTGTTGGGCGCCGCCACCGTCAGGGCAAATCCATCCGGGTATCCCGCTTCCGCCAGCAATTGCTTCGCCCCGGCAGGATCGTAGGCTTCCGGTTTGAATTCGGCGTTATGGCCGAAGATCTGCGGCGCGACCACGTTGGAGGCGGGCACTGCCGCGCCCTCCATGACGCGCTCGACGATGGCCTCGCGGTTTATTGCCTTTGAAATCGCGCGCCGCACGCGCACATCCGCGAACGGGTTGACAGCAAGCGGCCTGCCTGCCTTGTCGGTGACGAGCGGCGACGGCGCGCGACGCTGGTCGAGCTGAAACATGATGGTGCGCCACGACACGGTCTGCGCCAGGCGCAGGCCCGGGTGTTCGCGCAGACGCTTGAGATCGGCGGTCGGGGGATGCTCGATGACATCGACATCGCCGGCAAGCAACGCCGCGGTGCGCGCAGTATCGGTCGGAATCACGCGGAACGTGACTTTGTCCCACGCCGCGGGCGCTTCCCAGTGGCCGTCGAAGCGTGCCAGTTCGACGCGGTCGCCGCGCAGAAATCGCACGAATTTGTAAGGTCCGCTGCCTATCATGGCGCGGCCGCTGTCAAAATCCGCCGGCGTCGCGTTGGCGGCGGCTTTCCTGGAGACGATCAATATCGAGTTCAGGTCCTGCGGCAGCGCGCCATAAGGAGCGGCAGTCTTCAGGCGCAGGGTGTAGCGGTCGACGATTTCCTTCGCGACTATCGTACGCACCGCCGAGGCAAATCCGCCGGGACTGCCGACGATCTGCAGCGGGCGCTCGAGCGAGAACGCCGCGTCCTCGGCGGTCAGTTCCGAGCCGTCGTGAAATTTTATTCCCTTGCGCAGGCTGAATTCCCACGTTGTGGGATTCACCGCGCGCCACGATGCGGCAATGCCGGGGATCAGGCGCGCGTGCTCGTCGACACGCGTCAGTGCATCGAACACATGCCAGCCGATGTTAATATTCGGCTGGGCGGCGACGTAGTGGGGGTCGAGCGAGGTGATATCGGCGCTGATTGCAATCGTGAGATCGGCTGCCGGCGCACTACCGGCGAGCGCGAGCAGCGCGAGCGCGCTTTGCAGGAATCGGCGGGTGAAGAGGACGAGCATCGAGAATTCAGCATACCGTAATTTCGCAGGGTTGTGACGAATCGTCGGCCGGAAAAGACCACCCGCCGGGGGACGGAATATCCGGCCTCTCTATGCTGTTCTTTAGCCGTAAATTCAACCGAAAGAGAAAGGCAGGCATCCAATGAAACGACTTCAGGGCTTGCTGGTGATGCTCGCCGGCGTAAACATTGCGTGTGCGGCGGACCTCGAAGCCGGCAAAGCCAAGGCGACCGCAGTATGTGCAGCCTGCCACGGCGCCAGCGGCGTCAGCGTCAGCGATACCATTCCCAACCTTGCAGGGCAGAAAGCGCGCTACCTCGAGACGCAACTGAAAGCGCTCAAGGACAGCAGCCGCAAAAACCAGATCATGTACGCGATCGCGCGCCAGCTCAGTGACTCGGACATCACCAATATCGCCGCTTATTTCTCCGCCCAACCGGGCGCCGCCGCGACTGCGAAGTCGGATTTCCTGCCGAACCTCATGCGGACCGGCGTGACGTTTCCGGAGACCTACAAGACCACCTTCACCAAATACATGACGATCAATTTCCCGGCGACAAGGCAGGTGCGCTACTACTACGCCAACGACGTGGCGGTGCAAGCCGCCAAGGCGGGGAAGACGCTGCCCGACGGCTCGCAGCTGTTCGTCGAAGTCTATTTGGCCAAGCTCGACGCCGACAAGAAGCCGGTGATGGGCAGTGACGGTTACTTCGAGGCGGATCGGCTCGCGTTCTTCACGGCGATGGCGCGCCGGGCAGGTTGGGGCAATGACATTCCCGAAATGTTGCGCAACGAGGACTGGAATTACGCCATTTTCACCACGGCGAAAGAGCACCGTCCAGTCGTCAACCAGGCCGAATGCCTTGCGTGCCACAAGCCGCTCGACAACGCCAGCTACACTTTCACGCTCAAGCAACTCACCGAGGTGGCCAAGGCGAAATGACGGCTTGTTACCGCCAAGCCCGCGTCATAAACTCCGCACTGGCGGGCCCGGCGGCGAACCTGCCGCGAACCCCGGACATGGAACGCAGCCGGTAATTCGTCGTGATTGCCGGTCGATTCCGATCGGGTCGCCGTGACGAGGAGCTTCGATCATAACCAGTATCGAATTGCTGCGCAGGTTGATCGCCTACCCGACGGTCAGCCGCGATTCCAATCTGGAGTTGATCCACTACGTGCGCGATTATCTGAAAGAACTCGGCGCCGCAATCCGACTCACCTACGACGACGAGCGGCGTAAGGCCAATCTGTTTGCCACTTTGGGACCCGCAGGCGCGCCGGGCATCGTGCTGTCGGGTCACACCGATGTGGTGCCGGTCGAAGGCCAGGATTGGGACACCGACCCGTTTCAGCTCGTGGAGAAGGATGGCAGGCTCTACGGCCGTGGCAGCTGCGATATGAAAGGCTTTATCGCGGTTGCGCTGGCGCTGGCGCCGGAATTCGCACGGCGCGGCCTGACGACGCCACTACACTTCGCGTTCTCGTATGACGAGGAGGTAGGCTGCATTGGCGTGGGCAGGTTGATTGCGGATCTGGCGCATGCGCACATCAAGCCGCTTGCGTGCATAGTCGGCGAGCCGACCCTGATGCGGCCGGTCATTGCGCACAAGGGCAAGCAGGGCTTTCGCTGCACGGTGCGGGGACTGGCTGCGCATTCTGCCTACGCGCCGCTCGGTGTAAACGCGGTGGAGGCGGCGGCGGAGGCGATCGCGTTTCTCGGAAACCTGGCGCGCCGTCACCGCGATCAGGGTCCGTACGACCGTAGTTTCGACATCGCGCACAGTACCGTTCACACCGGCGTGATCCGCGGCGGCGCGGCGCTCAACATTGTTCCGCACGAATGCGTGTTCGATTTCGAGTTCCGCTGCCTGCCGGGCGACGATCCCGCCGCGCTGCTCGCCGAGTTCAGGCAGTATATCGCGACCAAAATCGAACCGGAAATGCGGGCAGTTCATCCTGCGGCCGGATTTACCATCGAGCCGCTTTCCGAAATCCCGCCGCTCGATACCGGCACCGAGACCGAAGTCGTGGCGCTGGCACAGGAGTTCTCCGGCAGCGCCGAATTCGGAAAGATATCGTTTGGCACCGAAGGCTCGCAGTTCCAGCGCGCGGGAATTCCGACGGTGATCTGCGGTCCCGGCTCGATTGAACAGGCGCACAAGCCCAACGAGTACGTCGCTATCGATCAACTGCTCAAGTGCGAGCAATTCATGCGGCGGCTTGCCGATCGCGTGTGCGATCGGCGGTGAGCGTGAATTCTTGTGTTGCCGCGGCGCCTCGCCGGGGCGGCGTTTCGCTGCCCTATTTGGTGGCGGTGCCGGCGTTGGTCGCGCTTTTCTGTCTGGCGGCCACGGACCGCTCGCGCCGGCAGGATGCCGCGAACGATTGATTCCTCCGCACCTCGGCAATTTAACCTGGATGCAGCCAGGCGCAATCCCGGTATCACGAAGACACCTCTGATGCGGTGACGCGGGGGGCGCGGAATTGCAAGTTCAAGTGATTGACCGGTCGCCGGGATGAGGATACATTGCCCCTTCGTGAATTAGGACCAAATCTCCTATTCGCTGTGCGCGAAGATCCCGGGCAGGGCGTTCAAGGAGTGCCGCCATAACCCGATGGCGACGAAGCCGCCGATCGTTTTGCACCGAAAACGAGGAGAATGAGCCATGTTGAGCTGTCGCCGCAGTCTGTTCGCGTTCGCCGTTGCCGCCACCACGTTTGCTTTGCCTGCGTTCGCACAGGAAATCAAGCTACCATCCACCCTGACCGTAACGGCTTACGATACGGGTTCGTCCGGCTTCAACATCGCGGTCGCGGTGGGCAAGGCATTCAAGGACAAACACGGCACCGATGTGCGCGTGCTGCCGGCCGGCAACGATGTCGCACGCCTTGCGCCGCTGAGGGGAGGGCGGGCGCAGGCATCGATGATGGGCGTGGGCGTGTATTTCGCGCAGGAAGGCGTGCTCGAATTCGGAGTGAAGGAGTGGGGCCCGCAGCCGCTGCGGCTGATCCTCGCCTCCAGCGACTGCAATGCGATCGGGCTTGGCGTGGCCAAGGACACGGGCGTCAAGGAGGTGAAGGATCTGCGCGGCAAGC
>Ga0080064_1002575_pt1 | contig 30013 bp, 23 predicted proteins | sample Subgrocontami54m_FD_69260 | JGI IMG/M metagenome (GOLD analysis project Ga0080064, IMG submission 69260) | Subsurface groundwater microbial communities from S. Glens Falls, New York, USA - GMW46 contaminated, 5.4 m (SPADES assembly) (version 2) ...
AGGCAGGCATCATGGAGTCGCCGGAAATCTCCAGCGCATAGGCGTGCTCGTCATTCACCGCGGGGAAAGCGATCTCGTCCCAGCCCTTGCCGACGGGAAATCCGCCGTCATCGAAGAACCCGCCGCTTCCGGCCTCAGCAAAGCCAAGCAGCGGCACCGCCTGGGCGGCTGCGGCTCCGCTGTCGGTAATCAGGTTGACGAAGGTTTCAACGGTCGTCCCCGTGGCGGCCAGCGCCTTGGCGACCGATTCCGTAGACGGCCAACGCGGCCGGCCGTCGGGCGTAATGCGCTTGGAGCGGTTGAACGTAGTGGGGTCGAGGCCGGCGCGCTTGGCAAGCGCGGAAGCGGAAAGCCCTGCGCGCGCCGCGAGGCGGTCCAGCGCGTTCCAGATTTGAGCATGGGTCAACATGGGCGGCACAGGTGCTGAGATTATTGTCGGATATATAGGAATTATAGCCTGAAAGGCCATCCGTCCAGCGATTTTTGCTGGTATTTGGCTACTGGTCGCCGCCATTGCTGTGGTGCCGTGGTGCCTTGCTCAGCCGCATGAGCAGCCAGAGCGGCACCACAACGGCCGCGCCGAGCAGGAAATAGCGCCACAACCAGCGCACCAGATCGAAGCCCATAGCCCAGATGCGGCCAAGCAGCGTTTGTAAACTTTGAACGATGTTCCATGGATCGAAACCGGCGACGTGAAGGACGACGCCGACCAGGATGGACAGCAGCACCAGCCGCGTCACCACTGCGAGCGGTGGACCGCCAAGAAATCGACTGACATTTTCGTTGGTCACCAAGGCCTCCACATTTCACGCCAGCTTACCATAATCGTCCCCGCAGGGGCGGCTTTATGTCTTTACGGCGAAACGCTGCCTACCGGACTAAGAAACTTCAATCTCTCCGGAACACGACGCTGGCAAACCAGCCGGTGAGCAGTGCGAGCATCGCGGTCACGAGCCCATATAACAGGCCGTAATCGCGCGCAGCGTCGGCGACGAATTGCTCGAAGCCTACCTTGATAATCTCCAGCGCCGATGTTGACCCTGCAATCACCGCGCCGTCGGCAAACAGCTTCACGTCCACGTCGTAAAGGCCGAAGGGCACATTCGAAGGCAAAGGAATATCCGCGCGGAACAGCGTAGGTGTGAAGAATGTCACGCCATTGTCTCTCTCAATGTAAAGTCCGTGCTCTTTCTTCAGACGCAGAAATGCCATGCGGAAGGGATCCTCCTGCGGAGCATCGGTGACAACCGGGCCGGTTTTTTGCGGCAGGACGGTATTGGCGAGGCCGATTTGCAGCCGGCGTTGCAGGTCGGCATTGACGATGGTGTCGATCGGTTTGTTCGAGATCGCGGCGAGATAATTCGGCACGTTGACGAAAGTGCGCGATTCCACATTCACCCAGATGCCGAGCACGCGTTCCTTGCGCCGTGTTCTTTCGCTTTCGCGTGGCCCCGTCACCGTAACCAAGACGTCATAGCTCCGGCGCGGCAATGATGCTGCCTGGTCGCGCTCGATGCTTCCGAACAGCACCACTTCGGTTCCGGTAAAGCTCGACGTCACCAGCACACGATGATGCGAAAGCGACAGGATAAGGCGCTCCGCAGCGGCGGTCTCGCTGGCCATCATGCAGCAGATCATGGCCATCACGGCGAAGCCCCTCGCCGTCATGGCGTGCCCTCGACGATACGCAGAGAATAAAGGTCGTCCGGATGAAGCGCGAGCTGGAAGGCAAAGCGCAGCCCGACCATGAGCACGAGCAGACCGAGCAGCAGCCGGAGCCATTCGCCGGTCAATTTCTGGCCGGCCCGTGCGCCGAATTGCGCGCCGATCACTCCACCTACCATCAGGATCAACGCCAGTACCACATCGACCAGGTGATTGGTCACCGAATGCATCACCGTGGCGGAGGCCATGGTCACCATCGTCAGCACCATGGATGTGCCGATCACAGTCGCGGTGGGGACGCGCAATAGATAAATCAGCATAGGCACCAGCAGGAAGCCGCCGCCGATTCCCATGATCGCGCCGATGAATCCCATGAGGAAACCGATCACCCAGACCGGAATGGCGGACACGTAGATCATCGACCGTTTGAAGCGAAACTTGAACGGCAGGCCGTGAAACCAGATGTGGCTGCCCGACCGGCGTAGAACCACCGGCTTGCCCGCGCGCGCGCGCACGATTGAGCGCACACTTTCCGACACCATCAAGGCGCCGACGATGCTGAGCAAGGTCAGGTAGGACAGCGCAATCATCAAATCGAGCTGGTCGAGCGCCCGCAGCGTGGTGAACAGCCAGACGCCGGCGGCAGTGCCGATCACGCCGCCGGCCAGCAGCATCAGCGCAAGTGAAAGGTCGATGGCCTTGCGCCGCCAATAAGAGATTGCGCCAGAACACGACGACGCGGCGATGTGGCTGGCGACGCTCGCCACCGCCACGCCGGGCGTCACGCCGATGAAGATCAATAGCGGCGTCATTAGGAATCCGCCGCCAATGCCGAACATGCCGGAAATAAATCCGACCGCCAGCCCCATCGCGAGGATGAGGAAGACGTTGACGGGCAGGTCGGCAATCGGAAGGTAGATTTGCACGAAAGAAAACTGCCGGTTCAGCGAAGCCCGGTGTCCTGGATGGCAGCGCGACGGGCGCGCAAGCCACCAGCGAACCGGGACAAAGAATCATTCCGGATTTCGCAGAGCTTTGAGCGGCAGCATGGCCGTCTCACAGGCCCGCGAAACTCGATACCGTGAGCTTGTACGCCAAGTTTTGAGCGACCGTAAGGCCGAAGTGGAAAAACTATCTCCCGCATAGCGGGGCGGTAGCTCATCGGCTGCCAAGCCTCATGGGGCCGGAAGCCCGGGACTTCGAGCGCAAGGCGGGTGAGGCAGGATCGGAGGATGCTGCATCCCATCCGCCGGAAGGCGGCTCTGCAACCGTTGCGGCGTCTGGCTGCGGTTGCGGCACAAAGTCCCGTACCGCCCGCTTGGCCTCGGACAAAGATTTAACATCGAGATGCTTGGCCACATCGTCGCGCTTGAGCGCCGCGTCCTGGTCGCCCTGGGCCGCGGCGATCGCGAACCACTTGTAGGACTCCGCTAGGTTGCGATCAACGCCGATACCGCGTGCATAGAGAATGGCGAGGTTATATTGGCTGTCCGAAATACCGTGATCGGATGCCAGGCGGAACCATTGGGCAGCCGTGCGGTAGTCGGGCTTCACGGCGGCGCCTTCGGCATAAAGAACCGCAAGGTTGTGCATCGCCTTGGCATTGCCCTGCTCGGCGGCGGACTTGTAGAGGCGGCGCGCGGTTTCGACATCCTTCTTCACGCCGGTTCCTTTTTCATAGAGGCCAGCCAGCCGGAATTGCGCCAGGGCGACGCCCTGCTTTGCCGCGCGTTCCAGCCAGCGCGCCGCTTCGGCGGCATTGGCTGCGACGCCCCGGCCTTCCGCATAGCGGATGCCGACTTCGTATTGCGCCACGGCGTTTCCGGCCGCGGCTGCCGTGCGTAGCGCCGGTCCACCGATGCCCGCGGGGAGTTGGTCCCTATTCCCCAGCGCGCGGCCGCCGGAAAGGGACGGCAAGGTCAGATTCGGCGGCAAGGACATCGACGGCTGCGGCTGCTTTTGCAGCGAGCCGGTGATTTCGGAGAATGACTCGTCGGTAGCAGTATTTTCCGCGCCGGTCTCCGGAGCGGTTTTTGCAGCTTCGGCGGAAACCGGGCTCTGGGTGTCGCGGGGTGATTGGTTCGCTTGCGTTTGTGACGGTTGCGGCGTGCTGCCGGTGATGTCTTGAGACTGGATCAGGTTAGCGCCGATGCGTAAGGATGCGCCAATCAACAGGATCACGCCTGCGCCCACGAACAGCGAGCGAACCCGCTGCGTCAATGTTTTGTTCGGAGCTTCCTCGGGCTCGTCCTGATGCGCGGCGGCAGCGCGCAGATCGGCCGGTGAAGGGTCGGCCGCGGCAGCCTGCGCCGCCCGGCGCGCGGCGGCGATGAAATTCGACTTGCCGCCAGGGTCGGGAATGACTGGGGGCTTGGCCGACTCCAGGGCCGCTTGCGAAGCGGCGATGCGATCCGCCGGTGAGGCGGAGAGACGCCCGCGTCCCGCGCCGGAGCCCGGCTCGAGCGGCTGGTCCGGCGGCAGATTTGGATCGATAGGCTGGCGCGTTCTCGGATTGGCGCGCGCCATGGCTGCCGCGGCCTGGGCGGCAGCCGCGGCCCGTTCCGGCGGCGGTGGCTGTTGCCCGCTTGCGGCCGGGCGTGGAGCGGGCATCGAGGCGGCCTGTGGTAATTTCGGCTGCGCGGGCGCGCGCATGCCGCTTTCCAGCATAGCGAGACGATCGACGACATGGCCAAGCGCGCCATGCACCGCTTCCAGCGAGGTCTGCGTGCGTGCGAGGTCGCGTTGCAGCACGTCGGCATTCCCGGGCGCGCCGGCCGCACCGCCGCTCGCGCGTTGCGCTTCCATATGCACAAGAAGGTCGGCGAGCCCGCGTTCGATGGCTTCGAGCTGGCCGAAACGCGCGCCGGAAGCATCGAGCTTCTCCACCAGCTTGACGATGCGATCCTCGAATTGACCGAAGGCAACCTGATCGCCGCCGTTCATTTGAATGCGCTCGATCTTGTTGCTCAATCCCTTAATCAACGCATCGAGTTGCGGCGGCACGCTGCCGCCTTCACGGGCGCGCGCCTCCAAAGCCTCCGCGATATGAGCGATGCGCTTTTCCAGAACGTCGAGGGCCTGGGCACCGCTCGATGTCGCCACCTGGTCGATCTTGGCGGCGATGTTGTGCACTTCGGCTGTGAGCTGGGCGATGGCGTCATTCGACGCGACGTGGGATGCGATTCCGCGCAGTGCGGTGATAGCTGCTTCGAGCTGCTGGAACGCTGAAGGGTTCGGGCCGGAAGCGCTGAGGATATCGATCTTTTGCGACAGATTGACCACCGCTTCGCGGAAGCCGTCGAGGTTCTCGGCGGGCGTCAGCGCGCGCAGTGTGTCGCGTATGTCCACGAGCCCGCGTTCCACATTGGCGAGGGTCGCGGCATCGGCGCCGGAATTGCGGCTGCTGTCGAGGCGCCCCGCGAGCGCGCGCACTTCGGCTTCCAGCGATTCAATGGCGCGCCGTGGCATGGCCTCGGTCAACGTGCGGGCGATCTCGCCGAGTGCCCCACGCAATTCCGCTACACCTTCTTCCAGGCCGCTTGGCCGGCGCAAGGCTTCGATTTGCACGGTGATGTGACGTAGCTGTTGTTCAAGCCCCGACAAATTCTGGGTGGGCATCCGCCCCGGCGGTGCTGGGCGCGCTGCGCCCGGGTCGGCGTCGAGCGCCTGCTGCCGTGCGGTGATTTCCGCGATGGCTTCGTCCATGCCGCCGGCCCAAGGATCGCTGGCCGCACGGGCGCGCTGTTCTGTACCCTCGCTTGGTGCGCTGTAGCCTTGCGTCAGTTGATCGAGCCGGCGATCCAGCCGCGCAATGGCTGCCGCGAGACTTTCGGTATCCGCATCGTCATGGCGGCGCTGAGCGCGCCGGGGCGGCGGAGCCTCGCTGCGGGTGAGGCGTTCGATCTGGCGGGTGAGTTCATCAAGGCGTTCGTGGACGCCGAAGCTGGCGTCGTCGTCCGCCTCATCGTCATAGGCGCGGCTTGGCCGCACGCCTTCTTCTTCCGCGGAATCCAGGATGACGGTATTGAGCCATTCGCCCACCGACATGCCGGAACGGCGCGCGGCCTCCCGCGCCGTCTCGCGCGCGTCGGGACGAATGCCTTTGACCCTCCACGGAACGCCAAGTTTCATGCTCACGCCCAGTTATGCAGGGAGGAGCGGGGCCGGTTGGCCCATCTGGAAACCGCGCTTTTGGCAGGCGAATGGATGACGGCGCAGTCTTGTGTCCTCGGGCCTGAGTCTTCCGTTTTTACGGTAAACAAGCGGTTAAAATTCCCCCGCGCGCGGGCAGAATCCTGCGGAAATACGGGGAGTTGGGAACCACGATGGCAGGATGTAGATAAGGCTTTTCACTAGCCTATAGTTGTGGACCGCAGTTTTTCTCATCCGGCGTGAGGCCCGAAAGGATTCCGGCGGTGACCGTTGCATTAGGTGATGTGATATCCGGCGCGCCGCAGCGCCACGCGCGGAGGGCGGCCTTAACGTTAACGTAATCTGAAGGCGTGATCCTGATACCGCTGGAATCACAGGCGGTGCTGCGAGATTTCCCGAGCCGCGGAGACGATCATGCCGACTTACAAGGCTCCCGTTGAAGACGTCATGTTTCTGTTGAACGACGTCTTCCATGTCGAACGCCACAACAACTTGCCCGGCTTTGCCGACGCGTCACCCGACGTGGTCGAGGCGATTTTGGGCGAGGCCGCGAAGCTCTGCGAGGAAGTGCTGCTGCCGCTCAACCGCACCGGCGACATGGAAGGCTGCAAGCGCCATGACGACGGCAGCGTCACCACGCCGAAGGGATTCAAGGAAGCCTATAAGCAGGTGATCGACGGCGGTTGGATCGGTATTTCCGCGCCCGCGGAATACGGCGGGCAGGGGCTTCCAGCCACGCTCACTGTCGTCGTCAACGAATTCATGTGCGCCGCCAACATGGCCTTCGCCATGTATCCGGGCCTCACGCAAGGCGCGATCGCCGCGCTGCTGGTGCACGCCTCGCCGGAGCTGAAGAAGACTTATCTCCCGAAGATGATCGCCGGCACCTGGACCGGCACCATGAACCTGACCGAGCCGCATTGCGGCACCGACCTCGGGTTGCTGCGCACCAAAGCGGCGAAACAGGCGGACGGCAGCTACAAGATCACCGGCACCAAGATTTTTATTTCAGCCGGCGAGCATGACATGTCGGAGAACGTGGTGCATCTCGTGCTCGCGCGCATCGAAGGCGCGCCGGTCGGCACTAAGGGCATCTCGCTGTTCGTCTGTCCGAAATTCATGGTGAAACCCGACGGCTCGCTCGGCGCGCGCAACGGCGTCTCTTGCGGCTCGATCGAGCACAAGATGGGCATTCACGGCAATTCCACCTGCGTGATGAATTACGACGGCGCGACCGCCTGGTTGATTGGCGAGGAAAACCGCGGGCTCGCCGCCATGTTCACGATGATGAATGAGGCTCGGCTCGGCGTCGGTCTGCAAGGTCTGGCCTTGTCCGAAGTCGCCTATCAGAACGCGGCGGCTTACGCGAAAGAGCGGCTGCAAGGCCGTTCGCTGAGCGGGCCGAAATTTCCCGACAAGCCGGCGGATCCAATCATCGTGCATCCGGACGTGCGGCGCACGCTCCTCACCATCCGCGCTTTCAACGAAGCCGCTCGCGCCTTGCTGATCTGGACGGCGCTGAAAAGCGACATCGGGCATCGCTCGCAGGACGAGAAAGAACGCCAGGCCGCCGAGGATCACATGGGCCTGCTCACGCCGATCGTGAAAGGCGTGCTCACCGACCAGGGCTTCGCCAACACCGTGCTGGCACAGCAGATGTTCGGCGGCCACGGCTACATCGCCGAGCACGGCATGGAGCAATTCGTGCGCGATGCGCGCATCGCCATGCTCTACGAAGGCGCCAACGGCATCCAGGCGCTCGACCTTGTCGGCCGCAAGCTCGGCAAGGATGGTGGCCGCGCCATCATGGCCTTCTTCAATGAAGTACAGAATTATCTGAAGGAACGCGCCGACGATGAGGCGATGAATCCTTATCTCAAGCCGCTCGGCCAGGCGCTCGCGCATCTGCAAGCCGCTACCATGTGGTTCATGCAGAATGCGATGGCCAAGCCGGACAACGCAGGCGCGGGGGCGACCGATTACATGCACCTCTTCGGCCTGGTGACGTTCGGCTATATGTGGTGCCTCATTGTCGAGGCGGCGCGCGCGAAAATCGCCGCGGGGGCGAACGGCAAGGAAGCCGCGCTCAATGCCAAGCTGGTGGCGGGACGTTTCTTTATGGAGAGGCTGCTGCCGGAAACGGCGACGCATCTCGCGCGCATTCAGGCCGGCGCGGGCAGCGTGATGGAATTGCCGGCGGAAGCGTTTTAGCGCGCTTTTTGTGTGCTGCGGTACGGCGCGTTGCCGGCTTGCCTCATTGCAGCTACGCGACAGGGGCGGGGCTAGAATGGAATCGCAACGCGGCTGCTGATTGACCAGACGCTAAAATCGCCGCCGCCGAGTCCGCCAAGCTCTCCTGCTAAAGAAAAGCTTGCGCCGCTTGCATTCTTAGATGAAATGCCGGAGATCATTCTCGCGGACGAGCCACGCAAGAGCTTGGGTTGGAGCGCCGCCGTCGCGGCATCATCCTTCGTGAAATAATAGTCGGCATAAACACCCACATAAGGCGCGATGGCGATCGTCTTCGACCATCGCAACGGATATGTTGCCTTTGTACCGATGCTGGCGCGCCCGGTCATGAAGCTTCGCTCGGGTTGCGCCGTTCCGAGGCTGTCGACGTAAGACTTCTCATTTTCCCAGAGCGCATAGATGCGCACCGACGGCTCAAGCTCCAGAAATTAGCTTGTCTTATATGTTCCGGTGAGTCCCATTGTAGCAAGCCAGCGATTGCCCGGGAATGATGCCGCCGCTGTGCCGGCGGTTCCATCGTAGCTGATACTCGAACGCGCCGTTGCGGCACTGAGCCTTAGGCCCGGCAGAAATCGCCAGCCCAGATAGGCCCCGGCGGTCCAACCGTCACCTTTGAGCCGGCCGGAAAGGCTCTGCGACGTATAGTTGAATGTCTCGTATCCGCCCAAGACGCCGATGAGAAGATCGGATGTCGGTTTGTGGGTGATGCCGGCGAGGGCGTTGACCTGCCCGCCGCCGATATCGCCCGTGGACGAGCCGGTGTTCCAGCCGGTTTGCCGCACGTCGGCCCAGGCAAGCCACTCCTTTGGAAATTGGCTCAAGTTTGCCTTCGTTTTGGCGGCGCTTCCAGCGATCGCTGCGAAGGCGTTCGCCAAAGGATCATTCGCCGGCTTTTGATCTGTGAAGTTAAGCCGGAGCCCGTTGCTGCTTGGCGTGATCAGTTGCCCGCCGTCGGAAAATCCCTCGGCAATGGCGCTATCGATCGCGCCGGAAATAGCCTGTCCGGAGCTCTGTGCCCCGATCTTGGTAACAGCCAACTGCAAAGCGCGCAGCTTCACACTATCTGCCGGCACGTCGACAGATTGCGTGAGAACGGCTGACGTGCTCGAGCCGAATTGACTATCGCCGCCATAGACGGCGGTGATGGAGTGGCTGCCGAGGGCGAGCGCGCTGGTGGCGAACGTCGCTTGACCGCTGCCGTCGAGCGTGCCGGTGCCGAGCGTGGTCGCGCCATCTTTGAAGGTCACGGTTCCGGTTGGCGTGCCGCCGGAACTGGTCACCGTGGCGGTAAAGGTGACTGATTGATTTATCGCGCTGGGATTGACCGACGACGCAACGGTTGTGCTGCTCGAATTTTGATTGACGGTCTGCGTCAGGACGGGAGACGTGCTGGGATTGTAGAGTGCATCGCCGCCGTACACTCCGGTGATGGAGTGGCTGCCAAGGCTGAGGGCGCTAGTCGAAAACGTTGCCTGTCCGCTGCCATTGAGCGTGCCGGTGCCAAGCGTGGTCGAGCCATCCTTGAAGGTAACGGTTCCGGTCGCTCCCGCGCCGGTCACCGTCGCGGTGAAGGTCACCGATTCGCCGAATGCGCTGGGATTGGCCGAAGAGGTCACCGCGGTGGAACTGCCCAGCAAAGCAAACGCGGCTGTCGATGAGAGCGACCACATCATGGGACAAAAGATAGCGAGCCGTACTGCGCGGCAAAAAATAAGGGTGCGGAATACGCTAAAAAATACTTTTGGATGAAAACGCCGCAGACGCGGGTAAAGGACCCGCGTCCAACAGCAATCAGGTGATTGACTTGAATCCAAACGCAAACGCACACCTCCGCCGTCAGTCGCCGACAGCTATGCAACCAAAAATAGGATCTGCTGCTTAAGCCCACGTTGGAGTGTTGGCCTTCGCACAAACCGGCGAACAATTAATTGTTAGGAATTGCCGCGCTTGAAACTCTCTGTTGACCTAAATTCCTCCAGTGAATCCTGCGATCTGAACGCTTGCCGGTAAGTAATATGGTTTATCGAGCGACAGACCGCGTTGGCTATCGCTTAACGTTAAAGTAGAAAGTTGTAATTATCGCCAGTTCATCGCGATTTGCGGCAATCACATCGGCCAGACTCTGAAACCGGTGCCGCGTTCGCAATTATATTATTTTCAGAGCGCCGATGAGCGATTCAAAACTGGACCGCAATGCCGTCCAGCCTAGTGCGGGTATTAAGATCCGCGCGCCATCCAGCCATGACTAGACTTTATGAGACGTGTCGTAATGTAGGATCATCGTGCAGAGCGCGATAGCGGGCTTCTTCGTCGGCGGGTTCAATAAATCCCGATTCTCAAAATTGCCCTCGGGACTAACCGTTTCGATTGAAGCCATTATCCCGTCCACATGGACGCCATCCTGCCCAAAGGGAAGCAGCAGCCGCTCATAATGAACGATGCGCTGATTGCAATCGCGCAGATCGACGATCGTATAGATCGGCAGTTTGGTCTTGATGGTCTGGCGGCAAGTTGCCTGCGATGATTCCAGGTATGGAGAGGTAAGTATTTCATCGAGAAATTTTCCCACGCCGTATCCCCCATGGGACTCCGCCATGCGCGCGCCCTGAAGGCGAAGGAGAAGCCGATGCTCGTCCTCGGTACCCACGACCTCGGCGTAGCCCAAATTATCGGCCATCATTATGAGTTCAGGGGCGCCCTCGAGTCCCCGCCATACGGGCAAAGCGGCACTGCCCCGGAGCCGGTTCCAGTAGCTTAGAAGCCAGCGCTGAGTGCTCGACCCGACAATGTCCGGCCGCGACGCAAGAAATTGCACAGGAACGCCTTTCTCGAAAAGCAGCGGCGGTCAAAATAAGACCGCTATCGCACTACCCGAGTAGGGCAGATAACCTAGGGCAATGTGATTCGTCCATGCATACTCTCTTGTGATAGTGCCTAAAAAGTTCGCAGGAGCACCAGATGGCCGATGCCTTCATCTACGATCACGTGCGCACGCCGCGCGGGCGCGGTAAGGCGGACGGCTCGCTGCATGAGGTGACCGCACTCAACCTGGCCGCGCAGACGCTCGCCGAAATCAGAACACGCAATAAGCTGGACCCCGCGCTGGTGGACGACGTGATCCTGGGCTGTGTCGATCCGGTGGGCGAGGCGGGCGGCGACATTGCCCGCGCGGCGGCAATCGTCGCCGGCTATGGCGATGGCGTGCCGGGCGTGCAGATCAACCGCTTTTGCGCCTCGGGTCTCGACGCGGTGAATTTCGCCGCCGCGCAGGTCATGTCCGGCCAGCACGACATGGCGGTAGGCGGCGGAATTGAATCCATGAGTCGCGTTGGCCTAGGGGCGTCGGGCGGCGCCTGGCCGGTGGATCCTTCCATCGCGCTCAAATCCTATTTCATGCCGCAGGGCATTTCCGCCGACCTCATTGCCACGAAATACGGCTTCTCCCGCGACGAGGTCGATGCTTATGCGGTGCAGAGCCAACAGCGCGCGGCCAAATCCTGGGACGAAGGCCGCTTCAAGCGTTCGGTGATGGCGGTGAAGGACGTCAACGGACTGACCATTCTGGAACGCGACGAGCATATGCGCCCGACAACGACCATGCAGTCGCTGGCGCAATTGCAGCCTTCCTTCGCGCAGATGGGCGAGATGGGCGGCTTCGACGCGGTCGCCGTGCAGGCGCATCCGGAAGTCGAGGCGGTCAATCACGTGCATCACGCCGGCAATTCGTCCGGCATCGTCGATGGCGCGGCTGCGGTGCTGGTGGGCAACAAGGAAGCCGGCAGCAAAGCCGGGCTGAAGCCGCGCGCCCGCATCAAGGCCTTCGCCAATATCGGTTCCGAGCCCGCGCTCATGCTCACCGGGCCGATCGACGTGACGCGCAAAGTGCTCAAGCGCGCCGGCATGAAGCTCGAAGACATTGATCTCATTGAAGTGAACGAAGCCTTCGCCGCCGTGGTGCTGCGTTTCATGCAGGCATTCGACATGGACGACAGCAAGGTCAACGTCAACGGCGGCGCCATCGCGCTCGGCCATCCGCTTGGCGCAACCGGGGCGATGATCCTCGGCACGGCGCTTGACGAGCTGGAGCGGCGCAACCTCAACACGGCGCTGATCACGCTCTGCATCGGGGCCGGCATGGGCACGGCCACTATCATCGAGAGGGTGTGATGACCTTCACCAATTTCAAGCTCGACATCGATGCCGACGGCATCGCGCTGGTGACCTGGGACATGCCTGGCCGCTCGATGAACGTGCTCAATGAGAAAGTGATTGAGGAACTTGGCGCCATCGTCGAGCAAGTCGCGAGCGACGCGGCGATCAAGGGCGCGGTCATTACCTCAGGCAAGGATGCCTTCTGCGCGGGCGCCGATCTGACCATGCTGGAGGGTCTCGGCCGCATCTTCGTGCGCTTGGCGCGTGAGAAAGGCGAGGTGGCGGCGACCGCGGAGTTGTTGGCCGAAAGCCGCAAGCTGTCGCAGCTCTACCGGCGGCTGGAAACCTGCGGCAAGCCTTGGGTTGCGGCGATCAACGGCACGGCCTTGGGCGGCGGGCTGGAGCTTTGCCTCGCCTGTCACTATCGCGTGGCCGCGCAAAGCGAAAAGACCCGCGTGGGATTGCCGGAAGTGAAGATCGGCCTGTTCCCCGGCGCCGGGGGCACGCAACGCGTGCCCCGCATGATGCAGCCGGCGGATGCCTTGCAGTTTCTGCTCAAGGGCGATCAGCTCAAACTCGACCGCGCCAAGGCGATGAAGCTGATCGATGCCGTCGTTCCCGCGGGCGATCTCGTCAAGACGGCGAAGGACTGGATCAAGGCCGGCGGCAAGGGCGTCGCGCCGTGGGACGTGCAGGGTTTCAAGCTGCCGGGGGGACTGGTTTATTCCAAGGCGGGAATGATGACCTTCCCGGCGGCGAACGCGATCTACCGGCGGGAGACTTACGACAACTATCCCGCCGCGCGCGCGATCCTGCAGGTCGTCTACGAAGGCCTGCAATTGCCGATGGATCTGGCGCTGCGGGTGGAGTCGCGCTGGTTCGCAAAAATCCTGCGCACGCCGGAGGCGGCGGCGATGATCCGCTCGCTGTTCGTGTCGATGCAGGACTTGAACAAAGGCGCGCGCCGTCCGGCCAATGTGCCGCCGACCAAGCTCACGCGGGTCGGCGTCATCGGTGCCGGCTTCATGGGCGCAAGCATCGCCTACGTCACCGCGCTGGCCGGCATCGACGTCGTCTTGCTCGACCGCGATTTAGAGTCCGCGGAAAAGGGCAAGGCGCATTCGCATAAGCTGGTGACCGATCAAATCAACAAGGGACGCGCCAAGACAGGTGACCGCGATATGCTCTTGGCGCGCATCACGCCGTCGGCGGATTACGCCGCGCTCGCAACCTGCGATCTCGTGGTCGAGGCCGTGTTCGAGGACCGCAAGGTCAAGGCCGAAGCGATTGCGAAAGCACAAGCGGCGATGCGCGAGGGCGCGATCTTCGCCTCCAACACCTCGACCTTGCCCATCACGTCGCTAGCGGAAGAATTCAAGGATCCCGCCCGCTTCATCGGCATCCATTTCTTCTCGCCGGTGGAACGGATGATGTTGGTGGAAGTGATCCTTGGAAAAAAGACCGGCGATCAGGCGCTGGCCACGGCGCTCGACTTCGTGCGCGCCATCCGCAAGACGCCGATCGTGGTCAACGACTCGCGCGGCTTCTATGCCAACCGCTGCGTGCTCAATTATGTGCGCGAAGGTCATCTCATGCTGACCGAGGGCGTGCCCGCGGCGATGATCGAAAATGTCGGACGCATGGCGGGGATGCCGGTCGGGCCGCTGTCATTGAACGACGAGGTCGCGCTCGATCTTGGCTGGAAAATTTTGAAAGCTACTGAAGTAGACCTCGGACCGCAGGCGGTCGATCCCAGGCAGAAGGCGCTGCTGGCGGAACTGGTCGAGAAGCAGGGCCGCTATGGCCGCAAGAACGGCAAGGGCTTTTACGACTATCCGCAGAACGGCCCCAAGCGCCTTTGGCCGGGCCTCGCTGATCTTCAATCCGTGAAGCTCGATCCCGACACCATCGACATCCAGGAGCTGAAGAATCGCTTTCTCGCGGTGCAGGCGCTGGAAGCTGCGCGCTGCGTGGAGGAGGGCGTCATCACCGACGTGCGCGAGGCCGATGTGGGCTCCATTCTCGGCTGGGGCTTCGCGCCCTTCACTGGCGGCACGCTCTCCTGGATCGACATGATGGGCGCCAAGCAGTTCGTCGAGTTGTGCGAAGCCTTGGAGAAGAAGTATGGCCCGCGCTTTAAGTCGCCGAAGCTGCTGCTGGAGATGGCTTCCAAGGACGAGACCTTCTACGGCCGTTTTGCGCCGCCCCGGCGTCAGGCCGCCTAGCCCGTGGACCTTTCCGAACTCAAGATCGGGCTAAAAGGCTCGGCTGAGATCACCGTGCAAGATGAAGATACGGCACCGCGCATCGGCAGCGGGCGCGTGCATGTGCTCGCCACGCCGGTGATGATCAATCTGATGGAAGCGGCGGCGCTCAATGCGATGGAGCGGCTATTGCCGCATGGTCACCAAAGCCTCGGCACGCATCTCGACGTGGGCCACTACGCCGCGACGCCGGTCGGCATGCGGCTGCGCGCGACCGCGGAGTTGACCAAGGTCGATGGCCGCACGCTGGAATTCCGCGTCGAAGCTTCCGACGACAAGGAGCGCGTCGGCGACGGCCTGCATAAACGCGTGGTCGTCAATGTGGCGCGCTTCGACGAGCGGGTGCAGCGCAAGCTGCGCGGCGGGTAGCCGGCAGGATTCGCTCTGCGGGCTGGTTCTTGCTAACATCTCCTCGCAACACTGAAGAACGATGACATCCACATCCACCACCACCTCATTTCTGCGCTGGCGTGAAATCCCCGGCGGCATCTGGGCGCTCGGCATCGTCTCGATGCTGATGGACGTCTCCTCGGAGATGATCCATGCGCTGCTGCCGCTTTATCTGATTACCGTGCTTGGCACGTCAATGCTCACGGTCGGCGTCATCGAGGGCATCGCGGAAGCCACCGCTTCCATCACTAAAATCTTCTCCGGCGCGCTGAGCGACCGGCTGGGCAAACGCAAGCTGCTCGCCGCCTTTGGCTATGGACTTGCCGCGTTTACCAAGCCGGTATTTCCGCTCGCCTCCTCGATTGGCTGGCTGGTCGCCGCCCGCTTCATCGACCGCATCGGCAAAGGCATTCGCGGCGCCCCGCGCGATGCGCTGGTGGCGGACATCAGCCCGCCCCATCTGCGCGGCGCGAGTTTTGGGCTGCGGCAATCGCTCGACACCATCGGTGCATTTTTAGGACCGCTGCTGGCGATTGGCTTGATGATTCTTGCCGCCAACAACTTCACGTTCGTATTCTGGATCGCAGTGATTCCTGCCTTCCTGTCTTTTGCGGTCATCGTCTTCTTCGTGCACGAACCCGAGCGCAGCCCGGCGCTTCGCACGGTGCGGTCGCCACTCAGTCTGGTGGAGCTTCGGCGGCTTGGTCCGCCCTATTGGTTCGTTGTTGGCGTTGCCACCATATTCACGCTTGCGCGCTTCAGCGAGGCCTTCCTGCTGTTGCGCGCGCAGTCGGTCGGACTTTCACTCGCATGGGTGCCGGCCATCATGGTGGTGATGAACCTGGTCTACACCTTCGCCGCCTATCCGGCCGGCGCAATGTCGGACAAGGTAGGGCGCTTTGCTGTGTTGGCAACGGGCTTTGCCGTGCTGCTCGTCGCCGATCTGGTTCTGGCGCTGGGCGCCAGCATTGGCGCAGTGATGTTCGGCGCGGCCTTGTGGGGCCTGCATATGGGATTAACGCAAGGCTTGCTGGCGACGCTGGTCGCCGACACGGCGCCGCCTGAGTTGCGCGGCACCGCCTTCGGGATGTTCAATCTCGTCACCGGCATTGCCATGCTGGCGGCGAGCGTCATCGCCGGCGCGCTATGGGACATGATCGGCCCGCAAGGAACGTTTCTTGCCGGCGCCGCCTTCACGGCAATTTCACTCGCCGCGCTGCCGTTGTTGCGGGCATCATTGCCCTTTGACGGAGCTCGTGGTTAAGGTCGCCGCCCCTTCGACACGGAAACCCCATGGCCCGCGACCAGATCGACATGCGGCCGATCGAGACGCGCGACGAGCTGGTCGCCTGGCTCGCCGCCGGCTGCAAGCCGAAGGCGCAATTCCGCATCGGCACCGAGCACGAAAAATTCGCCTTCGCCGTCGGCAGCAACGCTCCGGTTCCCTATGACGGACCGCGCGGTATCCGCGCGCTGCTCGACGGCATGCAGATGCTGCTCGGCTGGGAGCCGATCATGGAGAACGGCAAGATCATCGGCCTGCTCGATGTTACCGGCGGCGGCGCGATCTCGCTGGAGCCCGGCGGGCAATTCGAGCTCTCCGGCGCGCCGGTGGAAACCGTGCATCAGATGTGCCGCGAGTTGCGCGCGCATCTGGCGCAAGTGCACGAGGTCGCCCTGCCGCTCGGCATCGGTTTCCTCGGCATCGGCATGACGCCGAAATGGACGCGCGCCGAAGTGCCGATGATGCCGAAGGGCCGCTACCGCATCATGACCGCTTATATGCCGAAGGTCGGAACGCTCGGCCTCGACATGATGTACCGGACCTGCACGGTGCAGACCAATCTGGACTTCTCCTCGGAAGCCGACATGGTGAAGAAGCTGCGCGTGTCTTTGGCGCTGCAGCCGGTGGGAACGGTGCTATTCGCCAACTCGCCGTTCACCGAAGGCAAACCCAACGGCTTTCTCTCCTTCCGCTCGGAAATCTGGCGGCACACCGATCCGGCGCGCTCCGGCATGTTGCCCTGGGCCTTTGAGCCGGGCATGGGATTCGAGCGCTGGGTGGATTACGCGCTCGACGTGCCGATGTATTTCGTCAAGCGCGGCGACCGTTATATCGACGCGACAGGACAATCGTTCCGCGATCTGATGGCGGGAAAGCTGCCGGCGCTTCCCGGCGAACGCGCGACCATTTCCGATTGGGCCAACCACCTCACCACGATTTTTCCCGAGGTGCGGCTCAAGCGCTATCTGGAGATGCGCGGCTCCGACAGCGGTCCGGCGCGGCGTCTGCCTGCGTTGCCCGCTTATTGGGCAGGCATTCTCTACGACGACGCTTCGCTCGATGCCGCCTGGGAGTTGGCGAAGAACTGGACGGCGCAGGAGCGGCAGAGGTTGCGCGATGAGGTGCCCAGGCTCGGCTTCAAGGCGCAGATCGGCGGGAAGACAATACGCGATTTGGCCAGGGAGACGCTGGCCTTGGCCAGCGCAGGTCTGGCGCGTCGCGCACGGAAAGACGCCGAGGGCCGCGACGAGACGCAATATCTGGCTCCGCTGGAAGAACTGGTCGCGCGTGGAGCCACCCCGGCGGAAGAATTGTTGGAGAAATTCCACGGGCCCTGGCGCGGTTCGGTCGAGCCGGTGTTCGCGGAATATGCTTATTGATCGCTGCCCGTTCTTATCCGAACGCTTGAGCTAACCATTGTTCAACGTCACCGAACAAAAATCCGAGCCGCTTCCCGGCGGAGTTTTGGCCTTGGCGTTGGTGGCCGGCGTCAACATCGCCGCGACCATCATTATGACGGCGACGACCGCGCTCCATTTCCCTTGGCCGGAATTCTGGTTTCAGGCACTGGCTGTGATGTTCGCCGCGGCGGTGATTGCAGGCCACTGGCTTAATTTTTCCCAACGCCGGCCCGCCTTCGCGTTGGGCGTGATTTTGGGCGCAATGCCATCGCTCGTCATCGCAGCGCGCCATCAGATCGACCACTGGGACGATTTCATGACCTGGCTGGCGAATGCCTTGTATCTCTGGAAAATAGGCGGCTTTCCCACGTCAGCGGCGCTTCCGGTCGCTTCGGTCTGGCCAGGTTATCCTCCCGGCTCCTCCCTTGTTCTCGCCGCTGTTTGGAGCGTGGCCTGGCGCGTCGTCGATACCGCTGGCCCAGTGATCAACGTTGCCTGTCTGATGATTCTTGCGGGATTGGTTCTACGAGCCGTTCGCGCCCGCCTGCCAGACGATTTGATCGGCAACGTTGTCCTCGGCGCAATGCTGGGCTTGGCGGCGACCATTCTCAATGTCGGATTGGATTGGCATTGGGTGCTGTCGTCGCTGCCGGATACGGCAACGTCGGTCGCTTTTGCAGCCGCCTTTATCCTTGGCGCGGAAGTCTTATCCGAGGAAACGTTTTCATGGCGTCAATCTGCGACGGCGCTGCTCGCGTTATCCGCGATCCTGGCTCTGATCGTAAACCTGAAGCAGACCGGCCTCGTGCTCGTCGTTCTGCTGCTGGGCGCGTTGTTGGTGGCAAAATGGACTTGGGATGAAGCTGCGAGGCGAAAGCTTTTTCGCCCCCTTTTCTTGCTTGCGCTTGTTTCGATCCCCAGCGCGGCGGTTTGGCTTTGCTGGCGCATCTATCAGGCAAAAATTTTTGCCGGTTCTTCCTTTTCCCTTCACCCTCTCAACGAATGGCACTTTCCCCTGTTGCCGGATTTGCTGATCGCCATCATGCGCAGCATGGCGGAGCACTGGATTTTCTTCGTTCCGATTTCGCTCGTCTTTCTGCGGGGCTGGTACGTGCTTGTTCGCCGCTGGATCGGCCGTGATCGTGCAAGCATATCCTGGGCTGACCGGCTGGCCGCTGTTTTCGCCTTGGTCGAAACCGGTTTTGCGGCCTTCCTGTTCGTTTGTTATCTGGGGGCCTTCGCCGAGGATGAGGTTTTAAGGGCCGCCGAATGGTTTCGCTATCAGGCGCAGATCGGCAGCGCCGGTCTGTTGACCGCCATCGCATTGGTCATGGAACGGCTTCCGCGGCCGCTGCCGAAAGCCACGCCCGCGGCGATATTGGCCCTGCAGCTCGTAGCGGTCGCTGTCATTCTGCCGGCGCCGGGATGGTATCCCGGCCGAGGCGTTTACGGACCTGCGGAAGTGCAGGAACTGCGCCGGATGGGGAAGAAGGCCGGCGAGGCGATTGCCCAAAATGGCGTGCCGGTATCCCTTGAATTGATTGCCAAGGATTACCCCCTGGCCTTGCTCATCGTGCGTTATGAAACATGGGCGAGCGCGCCTTTGCTGATACGCGACCTTAAGTGGGTATCGGGTGAAAGCCTGATGGAACGATTTGCGGCCTCTATGAAGCAATCGTCCCAGGCTCTCGTCGCCGTCACAAATGAGAACGGTATTCATTGCGGTGTCTATGCGCAGGGTACGCGGCTCGAATTGCTCACGGTTGAATCCAAGGCCGCTGCTTGCCGGCCGCTTTTCGACAGCATCGCGAAGCTGCGAAAGTCATAAATCGACAAGCATGTCTTTTTGCCGCGTCCCGCGCGGCGCTTCAGCGCTCGCCTAAGCGGGTGGCCTTCATTAAGATGGCGGGTACCGGCCCGTTGCGGGCTGGCGGCCGGATTACGCATGATGCGGAATATTGCGACTGCGGCATTATTGGTTTTGTTTTGCGCGGCCCTGGCGGCGTCAGACGTTGTCGTGGCGCAAACCGGCTTCGACCGGCCGGGCAGCGATTACAGCTCGATGCCGATCCGCAGCGGTGACCCGGCCATCTGCGCCGCAGCCTGCGACCGCGACAAGAAATGCCGGGCTTGGACCTTCTCCTATCCGAACACGATCAAGGAAGTGGCGACCTGCTGGCTCAAGGACCGGGTGTTACCGTCGATCCCCAACCCGTGCTGTGTGTCGGGAATCCAGGGCTCCGGCGTGATCGAACCGCGCGGCGGCACCATCGAATACTCCATTGATCGTTACGGTGGTGACTATCGCGACTTCGAAATGGCGCGCGACGCGCCAATGACCGCTTGCCAGGCCGCCTGCGAGGCCGACGGCCGCTGCCGCGCCTGGACCTATGTGCGGTCAGGATATATCGGGCCGGTCGCGCTTTGCTTTCTCAAGGACCGCATTACACCACCGCAACGCAAGCCTTGCTGCATCTCCGGCGTGGTGCGCTAGCCCGTCCCACCGACAGTAATGCGATCCATCCGCAAGGTAGGCTGGCCGACGCCGACCGGCACGCCCTGGCCGTTCTTGCCGCAGGTGCCGATGCCGGTGTCGAGCTTGAGATCGTTGCCGACCATGCTGATGCGGTTGAGGTCGGTCGGGCCGTTGCCGATCAGCATCGCGCCCTTGAGCGGCGCGCCGATCTTGCCGTTCTCGATGCGATAAGCCTCGGTGCATTGGAAGACGTATTTGCCGGAGGTGATGTCCACCTGGCCGCCGCCGAAATTGACCGCATAGATGCCGTTCTTCACCGACGCGATGATCTCGCCCGGATCGTGTTCGCCCGCGAGCATATAGGTGTTGGTCATGCGCGGCATCGGCACATGGCCGTAGCTTTCGCGCCGGCCGTTGCCGGTAGGGCGCATCTTCATCAATCGCGCGTTCTGCCGGTCCTGCATGTAACCGACGAGGATGCCGTTCTCGATCAGCACGGTGCGATGCGTCGGCGTGCCTTCGTCGTCGATGGAGAGCGAGCCACGCTTGGCGGCTAGCGTGCCGTCATCAACGACAGTGACATTCGGCGCGGCGACGCGCTGGCCCATCAGCCCGGCAAAGGCCGAGGTCTTCTTGCGGTTGAAATCGCCTTCGAGGCCGTGACCCACCGCTTCATGCAGCATGACGCCCGGCCATCCGGGCCCTAGCACCACGTCCATTTCGCCCGCGGGTGCGGGGACCGATTTGAGATTCACCAAGGCCTGCCGCACCGCCTCGTCCACGGCCAATTGCCACATCGCGGGATCGACAAAGCGCTCGTAGCCTTCGCGCCCGCCATAGCCGAAGCTGCCGGATTCCTGCCGGTCGCCTTCGCCGGCAACCACCGAAACGCTGACGCGGACGAGCGGACGCAGATCGCGATAGACCTGCCCGTCCGCACGTAGGATTTCGACCATTTGCCAGGTGGCGCCGAGGCTGGCCGACACCTGCCGCACGCGGGGATCCTTCGCGCGCGCATGGGCGTCGATCGCCTCCAGCAGCTTCACCTTGGCCTCGAAGCTCGGTGCAGCGAGCGGATTGTCGTCCGAGTAAAGCCGCGTATTGGTGCGGGCAGGGTGCTCGGCATAAGTACCGGAGTGGCCGCTTTTCACCGCGCGCACCGCTTCGCCCGCGCGCGCGATTGCTTGCTCGGACATGTCGGAGGCATGGGCGTAACCCACCGCCTCGTCCTTCACGGCGCGCAGCCCGAAGCCTTGGGCGGTGTCGTAGGTCGCCTGTTTCAGGCGGCCGTTATCGAAGACCAGGGCTTCCGCCTGGCGATATTCGAGGAAAAGCTCGCCATCGTCGGCGCCTTCCAGCGCGCGGTCGAGATGGCGGCGGACCTGCGCCCGGTCGAGCCCGGCGCGGTCGAGAAGGGAGGTCGTGGACGAGGTCATGGGCATGATCCGTGATTGCGCTCGCCCCTAACATAGGGTGTCCGGGCGGGGGCTGCGAGGGCTGCGTCTGTGGGCCCAGGCAAGCGTAGCCCGGGGGAAGCGCAACGAAACCGGGGTCGGCCTATCGACCTATTCCCGGATTCGCTTCGCGTTTTGCAAAACGCTCGGCCATCTACGAGCTACGAGCTTCAGCGCCTCTTTGTTTTCTTCTTGAACTGAGCCATCAGCTGGTCGGCTTCTGCCTTCAGACCTGCATAATCGTTTCGCAAAATTGATGGCGACGTCACCAGCATGCAACTCGACACCAGCGGTGAGCCGTTGGTATCACATTGCAGTCGCAGCACCGACACGCGCGGCCGGTTAGATGCAAGGCATGAGATTTCCCCCTGGCGCTGCATCTCGGCTTGCGACGGGTTCCCAATCTGCGTAGTCAGCCAGATTTGGATGGGGTGTTCATTGCCGAAGAGCATCCGGCGGACGGGTGCCCGCGGCAACGTGTCCGCCATCTGCTGCAGCAGGGAGTTCAGCTTGCTCCGGCTTTCGGCATCGTAGTTTCGAATTTCAGCATCGATCCGCATCCACCCTTTCGGCCGATCACGGTCCAGCCGGGTCAGCACAGCGGCAACCCGCTCGGGATATTCCTGGGCCGGGACGGGGACGGTTTCCCAGCCTTCTTGCTCGAAATAACGGTCGACGCGATCGCTGAAAGAATCCCAGGCAACCATGTCAGCTTTCTTCAGCTGTTCGCGGATATCCTGGTCGAACCGGTTCCGGGCGATGTATGCGCCGAGATGATCCATCTCATCGAAGATGGTGGCTTGCGGGATGCCGGCTATGGCCTGCCGCACTTCAAGGTAGTGGAACAACTCTCCGCCCGTCGGCAAAAAACGGCCAAGCACGAACAAGTCATCGACGGACAGGGAGATGAAGGGGTGCTTGCCAAGGATCGGCGTGACCTCAGGGATTTGCTTGCACATCGCCGAGAACGGCGTGAACGCCTCCACCGTGAGCCCGATCGGCAAGACGCGACGGAAAGTGTTGAGGTTGAGCCTAGCCACTTCTTCGTACTTGCCGTCCTTCAGCCTATAGATCGGCATATCAGCGCTGCTGGCTAGATACTTCAGAAACCGATTGCACTGACGATAAGCCTTCAGAACCAATTCACGGATCGTTCGAAGGTGGCTGGCGAAGTTGGTGGCCGGCGATTGCATCGCCATGACGCCCGCCTTCGCCTCGATGACGAAGAGTGTGTCATCGATAACGCCAACCAAGTCCGTCTCAACCCATTCACCCGTGGTGGCGTCCTTGAAATACACCTCTTCGTAAGGCGGGCATCCCCCAAGCTGCTTGGCCAGGATTTTCGGAAACGCCGTTTCCGTCATCGCCTTCTGATTTTTATTCCAGCCCTCCTTATAGTCGGGCTGCCGTGCGATGAGGCCGCGTTGAATGGACCGGTACGCCGAGTCTCGGACGAACTGCCCGTCGGTTGCGTAATAGCCGTCCTTCAGCTTGACGAGTGGCCGGATGCGCGCCGGCAACGTGCGGTAAGGTGTGCCCTTGAACTCTCCTTCAGCGAAGAAATTCTTCTCAGCGCCCGGCTCATAGCCCATGTCCTGAAGCAACGGTTCGGGCAGCTTCGTATGCTTCGAGACGTTGCAAATGCCGCCGAAGAACATGTCCTTCAGCGCGCCACCCAGCTTTTCTTCAAAGCTCTTGTCTTCGGTCTTGATTTTGGCCACTGCGTCTTCCAGCGACAGGCCCCTTTCGGAGATTAGTTCCTGGCTTTGGTCGAAGCCTTCGAACAAGGTTGAGGCCGCGCCGCTGTAACCGCCCCGGATGGTATCAGCGATCGTCTGTATCCCAGCTGCGATTTCAGTCGCGCCGATACCGTAGGCCTTTTTCAACGCTTCTTCGTGAGGCGCGAGAGCAAATTCAAAAAACTCACGCTCCAAGACCTGATAGCGATGCCCGCGGATAAGGGTCCAGGTCGACTTCGCCTGGAATTCAACATCCGGTGTTGCGTCGCCGAATTCGTTGACTGTCCCGAGCTGGCTGCTCGCCATGGCGTAAAACATTGCGGTGTTGCTCAGCTTCTGGCAAACCTCGAGCAGTTCCTTTGCCTTGGCCTCATCCAGTTGGCCCTCGGCAAAGGCACCTTCATGAGCACTCCACACTGCGTGCACGTATTCGAGAACGAACTGGAACTCTTTGATGAGTTTTTTGTCCGGCCCCGCTTCGGCCCCGCCGTCCTGGTGCCGCCGGAGCACACCCATGAAGAACTGAGACCAAAGGTAGCCGAGCAAACTGGTGGGCGGTTGGGCGGCAATGAGCGCGCGGATGTGCTCCGCGTCCTTCTCCATGTCCGCACGGAGGTCAGACGCGGCCTTCTCAAGTCGGCGCGTCTTCTCTTCGCCATCCTCCAACATCATCGCCTCAGCAAAGCCGCCTCCCTCCTTCTGTGGTTCATCAGTCATGGCCCGGGACCGGGTGTTGGAGCTCAGTCGACCGATTGAGGCGTGTCGGAATACGACCCCGTCCCGGCAAAATAAAGCCCGACCTAATATTGAACGGCAATACTATGCTGGGAGGAAAATCGGGAAATCACGCGGCAAAGCCGCCCTGGATTTCGTTTCGCTTACCCGGGCTATGGCCGCTCCCTCTCCACCATCCACGCACGCTCCCTCACGCGCCGCGAGCCGCGGCTGCCGCGCGGCGGCATGTCTTCCTCGCGCGGCGGTTCGCGGTGGGCGAGAAAATCCTCGACCGCCGCGCGCGGCGCGCGGGAGAGGTCGACTCCGCCGATGCAGAGTTGCCCGATCGGGCGCGACGCTTGCTCGGGCGCGAGTTCGCCCGGCCGCCGCTTGGGCCGGTGGCGGGCGGCGAGCTTCGCCATCTTCAACAGCTCCAGCGCCTCGCCGAGCTTGATGGGATCGACGCACGCGCTTTCCTCCAGCTCGCGGATATGGCGCTCGGCGAGCGCGTCGAGGCGCCGGGCGAGCGTGCGGCGCCTGAGCTGCGCGCTGGCGCGCGGGGTCGGGACCGTATCGCTCGCGCGCGGCGCAAACGGCGGCCGCTTCCAATCCCCAGCGTGCTTCCATTTACAGACGGTGACATGGCTCACGCCTGTGCGGGCCGCGATCTGGCGGTTGGTCAGCACCGTTTGCTCGATCAGGCGGCGCACCGCCGCAACGGTGGCATCGCTGTGCGGTCTGCCGCGGCCGCCGCGCCGGGGACCCACGATAGCGGCCGGATCGTCGTGATCGGGCCGCACGCCGAGCCGTGAAATCGAAGCATGAAAGGGAGGGCGCATGACGAGGAATATATACCTAGCGCCGGTGCACGGCAAGAGGCGGCGAGGCGGCCAGGGCGGTGCAGGAAAAGTATGTGCTTGCGTTGCCGGAGCCGCCAGAGCCGTCATCCTGAGAGCCCACCCGCGGGTGCTTCACTCCTCATGGTGAGGAGGCGCGAAGCGCCGTCTCGAACCATGAGGCCGGCGCGCATCCAAGCATGGGCCTCACCCTTCGAGACGCCGCGCACGCAAGTCGGCTGTAGCCGACTTGCGCACCAGCATGCCGATCTCGGGTAAACCCGAGATCGGCATGCGCGGCTCCTCAGGGTGAGGTGATAGGTTTGTGCGCGTCGCGCCGACGCCTCAGGGTGACGGGCATAGCTTCGCCGAACCGCCTACGGCAGTTTGTCGTAGCCTTCAGCGAAGCCCTTGAGGCTCAGGGGAAATCCGATGCCCTCTTCGGGCGTCTGCGAAATGATGAATGTGGCGGTCTGCCCCGTGCGCAATTGCTTCAACAGGTTATCGTCCATGATGACCTCGGCGAAACATCCACGCGGCAGGCAGCGCACGAAGCCGGCGCGCCCCACGTCCGTCTTGTCGATCTTCAGGCCAAGTCCCGCGGGCAGCAACACGCCGAGCGGGGCGATCACGCGGAGAACCCGGCTTTTGGTATCGGCGGTTTTCAGCACGATGACGGTCAGGCCGACATTGGCACGGTCTTCCGCCACCACGCTCTGCATCAAGGCGCATTGCTCGCTCTGGGCGCCGGGCGGGGTGTCGCAGCGGATCTGCCAGTCCTGAAAGACCGAACGGACCACACCCTGCGCCTGCGCGGTGGGCGCGAAACCACAGAGCACCGCCAGCGTTATTCCGAGGGCGACGATCGATCTGGCTGCGCCAGCGAGCGGGTCATGGCAGAAAATGCCCATCGTCCAGTTCCTTGACCGGCCATTGCGGGTGGCAACGTGACCGAATCGCCACACACGGTCGATACCACAGGTTTGACCGCGCTTCATAAGGCCGCTGCCCTTTCGAGCCGATTAAGCCGCCTCGTTATATCCAGGCGGCTCTGCCCACAGCAAACCTGCGGCCGGGCGTCGTTTGCCGCATAGCAGGACTGACGAGGTGCATTGCGACTAGGCCGGAATTGTGGTTTGAGAAGCGGGGATTCCCCTCCGTCCCGCCTCCACGCCGGCCCAACGCCGCGTCCCCGTGGCGGCCCCCGTGAACCGACTCTTGGTGCATGGCAGGGCAGGGCGCTCGCGGCCGATTTTCGTCGAAGGAGCCAATAGGACGATGCTGGTGCTCAAGCGGTTGATCGCCTTCATGGTGGTGTCTTTGGGCCTGTTCATGGGCAGCGGCGCGGCATGGGCCGGTCTCGGACAGCCTTCGCCGTGGGAAATGGGATTTCAGCAACCGGCCTCGGGAGTGATGGATAGCATCGTATCCTTCCACAATTTCCTGCTCTACATCATCACCGCTATTACCATTTTCGTGCTCGCCCTTCTGCTCATCATCATCGTCCGCTTTAACGCGCGGGCCAACCCAACACCCTCCAAGACGACGCACAACACGCTGCTTGAAGTGCTCTGGACGGTTGTGCCGGTGCTTATTCTTGTCATCATCGCCGTGCCTTCCTTCCGGCTCCTGTTCACGCAGCTGTCCATACCGCCCGCCGACGTAACGGTGAAAGCGACCGGCAAGCAGTGGTTTTGGAGCTATAGCTATCCAGATGCCGGCGGATTTGAATTCGACTCGCTCGTGCTCTCCGACAAGGACCGCAAGCCTGGCCAGCCGCGCCTGCTGGCTGTGGATAATGAAATGGTGGTGCCGGTGAACAAGGTCGTCCGCATCATTACCACGGGCGCCGATGTGATCCACGCCTTCACCGTGCCGTCGTTCGGCATCAAGATCGACTCCATTCCCGGCCGCATCAATGAGACTTGGTTCAAGGCGACGCGGGAAGGCATCTACTACGGTCAATGCTCGGAGCTTTGCGGCAAGGATCACGCTTTCATGCCGATCGCGGTGCGTGTCGTCAGCGAAGGCGAATACACTGCCTGGCTCGAGCAGGCGAAGAAGAAATACGCGAGCGATACCGGCGCACGTCCGACCGCGGTCGCCGCGGCGGGCGCTATCGCCGCGCAGTAAATCCGGGTAAGAGCGCGCCGCCGGGCAGGCGGTAAAGACAGGTCGAAGGAAGTGACTATGGCAACGATGGCGAAGGCACACGGCGCGCATGACGGTCATGGCGCGCATGATGCGCACGGCGATCCGACCGGCTGGCGCCGGTTCGTTTATTCCACGAATCACAAAGACATCGGCACGATGTATCTGGTGTTCGCGCTGATTGCGGGCGTGATCGGCGCAAGCCTGTCGATCGCCATCCGCATGGAGTTGCAGAATCCGGGCATCCAGTTCTTCCATGACTCGCACGCCTTCAACGTGTTCGTGACGGCGCACGGCCTGATCATGATCTTCTTCATGGTAATGCCGGCGATGATCGGCGGCTTCGGCAACTGGATCGTGCCGCTGATGATCGGCGCGCCGGACATGGCCTTTCCGCGCATGAACAACATTTCGTTCTGGCTGCTGCCCGCGTCCTTCGCGCTGCTGATGACGTCGTTGTTTGTCGAAGGCGAGGTGGGCGGCAACGGTGTCGGCGCGGGATGGACGATTTATGCGCCGCTATCGACCAGCGGCCACCCAGGCCCGGCGGTGGATTTTGCCATCCTCTCGCTGCATCTGGCCGGCGCGTCGTCAATCCTCGGCGCCATCAACTTCATCACCACCATCTTCAACATGCGCGCGCCGGGCATGACCCTGCACAAGATGCCGCTGTTCGTGTGGTCGATCCTGGTGACGGTGTTCCTGCTGCTGCTGGCCATGCCGGTACTGGCGGGCGCGATCACCATGCTGCTCACGGACCGCAACTTCGGCACCACATTCTTCAATCCGCAAGGCGGCGGCGACCCGGTCCTGTTCCAGCATCTGTTCTGGTTCTTCGGCCATCCGGAAGTTTACATCCTGATCCTTCCCGGCTTCGGCATGATCAGCCAGATCGTGGCCACCTTCAGCCGCAAGCCGGTGTTCGGCTATCTCGGCATGGCCTATGCGATGGTCGCCATCGGCGGCATCGGCTTTGTCGTCTGGGCGCATCACATGTACACCGTCGGCATGTCGGCTGGCGCGCAGGCTTATTTCATCGCGGCGACCATGGTGATCGCGGTGCCTACGGGCGTGAAGATCTTTTCCTGGATCGCGACCATGTGGGGCGGCTCGATCGAATTCCGCACGCCGATGCTGTGGGCGATTGGATTCATCTTTCTGTTCACCGTCGGCGGTGTCACCGGCGTGGTGCTCGCCAACGCCGGCGTGGACCGGCTGCTGCAGGACACCTATTACGTCGTGGCGCACTTCCATTACGTGCTGTCGCTCGGTGCGGTCTTCGCCATCTTCGCCGGCTGGTACTACTGGTTCCCGAAGATCACCGGCTACATGTACAACGAGACCATCGGCAAGGTGCATTTCTGGGTCACCTTCATCGGCGTCAACCTGGTATTCTTCCCGCAGCACTTCCTCGGCTTGTCGGGTATGCCGCGCCGCTATGTCGATTATCCAGATGCATTCCACGGCTGGAATTTGGTTTCCTCGATCGGATCGTATATTTCCGGCTTCGGCATCGTCATCTTCTTCTTCGGCGTGTTCCTGGCGTTCCGCCGGAAGGAGCTTGCCGGCAACAATCCCTGGGGCGCGGGCGCGACGACGCTGGAATGGACGCTGTCGTCGCCGCCGCCGTTCCACCAATTCGGCACGCTGCCGCTCATCAAGTGATGAGCGCGCGGAGGCCGTAGGAAAGCGCGATGTCTCTGGCCAGCGAAAGCGCGGACCTCTGCGGCCCCGTCGGAGCCGATGCCGGTCTTGCGCCCGCATTCAGCACGGCGGAAGTCGGCGACTACATTGCGCTGCTGAAGCCGCGCGTGATGTCCCTTGTCGTCTTCACCGCCTTTGTTGGATTGATGATTGCGCCGGTGCCCATGCATCCGGTGATGGCTTTCACCGCGCTTCTGTGCATCGCGGTCGGGGCGGGAGCCGCGGGCGCCCTGAACATGTGGTACGACGCCGACATTGACGCCAAGATGACGCGCACCAGCGCGCGGCCAATTCCGGCGGGGCGTATTTTACCGGGTGAGGCGCTGGCCTTCGGACTGACGCTGGCGGCTTTTTCTATCGTGGTGCTCGGCCTGCTGGTGAGTCTCGCCGCCGCCGCGCTGCTCGCCTTCACCATTTTCTTCTACGTCGTCATCTACACGATGTGGCTCAAGCGCCAGACGCCGCAGAACATCGTCATCGGCGGCGCGGCGGGCGCTTTTCCGCCCATGATCGGCTGGGCCGCTGCGACCGGGGGGATCAGTCTCGAATCCGTCCTGCTCTTCCTCATCATCTTCTTCTGGACGCCGCCGCATTTCTGGGCCTTGTCGCTCTACCGCACCGAGGATTACGCCCGCGCCGGCATCCCGATGCTGCCGGTGGTGTCGGGCGAGCGGGAAACCAGGCGGCAGATTCTTCTCTACACGCTGGTGCTTGCGCCATTGGGCGTAGCACCTTGGCTGTTCGGCTTTGCGGGCCCGGTCTATGGCGTCATCGCCATCATCGGCGGAGCCGCGATGGTCGCGCTGGCGCTACGCGTCATGTACGACCGTTCCGGCCCTGCGGCGCGCGCGAGCAAGCAACTGTTCGCTTTCTCCATCCTCTACTTGTTTCTGCTGTTCGCTTTTCTCCTGGTTGACCGCGCATTGGGCAGCCATTTCGGTCTTGTGGGATGAGCATGAGCAAGCCCCATCATGAAACCGGCATCGTGCTCACGGAGGAGCAGAAGCGCCGCCGCCGCGCGCGCTCCATCGCCATCGCGCTGTCGCTGGCGGCGTTGGCCATCTTGTTTTACGCGGTGACGCTGGTGAAAGGCCCGGGCGTTTTGCAACGCCCGCTTTGAGACGAAATTCATGACCGCAGGAAAAACAAACTCAACCGGCAGCGCGCAACGCAAGCGCGATTTTGCGGTCGCCGCGGCCTGCGGCGTATTCGCCGCATTCATGGTCGGCGCGGCTTATGCCGCGGTGCCGCTTTATAATTGGTTTTGCCGCACCACCGGTTTTGGTGGCACGACGCAGGTCTCGGCCGCGGCGCCGGGTGAAGTGTTGGGCCGCACGATCACGGTGCGCTTCGATGCCAATATCACCGGCGGGATGCCGTG
>Ga0080064_1000447_pt2 | contig 29975 bp, 35 predicted proteins | sample Subgrocontami54m_FD_69260 | JGI IMG/M metagenome (GOLD analysis project Ga0080064, IMG submission 69260) | Subsurface groundwater microbial communities from S. Glens Falls, New York, USA - GMW46 contaminated, 5.4 m (SPADES assembly) (version 2) ...
GATATTCATTTATTTCACCTCGCTTTCCTCGCCATGAACCTGACGAACGTAACCTTGCCTCAATGAAGCGAAAGGCATGACTTACTATGAGAATACTCGAGTCATGTATCTGAATGCAAGAAGAATTTATTTTAGATACGCTTTGAAGAAGTCGACCGTTCGTTGCATGGCGAGATTGAAACTGGCTCCCTCGATGTTGTGTCCACCGGTCGGATACTCATACAGCTCATGAGGAACTGAGGTTTTATCAAGAAGCTCCATTAAGTCACGACTATACCCTATATTAACAACGGCATCATTCGCTGCATGATCAATCTGGATTGCACCTCTTATATCGTCTAAGTAATTTGTTGGAGCAACCTGTTGCCAGAACACACTTTGTGCACTAGGACTCCCGTATTTTTGAAACAGCTCCACTCTCCTACTTTGCTGCGGGGTGGCTGTTTGAGGAGGACGGTAGCTTTGATCATTGATACCATATTTTCGTTGATCTTCGTAAGAATATACTGCTCCTGCCCAGATAACAATTGCGGGAATCGTCGGCCTGGCTGCGAGACTTCGCATAAGAATATTTCCTGCCATACTATGTCCCCAAAGTCCAATCTTTTCTGGATTAACAAAATCAGTGCTCTGCAGGGCAGCATATGCATTCAACGTATCGATTACATAGTCTGATCCAAAATATCCCCCACCGGGTTGTCCTTCAGAATCCCCATGTCCCCGAAGATCTATTTTCAAGACAACAAATCCGTTTCTTGCTAGATAATCGACATGATCGCTATAGCGCTCAGTCGTCACATATTGGGTAGGCGGAATGTATCCATGCACCAAAACGATCGCAGGCCATCCACCTTGCGGCTCTTCGCCATTCGGCTTTGTCAGTAACGCCTGAATGTTCAACCCGTCCGATGCATAACTCGTCAGGTATGACGTATATGAACCGTTATTACTTATTGCCTGTTGTGCTCCAAGGATACTGGTGTACTTTCTTTCTCTAAGATATGGTATGGTCATCTCCTGAAAGGGAAAAGGTGTCGGGCTTACTGATCTACCTTTCATACTGAGCAACGTTCCCGCTTGCCCTTTCTTTTCTGATTGGAAAAAGATCACGATACTAAGAAGTAAGAGGATAAGAAGAAATACACCAAAAAGGTTTCTTACGGGATCGTGTTTTGTTGGAGGGAGAAGATCTTCCTGAGGACTCGTATTTTGCAACGTTTTTTTCATTCGAATCGATTATTTTAACAAAAGTAGCTGAAAAACTACTGAATAACAACTTTGTGTATCTCAAAGATACTCCCAACAGAGTAATGATCGGTAAATGGAATATTGTTGCCGTTAGCAACATACGGATCATTCATCATGTAACTACCTCCGCTTCCACTTCGTAAGACAACAAAATGTGTCCCACCATATGCATGCACCCCAACCACAAGAGGATCACCGTTACTGAGCGCTGCATCAATAGTACTGCCCACCCGTGCTGCAGTGACACCGTTTACCCGAATCGTATACAAAAGATATGCGGGATAGTATGAAGCGAAGTTATCAGGATTTGCATTGATGTCAGAAGGCAGCGTTTTATGACCGTAATGGGTCAACACCATCGCCATGGACGTCACCAAGCAACCATCGCTTGCCAGTGTGTATTGGGTGCCATTTAAAGATTGTCCTCCCCACTGCGAATCACGTTGATTATAATAACAACCCCAATCATCACACGTTGTCTGACCGCTCAGTAACCCCGCACCTCCCTGGCTTTGGGTAAATCGAGAGAAACCTGCTAACTGTGCCTTGGCTTGTGACAACAAACGTTGATAATTTGCCTCACTCCCTTGTGTCTGAGCAAGGAGTTGTTTTTTATTTGCTTCTTCTACAGCAAGTTCTTTCGTATAGTCTTCAAGTTGTGCTTTCAAAGCAGTCATTTTCTTTTCTTTATCTTCAAAAATCTGTTTTTGATTCGAATAGTCATTTTTTGCTTGCTGCGTTTCAAAAAGAAGTTCTTGGTCGTGGACTGCCATCATCTTTAAGTACTGTTCTTTCGTAATAAAATCGGTGGCATTTTGTGAAGAAAGTATCAGCTGCATCGGCTTTATATCTCCGGCGATGTAGGTTTCTCGAACACGATTTAAGATGATTTTTGTCACTTCATCAAGTGTTCCCTCAAGTTTATCAATCTTATTATTTGCAACTTCGATACTCCCCTCTAAATCTTTTATTTGCTCTTTCGTGTCCTCGATGCGAAGCTGGGTTAACTTGGCCTGATTGTTCATCACAGCAATCTGTGAAGAAAGCGATTTCTCTTCTCCTTTTATTTCGGCTAATTTAGACTCTAAGTCCTTTATTTTATTTCGAATGTCCTCCTGAGAAGATGTCGTAGCGCTTGAAGAGGCTGTCTGCGCAAGAACACGATCGTGCACGAAGAGAACTGAAAGAGCAACGAAGAAGAAAATACTTATGGACAGAATATATTTGGGCATTAGGAAAATCCATTATAGCACGTCTGTCAGCATTCGGATAGAAAAGTGTAACCAAGAGCATAGTTCCCAACAAAGCAAGACTTGCTTGAATGACTGGTGTTTGTCGTGAGGGTAGTTTTTGAGAGCAGTTATACCAAATTCAATCAGACAGTCATGAACACACGCTATCGCGCTGTACGTTTACTAAGCACTCTACTAGTAAGTCGTTGGAACCAAAAGATAATGGCAATATACGAAACGTAAGACAAGAGTTCAAGGAATGTCGGTTGACTCGTATAGCCGAAAACTACTCGCAGCAAGCTCCCTATGGTACTCTCATGATCTAATACGTGAGAGATATTAAAAACCGGATCAAATGAAAATATTGGCAACAATCCTGCCTCCTGAAATTCATGAACACCATGCGCTAATAAACCTGCGGCAAAGAGGATGAGGAAAACACTGGTAATAGTAAATACGAGTGAGAGATTAACTCTAACAGCCCATCGGAAAAGTGCATACCCGAGGGCCAATGCCGCTAAAATACCTGCGACCGCACCAACAAGTTGATTAGACGCACCGGCGATGCTACTTGCCTTCAAATATAAAACCGTTTCTATGCCTTCCCGAAATACCGAACTCAAAATTAAGACAAAAATACCAAACCCATATCCTTCTTTTGCATGCAAGGAAACTTTTTCTTTCAGCTTTTTAGCAACATCTTTCTGCCGATGTACCCACATAATCATCCATGTTAAAAATCCTGCGGTAACAAACATCAGAACACCTTCAAAAATTTCTTCGGCCCGGCCGCTAAAACCGCCAAAGAGTACCTCAAGCATAAGTGCCACAACTATGGCAATAAGAACACCCGCTCCTACACCACGCCAGACAAATTTCTTAAAGACGTTTTGATTTGTTTTCGTAAGAAACGTGAGGACGATCCCAACGACAAGTGCCGCTTCAAGTGTTTCTCGAAATGTTATTAAAAGTGAAGAAAACATGGTAAGACAATTTTTATTAACAAAGAAATTGTATGCTCATCTTATAAAGATTAACTCATACCTGTCAAGTATTAGTTTTATTATAAGATGAATTTTTAGATGTCTTCAATATAGTATCGAATCTGCTCTTTCTGAGGATCTAGTAATCGATACAGATAAGTAATATCCTCGTCTGCATGCCGAACACAACCGGAGCTTCCCTGATCTTCATCCGATAACTTTGTGTTGTCACCGTTGACTCCATGCAAGCCAAAGCTACCGGGAAGGATCCAGTTGCACTGCTCGTCCCGCGTCGAAGCGGGCCCGTTGCACTCATTATAGGGTTCAGGTCCGTAGGGTTCTTCATCTGTCACAGGAACATCAAGCTCTAAAAAATATGGCGCTGTTTCAGGATTATCGAAGGATTCCGTTTTCTTTGTAATGAACCAGTACTCTCTCCCCAGAAGTTTCGGTAATGGCGTCGGTCGCTCTCCCGGCGTTCCTACTTTTACAGAAAATGTTTTCACCAGACCGCTCTTCTCTCTTTCTCCCGGAATGCCGTAATAAAGAAATTCTTTTTCAGACTTTCGATGTAAGAGTAGCCAGTGCGACTTCTCTTCAGGCTGCTTAACTACCTGTTTTTGTGATTGAAAAGAGTCGATGCTGAAGATACAGAGAGAGAGCATGAGAAAAAGGAAAATAATAGATAAAATCCCTCTTCGCATGGTAAAATACGACCTCATGAAATTGTTTCGTGGAAAACTACTTACCTTCTCATCAGTCGCTAGTGGCGTATTCTTTTTTTGTGCTCTTTTATTCATAACAAAAACGCCACCAAATAATACCATACTCCCCACAATAACAAGCAGAACCCCTACTCTAACGACTGTTCCGGTAAAAAAAGAGCCATTACCACTTAGTAAAACGCTTCACAATGAGTACCATATCTTCCAAACATTTAATAACTGTGGCCCCGCATCGCTCTCAATGGCACTTTCCTATTACAACATCCATATCACTCAAGAAATACTCGGTCAAAACTTGCGCCCTTACCAAAATCCTCAAGGAGATAATGACGATAAATCAGTGACTCTGAACGAGCTTGCTGAAGAAGCAAAAAAATATGACCTCATACCCTACCATCGACCGCATGGAAATATCGAAACATTAAAAGCATTTATCGCAAATGACATGCCGATTATTACCAGAACCTGGCTCCATGAGAACGAGGATATCGGTCATTACCGTGTCGTGAAAGGATATGATGACTCCACGCACGAATTGATTCAAGACGATTCTTTCCAAAACAAGAATCTTCGCTTTTCCTATGACAGCTTCAATACTATTTGGAAGAAATTTAATTATGAATACCTCGTGCTTGTTCCGAAAGAAAAACAGACCATTGCACGGGAAATTCTTGGTGAAAATGTGGATGAAAATATTGCTTGGAGAAATGCTCTCACAAGTGTGCAAGAAGAACTAAAAAGAAATCCCGATGATGTGTATGCACGTTTTAACTTGGTAGTTACAGCCTATCATACTGGAGATTATACCCGAGCAACTCAAGAGTATGAAAAAATCCAAACTCGGCTGCCCTCACGAACTCTCTGGTACCAGATCGAGCCGATACAAGCATATGCAGCTATCAATAATACGGAACGCGTCTTTTTTCTAACCGACAAGATTTTACAAAACGGTAATCGCGCTTTTTCTGAGTTGTATCTCATCCGAGGCGACATATACAAAAAGCAGGGTGATCTCGTTTCGGCACAGAGAGAATATGAGAATGCTTATGCATATAATAAAAGTATGGAAGAAGCAAATGAAAAATATACGCAGATAGACACAGCACGCGAGTAAGAACATCTGTACAGGTACTACCTCTCCGATTTATCTGTCTTTTTTTTAGGGAGAACCATCGTGAAGATAGATCCTTTACCTATGGAGCTTGCTATTTGAAGCGTTCCTCCATGTCTTTTAATAATTTCCGAACTAACATAGAGTCCAATGCCTAACCCTGGAAATGTTCCCTGCTTTTCATCGGTTACTCGGTAGAAACGCTGAAAAATCTTGTCTTGGTGTTCTTCACTAATACCAATACCAAAGTCTCGAACGGCTATACGAAGTTCTTGATTAGTTTCCGTTACTTTTATCTCAACTTTACTCGCTTCAGGTGAGTATTTCACTGCGTTGGTAAGAAGATTTGTGAGTACCTGTGAAATTCTTTCCTCATCACCAAAAAAGTCTCTCCGCACTTTACCTGAAACGATAATCTGATGTTTTTTAGACATAGCTTGAGCGATTTCAACGGCATCTTTTACGGTCTTATTGATATTGAAGTCTTTCATAGCAAACTGCATCTTTCCACCTTGCATTCGGGAAATATCAAGAAGGGTTACAATAAGACTAGTTAATTTATCAATTTGTGAAATCATTTTTGCCAAATAGGTATTCACAGAGGCATTTTTCAATGGTTCAATTTGACGATGAAGAAGCTGTGAGTAAATTTTCATGCTGGTGACGGGTGTTTTTAACTCATGACTCGCGATACTAATAAAGTCATCCTTTCTCTGTTCAAGCTCTACATGTTTTGTCACATCATGGAGTGTTGCTATAAAAAGACGTGGCTTATCCATCTTCGTAAGAAGCGCTTTCCCAACCCCTTCAAAAATGAGATAGTGACCCTTCTTATGCTTTAAGCGAATTCTTGCTTTTCCAATTCTTCCTTTAGCCGCCTTTTGCATTTCTGCTCGTGCTATGTTGCGATCATCCGGATGAAGCAAAGAGAAAACATTTCTGCCGATGAGTGTCTGCCGTGTAAACCCGAGCACTGTTTGCCATGAAGGAGAAACGTATTCAATCTTTGCCTGAGGACTTAGCGTAACAATAAGGTCCGAAGTACTCTCGACAACCTGACGATACTTTGCTTCGCTTTCTCTAAGCGTTTCTCGGGATGAGCGTAATGCGGCGGCCGCTTGCTCCGCCCGCGTCCGCGCTCGATACTGTGACTTTGTGATGATGTAGAGGATAGCACTGGCAGAAAACCCAAGGGCAAAAATAAAAGGGATAAAATGATACTCCGAAACAAGATCTAGTTCTGGCCGATTACTGAAATAGATAGTCCAAACTTGACCTTCAACATTCACCTTTTTTACAGCTGAAAAACGAGGAGTGTATGCTGTGTTTCGTTGTAGATTTGAATCGTATAATAAGTGGTTTTCGTCCTGTTTTTCACCATCATAGACTTGAAAATCAATATAATGGAGATTTTCTGTTTGTAAAATGCCTTGCAAAAAATCACCTGTTCGAAACGGACCATAGACAAAACCGATAAGCGAATCCCTACGTTCCTGAATGGTTGTAGGCTGTTGCCCCTTTGCATACAACGGCACATAGATCAAGAAACCTGCTTGCTTTACCGTTTCAGTCTCTTGCACTAAGATTACTCTTCCCGAAGCGGCAGGTTGACCGGTATCACGAGCAGTTTCCATCGCTTCTCTTCTCACAGACTCAGTAAACATGTCATACCCAATCGCCGCATCGTTTCTTTTATCACGAGGTTCTAAGTACACAATGGGATAGTACTCCGACCGCTGACTATCTGGATACAGCGTAAACTGAGGATTTTCGAGACGAATTTGTGTAAACAGCTGATCTTTTTGGGAAGCTGCGATTCGCATGACATAGCCGACTCCTTGAGCGCTTGGATATCGTTTACGAAGCTGGAGAGTGTTAATAAATGATCGGAACTCCCGAGGCGAAACATACTCACTACCGGCAAAAAAACCACCGCCAGCAAGAAGAATTGCAGTATAGGTTTGTGTACTATCTTGAATGCGTCGTTGCATTCGGTCAACGCTATTTTCAAACTGGATCTTGTCTTTGCTGTTTGCTGTTCTCGCTACATAGAACGCTGCGAATGCTGTAAACAGGATACCGAGTAAAAAGAGGAAAAATGGTACCTCAGGACGATGCCTTGCATCATAGAACTTACCTAACCTCTGTACACGTCGTCGACTCATCAAGTTCTAGGGAGTATACCATATTTACCAGAGATGAAAAAATCATGGAGTAGGATTATTTTTTAGGCGTAAAATTGAGGGCTGAAGAGTTAATGCAGTAACGAAGCCCCGTAGTTTCCTTGGGTCCGTCAGTAAAGAGATGTCCCAGATGGGCTCCACAATTCTTGCAGACCACTTCTGTTCTGTGCATACCATAGCTATCATCATCCTTTAGTTCAATATGCTCACGATTAACCGGGTTATCAAAACTAGGCCAACCGGAGCCGGAATCAAATTTCGTGTCTGATGAAAAGAGTGCTTGCCCACAGACAACACACTCATACATACCCGTCTCATGATTATCCCAGTACTTTCCGGTAAAAGCAGCCTCAGTCCCCTTTTCCCTTGTGACATGATACTGTTCCGGCGTTAATTTTTTCTTCACAAGATCATCAGGCGTCTTTTTCATAGTATGAATAGGTTAAGTGTAACAGATTACTTAGCATCTAAGAAATGCATTATCTCTCGTGCTTCTTTTCTGGGATCTTGAAAAAGAAACCCGTGGCCCGCATTTGTAACCATACGAAGTTGCGCACTTGGTATCTGTCTGGCAATTTTCTTTGCGTTTTCTGGCTTAACGAGCATATCATCTTCTGAGGAAAGAATAAGTGTGGGGGCAGTAATTGTTTGTACGCTTTCAAAAAGATGTGCCATATCCTCTCCAGCCGCCGCATACTCTTGAGCAATCTTTGTGTTAACCGGTATACCCGGAGTCCGTGGAAGTTCATCTGACTGTCTAGCTCTTTTTAGTCTCGCAAGATAAGCAGTCTTTGCTTTTTCACCATCTTCGTTTTTCAAAAAAAGAAGCGGAACAAAAGCGCTCTCCCAGTCCTCTGCCAGATGTTTTTGGACAAAAAGCTGCACTGATCGATCAGCAGGAATACCTTGTGTTCCTCCCGGTAACGGAGATGCAAGCACTAGTTTCTCAACAGAATGCGGATAACGAACCGCCATATCTTGTGCGATAAGCGTTCCATATGACCATCCGAAAACAGATGCCTTTTGAATGCCGAGATGCTTTAAAAGCATAACGGCGTCATCAGTCATCTGCTGAACTGTTAACTGTTCTACACTTCCTGTCGAAAGACCTCCACCGCGATAATCATAGATAACGACCATGAAGTGTTTCGATAACGATTCTATAAAAAGAGGATCCATGTCCGTCATGGTCATACCAAATCCTTGGTTTATCAAAAGCGTCTGACCTTGTCCACGAACATAATAGGCGATTCGTGCTCCATTCACTGGAACTGTTTGTACGTGAGCCTTAAATTGGAAAAACCAAAGAAACATGAATGCCGCTCCTGCAAGACAAAAAGCTGTGACGGTCAACAGTACCGAGTGGCTCTGCCCCGTTTGCTTCTGTTTTCGTTTCATACTATTCCTTTCATATAACCCTCACGTCTACGTGGCGGGTAATGTTCTAATGCATAGCGAAGCATGGTTCTTGGCATCTTTTTATAATACTCCATCAGATAGCGGTCAAGAGTTTTAGGATCACGTTTCCCTACTTCACGAAGCATCCATCCCACTGCTTTATGAATCAGATCCTGCTTATCTGATAACAGAAGTGTTGCGATAGCAAGCGTGTCAGTAAACTGCTGTTGCCTGATGAAGTAATATGTCGAGACAATGGCAATCCTTCTCTCCCAAAGGTTTTTAGACGTGGCCAGATCGTAGAGCAATTGTTTTTCCTTATCGAAAAGATAGAAACCTAGGATCTGGGAGGCTGAGAGATCTACCAAATCCCAGTTATTCACCGCTTTTCTCTTTTTAAGGTAGAATGTGTAGAGTTCTTTCTTTTGTTTCTCATCTCCTTGTTCAAAACGATTCACGAGAATAAAAAGAGCAATTATACGTTCCTCATGAATCTTTGAATCAAGCATTGTGGCAATATCAGGTAGCGAGAGATTTTTATATTTTTTGGCGAGTGATCGTGACTGCGGTACTACAAGACCGACAAATATATCCCCTTCTCCGTACTGTCCTTTCCCGGTTTTAAAAAAGCGCTGAAGTATATCAGCTTTCTTCGGGTCTGAAAGTTTAGTTACCTCCTGACGTAATTGTTGTAGCATACTGCCCATGTAGTATATACGACTCCGTTTCCATACGTTTTAGAAGACTCAATTTTTGAGTCGCTTCCGCAAACTTTGCTTGACCAAAGTCATTGATGACCAGTGGCGCGTATTCAACATCGATAAGTCGAGTATCATAGAACACATACTTTCCAATAACGCCTTCTCGTGTCTTTTGAGACCACATTTGGTCAAAAATGTAATTTCCATGCGCATAAGTAATAAGTTTTCCTTTGTAAAGCTCAACCGGTTGTATCCAGTGCGGATGATTACCTATTACCATATCTGCTCCGGAGTCGATGGTAAAATGACCTAATTCTTTTTGACGTTCGTCAGGTTGATCACGATACTCAACTCCCCAGTGATAGGTGACGATCACAATATCAGCATTTTTCCGTGCGGTGCTGATCTCTTTTTTTATATCTTCTTTCTGAGCCCACGAAATTGTCTCTTCCGGTGCACCGATATCGTTGTACCCTAAAAAGGCAAACCACAGCCCTCGTATCTCTTTATACACTGCCCCTTTTATACCCGTAACCTCGATACCTGCTTTTTCGAGGAGTTCTTTCGTCTCCATAACCCCAGATGTTCCGTGATTTCCCGCATGATTATTGGCAAGACTTGCAACATCAACTCCAGCAAAGAGTAATCCTTCTACATGCCTGTTACTCCCACAAAAGATCATTCCCTCTGTTGTCATCGGACAGTTCTTTAAAAGAGGTGTTTCAAGATTGATAAAGGTAAGGTCTGCGTCTTTGACATACGATGCGGTGTACCGATAGGGCCAAAGAAAGTCACCATGCTTTACTGTCTGGACATTAACTGACCGAGCGGGAATGACATCCCCTGTAGCAATTATCGTTCGTAGATGGTCTTTCGGTAATCCTTCTGACGCATCTTTTCCGTCAAAAATTGTCTCAAGTGAAAGCGTCGGAACACTTGCTATTTTTTCAGGAGTTATAGTTGTCTTTGATACTCCTCTTTGACCTACCGCAGATGTATTGCGAAAGAAAAAAAAAGTTAACCCTACAATAAGCACACTGAGAACGATCGCCAGCTTCTTATAACTCATCTACTATCATTATGAGCCTCTGAGGAAAGAAGAGCAAGCGTGGATGAACTTAGGGAGTAAAGAAGCACAGATGCAATTACTTCGAACACTATTCTTTTTATTACTCATATATTACTTTCCATCTCTTTGCACCTCTTTTGCTAAAAACTTTTCAAGACTATCAAACTGTTCATTCCAAAACTGTCTATAAAAAGAAAGATACCGTGATGCTTCTTTAAGAGGATCGGGATTGAGAGAAAACCGTATCTCCCGCCCATTTTTGTGCCGACTGATAAGCCCTGTGCGTTCAAGAATTTTCAGATGTTTGGAGATTGCAGGAAGAGATATGGTATAGGGCTTGGCAATATCACTCACAGTCAAATCTGACTGTGCGATACGGCTGAGAATCTCCCGTCTCGTAGGATCAGAGAGAGCAGAAAAGATGTTATCGAGTGTCTGCTGATTCATGTTTAACCTTTCGGTTAAACATATCATGCGAATAGAGTTCTGTCAAGAATTCGAAGATTATTTATCTGTATCAGGAAGAGAAAAAATCTTTTTTGTTTCCTCTAAAGCTGTCTGTACACGAGGATCGTTTTTATCGAGTTTTTTTGCCAATCTCTTGAGAGCCTGTAAGAGAGAATTTTCATAGACATAATAATCATTTTGATATTGTGGCGTTGACGGTCTTACTTCATAGAATGCTTCACCTCGAAGCATCCGAAAAAATCGATACATGATGATGAATTTCGGAAACATATGAATAAGATCTTCTTCTACATTTTTTTTATCATAATACGAAATCTCTTGATCAATAAGGCTAAAGACTTGCTGCAAAAGCGCTTTATAGTCATCAGCTAGTACTGTCATTACTTCTATGTATAATGAAGCTAGAATACTTTGTCAACGGGGACTTTCTGAAAATGTTGTTTGGAGGTAAGAAAGCATCTGTACTACCTGTTCATCAGTCACTTCTGAAAAATTCTCATAGTATGAGCCGATCGATCCAAGTTCATCTACCGCGGTAAGGCTGATAAACTCGTCTACTTCACGGATAAGTAGCTTTGCTGTTTCTATCGCGGCAACAGGCACAACAAAGATAAGTTGAGATGGTTTATGCTTCTTTATCGTCTCGATTGCAGCTCGAGCAGTCACTCCTGTTGCAAGCCCGTCATCAATAAGGATAACTGTCTTGCCTTTGAGTGATGGTATAGCTTCATCATTCCTATAGACCGCCCTTCGTCGTTTCAATTCCTCTAGTTCTTTTTTTTGAAGCGATCGAAATACCTCTTCAGAAAGTCCGATACGTTCAATAGCATCTGTATCTTTCAAAATCACATCATTCTCTGAAACAGCACCTATTCCATATTCCGGATTCTCCGGACTCCCTATTTTTCGAACGATGAGTACTGAAAGTGGCAAGCGGAATGACCGAGCAATAGGAAATGCAACCATGACACCACCACGTGGGAGAGCGAGCAGCACAGGCTTATCTTCTTTATAGATCTGGAGCTTTGCAATAAGTTGCTTGCCGGCATCAACGCGGTCGAAAAACATCGGTCTTATTCTCTCACATTTTTGCTAGCGGGTCGACTGCGCATGTAACTGCTTTCGGGCTAACTCCTCTATCCGGAAGAGAGGTAGTTACTACGTCAGCTCGCGGTCCTCTTATCTCTTCAGCCATATGTCTATAGTAGCAAATAAAATACTACGTTTTCTTGTAGTCTTTCTTACTGAAATTTTGAATCATTGTTCTACAATACAATCCTATGATACAAGATCTCCTAGGCATCATCAAAAAACTAGAAACCTGCAAGGCTTCACCGTTTCCGATCATTACTGCTTACTTTTCGTTGCCGAATGATCAGCAGTTACTTCGCCCACATCTTTATCTCAAATTTAAAGAGTTATTGGCAAACGTTGTACCTGAGTATGAGCAGAGAATCATTGAAGACGATATCGACTATATAGGGGCTTATTTACAACAAATAGAAAACATAAAACGAAATCAGGGAATTGCGATTTTTTCGGGTGGCAATATTCTTTGGGAAGTCATCTATCTTAAACACCCATTCGATGATGTTGTGATCTGTGATTATTCACCCTATCTTTCCCCTCTCTACGAGATTGCTTCTATTTCCTATCATGTCTAAGAAAAAACAACTATATTTGTAAAGACACTAATACCGGTAATCGTGCAGATTATCCAGATCCAACTCACAGGAGTATTCTCAATTCTGGTCTTCCCGACATAACAGATATACTTTTTTTTCTTCAACTGAAAATAGATATAGAGGGAAAATTCAATCAACGGGACCATCCATGATACCGGATCTTTTTTATGGAAGAAAAAAAACGGTATAAAAAGAGCGAGCAGCACACAGAGAAGCGTAACACCTAACACATTGAGAAATCCTCGTCTGTTCACCTCATCAGTATAACAACGCGGCATGAAAAACATCAATCAAGGCTCATTGTACTCTCTGTCGGATTGATGATGTAACGAGATATGAGAGAGGACGGCACAATACGAAGAAGCGTATTCATCAATCTATAAGGGAGTACCGTTTCTCCAGTGATCAACTTCGAATTCCTTTGTCCAAAAGCTTGTAGCCTCTCTATTTCTTTACACATTCGCTTTTCATAGGAGATAAACGCTTCCGAATACTGCGATTTCTCCTGTAATGCATTTGCCAGGACGTATGCTCCTGCCATCGCCATCGATGCACCCATACCGGTAGCCAGAGTTAAGGAGTACGCAGCATCCCCTAAGAGACAGACTCTCCCCTTATGCCAGGTCGGCATGACGACCTGAGAAAGATCACTTTGATAAATATACTCATCACTTTTTATACTCTCTAGAATATTTCGAAATGTTTCATTGTAACTACCGTATTTCTTCAGTAAATATATCTTTCGCTCCAAAATGGGAACTTCTGCATAGGTTTTTTCTCGCTGAATTATGTAAGAGCCGACTTTTGAGCTATCTTGAGAAAAACAACCGTACGTAATAAAAAACTCTGGCCCTCTGATATTCATCATTTCCTGTTTTTTTGTGACCGACGTCTTCAGACGATTGGGTATCATAAAGGCAAAAAAAGACTGCCCTAAGTATTTCTCAAACCCCTTACCGAAGACATTTTCTCGAATATCTGAGTGGAATCCTTCTGCTCCGATAAGGAAATCAAACGTATCTGTTTCATCATTTGAAAAAACTACATGGACACGATCGGCATCTTGTCTTATCGAAGTCACTGTTTGTCCGAAACGGAACGGTACGTTTTTTTTCACCGAATCATAGATTGTGAGATGTAAGTCAGCCCGATTAAGTGATAACCCTGCATAGAGAGAAAATGTCTCTTCAATATCAAAATTGACAATCAACCCCCCCGCCGTATCGACCCATCTCGCAACTTTGAGGGGAATTGCGAGCTTTTCAAGCCTCTCTCTGAGTCCCATTTTCTCTGCCACCTCAAGCCCTATCTTACGAAGGCCGATAAAATAACCCAGTCGTTTAAATACAGGGGCTTCTTCAACGATTGTCGAGGAAAAACCGTATTTTTTGAGAAAAAAAGCGAGCGTGCATCCGGCAATTCCTCCACCGACAATGAGAACCTTTTTTTGCTTCATCTTGTCTCTTATTATATGCAACTGCTTACTTACTTTCTGCGTAAGGATTCTTGATGAGGTTGAAGTGTTGCGGCGGGAAAACACGAGCGACAGAACGGCCGACGATTCTGTCTTCTTTCAAAAAGCCCCATTCTCTGGAGTCTGAACTATTCTGGCGATTATCCCCCATCACAAAAAGTGTCCCGGGGTCGACAGTAACGGTCTGTCCATTTGGTAAAAAAGCACCACCATACGTCTCTACAGTCGATTGAAGGTATGGCTCACTGAGCAACGCTCCATTGAGAAAGACCTGCCCATCCTGCACCATGACCGTATCTCCCGGTATGCCGATAACTCGTTTTATATACAACTTCTCAGATTCTACCGGTGAGTAAAACACGACTACATCACCATGATGCAATTTTTTGATATTTTTGTCGGGCAGAAAGGTTAAGAGTAACTCTTTATCATCATATGTCGGAAACATCGAAAATCCTGTAACTTCATGTGGCCGAATAAGAAAAACATAAAAAATGAGTATAACCGATGCTACAAGAAGAATCGTCTGTATCGAATCGACGATAATGATATATATCTTATGGACGAGCAAATTGAGAAATTCCATGTACTATCTATTGTTGCGATTTCTGAAGATGTTGTCAATGAAGGCTAAAAACTTTTTACACTTCCTGAAAGTCCTGCTTCTCTTCGAAGCTCTAAAATCCGTCCCATCTGAATATTGATAAGGCTTCTGTACTGGTCCATACTTTCAAACGCATCGACTACTTCTTGAGGATTTTGGAGAATCATATCTTTATCAAGAACAATCTTGAGATTTTGGCCTTGTTCAAAGTACAGATTAGCAAGCTCTTCATAGCTTTGTATTACCTGTGCATACCGTTCATTCCGAACTCGTATCTGCTGAATCGGTGAAAGACTGGTATCTTCTTGTGCTGCTTCATAGCCCACGAGCATACCGACGAAAAGAATGCCGACAACAGCAAAGAATCCCCAAACGACCTTCGGGATTTTTTTCAAGAGCCTTTTGCCATTAGAAAGATAGAATCCTGCCGCTTCTTTTAGTAATGGTTTTTTAGTTTTACGCTGTCTTTTCAACCTAAAGCGTATTATACGCAGAGGGATAAAATATGCAAGAGACTATTTCTCCATTCCAGTAGCGAGGCGATTAGTTTCTGACACAAGCATTTTCTCTATTTCTTTCTCCGAACTTGAATGTGCCGCGGTAACGAAGTGTAAAACCGACCGGGGCATTTTTTTATGCAGCATATACGCATTGATCGGCGGACAAATAAAATCAAATCTGCCATGAATAATGCTGGTCGGAATATGCGCAATACGTTTCGCATTCTCTAAAATGTAATTTTCCGGTAAAAAGCAGCGATTTTTGATATAGTATGCTTCAAGAATGGATAATGCGACATAGGGATACTTCTTAAGCCCTTTTCTAATTCGTTTATCCGAAGTCTTCAGGTGAAGCATAGCTGTTTCATAGTAGGCCCAAGCATGTGCGTATTTTTCTGCAATTTTTTTATCCTTTGACTGCATTTGGGCGAGATAGTATGCAGGGATATCGTTTCGTTTTTCCACCGGGACGAGAGCTATGAAGTCTTCCCAGATTTCAGGGAAGAAATTTCTTACTCCCCCGCCAATATAGTGTTGCATATCAAGACTAGTCGCCAAGAAAATACCCCGCACAATCATGCTCGATACCATTTCAGGATGATGAATAGCAAAAACTAAGGCAAGTGTTGATCCCCATGAACCGCCAAAAAGCATTACTTTTTTTATCCCCAGATGCTTCAGAATTTTTTGTATGTCATCAACTACATGCTGTGTGGTATTTGCCTGAGTTGTGGCAAACGGTGTACTTTTCCCCGCTCCTCTCTGGTCAAAAAGGATCACCTGGAAGCGCTTTGGATCAAAAAATCGTTTATCACTTTCATCAATACCTCCACCCGGACCACCATGAAGAAAAAGAACGGGAACTCCTTTTGGATTACCATAGAGTTCATAGTAAAGACGATGGCCATCGGAGACAGGAAAAAAATCTGTTGTGTAGGCAGGATATTTTTTATCCTTCTTTTTCATAAAAGCTCAGGGCCATCATACATGGCTCCAAATGAAGACGCAATATGGCTACTGTCCGTTAAGTGATGCAGTAGCGGTTTCTCGTCTCAAAGTTGAGGCTGGCTTACGAACTTGCTTTTCTAAACGGGGTGAAACGGTTCGAGCAGAAACTTTCTCTGTCCTTTGCGTCGCTGCCTCACCTCCACTGTTAGCACTATGTTTTTTTATTATCGCAGCATCTCGTTTGTGCTCAAGTTTTACTGCTAATTTAACGTATGGACCTATCTCTGTCTGTGGTTTACCTATTTGTCGATATGCTTCTGCTGTATCGTTTGCACGACGGATCAAATCCTGTATTCGAAAATCACCTGTTGGAGGGATATCTGTCCTCCCTGACTTTTTCTGTCTATCATAATCTTGATGAACAACATTCATAACATGACTGAGAGCCTGAAGTTCTGCTCTTCGTTCGGCGGGAGTTACCGGTTGATACTGCATCTCAAAAGGACGTTTCAGATGAGCGCTCACTTGTGCACGAACATCTGCCAGTTTTGCAATATCATTGGCAATTATTTGTTTCACATTCAGTGCCGTACTCGTCATCTTCGCCTTCACTTTCGAACCCGCTGATGTAACACGATTTTTGACATCCAGCTTTGGTAGACCGAGAACATCAGCAGGGCGAGCAACTTCAACCATATATCTAGCCTAGTCGATACATAAAGGCACCGTCAAGTTATCTACCGATTAAAAAGTTTTGCGAAGACAAGAAGCACTATGTCTATCCCGACCGGCACCAGAACGAAAAGTGTTCCTTGCGAGAAAAACGTAACTGTTTGCGGTGAAATAAATGCTTCTATATCTTGAAGGCTCGGACGAAAACCGGCAACATAGGCAACGATAGCTATGATAATCACAACAACAAAAAGCTCAAATGCCCCTTCCATATCTTTTTTACTCGAAAACATGCTGTTCCCTATCTGAAAAACGAAGTACCCCAAGCCAACTACGAGCCAGACATTTGAAAAAATGTCATGCCTAACTCCGTAATAAAGTATAAGAAGGATAAGTGCTATACCTGATAGGAGTGGTGCTATACCAATGAAAAAATAGCGAAATGGATCAGGTTTGACAATAGAAACACTACCGAGCTTTATACTATCTCCCTGCATCTTCGGCATGAGCTCGATTTCACCAGTTCGCACAAAGAGAAGATTTGCCATGATATAGTGAGCCAATTCATGAATGATAGTTCCCGGAAGAAAGAGAAACGCCATGGAGTAGATAACGACCTTTTCGCTATGAAAAAGACGAAACAATAATGACGAGACTTCTCGCTGCAGCATTCGCGAGAGAAAAAAAAGAACGAGTAGCGACCCAAAAAATGAGAGAACAGCAATCATCGTGTTTCTTTAACGAATAATAACAGCAAACCTGCAACGACCGTCAATGATCCGGAAAAAAGGAATGCCGTCCCCATACCAAAATTATCCCAGAGCAACCCAGCAAGAACTGAAGCAGGTAAACTCATAAGTCCGATTATCATCTGAAACCCCCCGAGCGTACTCGCAAGCAAGTCTTTGGGAGCAAGCTCTGCAACGATGGTTTTCTGTACAGGGTCAATAGCCGCCATATGCAATCCGTAGAAAATAAAGGCTGTAATAACGCCAACTGTGTTCCCCTGCAAAATAAAAAGAACGGCAACAGCGAACCAAAAAAGAAGAGCAAGAAACATGACTGGTTTCCGACCAATTCTATCTGCTAATTTCCCAAATGGCAGAGAGAAAACGGCTGCAACGAAGGTAAAAAGTAAATAAAGTATCGGTACTGCTGCATCTGAAAATCCCTTCCCTGAAGCAGCAATGAGGAGAAATGAGTAGCTAAAAGAACCGAGGGTAAAAATACTACTACTAATCGTGTAGACCCAAAGATTTTTCGAGAATGCTTTAAACTGAATTCCTTTAAATATCCTCTGCGTCTTCGCTTGATCTTTAATATATATGTAGACAAGAGCAACTGCTATAAATGACGGAATGGCAGCCAGAAAAAAGAGCGTTCTAAATTCGACATGTTTCAGAAGAACAAATGCTATTAAAATACCAACCACTGCACCGAGATTATCCATCATTCTAATAACTCCAAACTGTTTTCCTCTATTCGTGGGATCAGAAACCTCTACAACGATCGCGTCTCTCGGAGAGCCACGCATTTTTCCAGATCGATCAAGAATGCGAAATGGAATAATTGCCTGCCACGTTGGAGCGATCGCATATCCTATTCGAGAGATACCTCCTAAAAAATATCCAAGCCAGACGAACACTTTTCTTTTTTGCGTTTTGTCTGATATATAGCCTGAGAGAGCTTGCGAAAGAGAAACGACTGCATCACCGAGACCGTCTATAAGCCCGATAACAGCCATATTTGCGCCCAACACGTTTCTGAGGAAAAGCGGCCAGACAGAAAAGACCATGTCAGATCCCACATCATGGAAGAAAGACGAGGCAGCAAAAACTCGAACCGTTCGAGAAGACTCCTTCTCCGATTTCTGAAAACTACTCATCAGGTTCTATTATATGCTCCCGAAGCGTTCTTTTATCAACATCGACATCTGGGATCAGGTCTACAAGGATCTGCTTGTATCGATTGGGGTTGTGAATCTGGTAGAGAGTAAAATCACGCCGCATATCCCAATCATGTAAGACAAGCGTGCCGAAGTTCAAAATACGACCGAATAAACCCTGCTCGAGTTTAACTGCCCTAATATGTTTAAATGAAATCTCCTCTTCTTTTTTAAATACGAACCCCTTTCTGTGCATAATGGAGTGATCTGAAATCTCATAATACTCTTCAAGCCAACGCACCACAATGAAAATGGTAAATGCGGTTTTACATAAAACCAACGTAATAAGGATAAGCAGTGTATACGCATTCCAACTCTTAAGAGTTTCTTCAACAGTGGACTCATTAAAAATAAGGAAATGCAGAACAAATATCGAAAATCCTGCAAAAAGTTCAATACTAATAAGTTTAAAGAGGAGTACCGAAATGCTCTGGCGGATATTAAGATGTCTGACGAGTATTTTCCCTGCTTGTGCTTCCATTGTTGTATCGTAACATGTGAGGTAAACGAGAGCAAGATTACTGTGCTGCTTTTACTGCTCGATCAACTTCCTGTGAGAGTTCCTGGAAGCTTTGAAGCGTTAATTTTCTACCGTTGAGAAAAAATGTTGGAGTGGAAAAAATACCGAAGCGTGTGCCGTCTGAAATGTCTGCTTGTACCTTCGCTTTGTATCTCCCGCTTGCGAGAGCTTCTTTAAATGACTCCTCTTTTAGCCCCACTGGCTTCCATGCATTATCAAGCATCTCCTCTGAAAGTTCACTTTGATGGGCAAAGAGATAGTCATACATCTGCCAAAACTTTCCTTGTTCTCCCGCCGCTTCTGCTACCTCTGCTGCTTTCCTGGCAAACGTGTGTTTTTCTAATGGAAAATGTCTATAGACAAAAACAATTTCGCTCTCGTGTTTCTTAAGTATCTGGTCAACGACAGGCTTGACACTAAGACAAGCAGGACACTGAAAATCAGAAAACTCAACGAGGTACACTTTTGCATCTTTTTTTCCTCTCTGTGCAGCGTCTTTTGTAATAAGCTCTGATCTGCTAATCGGCGCTTCAGGACGAGTGAGGAAAAAGGCCGCGATACCAACAATAAGCAGTGATACTATCCCTATCCCCAGAAGAAATTTTGTCTCACCTTGCATGTACTTTTTCTCCTTTTTCAACGAAATAAGTCTTCAGTAAAAGAAAGAAAACACTATACATAATTACTGCTGAGATGACACACCACGTGCAAAGTGCTTTGATGATAAAGACTTCCGTGTATGTAAACCAAGCAACAAATGCGATACCGAAGGATGCAATGCCAAGCATACTCCGGGATATCCACCGGCTGTTCTTCGTAGTCTTAAGAAGAGAAAGGACCACGAGGAGAAAATACCCAACAGCCCCAAAACCAGGAACAGGAATTCCTAAAAGATAGCTATGGGGACTTTTTCGAACCAGATCACAGCCTTCATTAACACAAACAATTGACGACTGTCTCAAAAAACTTTGCAATACATAGATTGCGATAAAGAGCCCTGCAAGGCTGAGAATAAAAACCACCCTATTTAATGCTTTCTGTTTTTCTGTCATGTTTACTCTACCGTAGACCTACGTTCTCCTTGTTCTAAATCAATTTTTCTGTTCATAGGGATTGGGTGATCATCATCTTCATCGTATCCGAACTCAACAGTATCTGAGGCAATCGCCATTCCATCTCCATCGGTATTAACAACCTGGGATAAATTATCCGAAGAATCTAGCAACTGTCCTTTCAGTATGACAGGTTCAGCATTTACGACTGATCGGGTTGTATGCTTTTCTTCTTTGACTAGTTTAGTTCTCATAGGTTTCATCTCTTTTCGGTAAGCATACGCTCACCGTTCCATATCATCCGTGATAGATATCACGGATGATATGGTTCTAATGTGTTCTCCGGTATAATTCGATTCTTGAAAGATCTCCTTCTGTGTCAAGCGGTTTTGGGTGCTCCATGTCCTCATCAAGACGTAGGCCTAAAGAATGTTCGTTATCCATCGTACTATCGTCCGATTCAACATCCGGCATGTGGCCAAATACCGACTCTTCGTCTTCTCGCTGAGGTGTTTTCTCTAACCGATTCTCCTCTCTGGAAAGAAGGCTAAAGCGTATCGTTGTATTTTTCTTATTGATCATCGTAAACACCTCCTCTTCAGAGAAAAGTCATCTACCTTCCTGTACTATACGAACACAGGGCGCTCTATACCGTGATATTTATCACTGCAGGCTGGTATAATAGGCAACATGAACCAATTTATTGAAAAGAAACTGGATGCATTTTTTCAACAGTACAGTCTGCTCCATTTCAAAAAAAATGAGGCTATTCTCAGTACTGGAAGTGAGATCGTCGATATATTTTATTTAAAAAAAGGATTTGTTCGACAATCGCTCATTACCGTTGACGGTGAAGACATTACACTGCATGTTTTTAAACCAGTTTCTTTCTTTCCCATTATGCTCGCGCTTGGTAACAAATCTCTTTCAAAATATACTTTCACAGCGCTAGAAGCGCTAGATCTGCGAAGGGCACCGTACGAAAAAATGGAGGTATTCCTTAAAACTGAACCTGATGTCTTATTCGACCTGGCTACCAGGCTCTCTCAAGGACTCAACGGATTACTAACAAAGATTGAAACCGGCACCTTCACGAATGCATATGAAAAAGTTGTGTCACTCCTTCTCTATCTCAGCAAACAGTTTGGAAAAGAAACTGAGAACGGGGTAACGATAATGCTTGCGCTGACACATCCTGACATTGCATCATGGACCGGATTACAAAGAGAGACTGTCAGTCGACAAATAGAGGTACTGCAAGACAAAGGAATACTGAATCGAGAAAAAAATCATCTCGTCATTATAGATATGCATAAGCTGCAAGAAGAAGTGCAACAGGAAGAATAATACTAAACTAATTTCTTCGCTCGAAGTTCTCCGTATGATCGTTTTCGTTCAATAAGCAAAGCACCCAGACCAAGTAACAAGACAATAAAAGAGACAATTCCACCAAGAACAGGAATAAATCTTATCACTTCAAAAAGCAATAACCCCATGAAGAAAATTCCGAATAATCCGGTCTTTATTCCGGTAAAAGCCGAGATTTTTCTTCCTACAGCGAGAGCAACAAAGAATTTACTAAAGTAGATAAGTAATAAGAATACGAGAAAGAGGACAAAAGCAATAGGAATACCGATGAGTGTTACGACGAGAAGAGTGAGTAGTATAGGCGTGAGGAAAAGTGTAAAAAAGCCACCCCCAAGAGCAGACCAAGGTTCTGTTTCGATCACAGCGGCAGTCTTCAAACTAAATCGTGGGAAGTATTTTATAAGGAAGAACCCGATAATCAGTGCTGAAAGAAAACTCACCACTCGCACAGCTAGAGCAAAACCTGTTAGAGCTCCGGCCACTTTTCTAGGCGCTTCTTTCGTCTCTTTGGGTGGCTGCGTTTGAGATATAGTTCCAGAAATTGACGCCCCAGACTGGACATCTGCCTTCTCATCACTCCAGTAATGAAGGTCTCCGTTTACTTTCGCTTTTGTGGTGAGGGTGAGCATTCCGACACCTGCAAGCACGTCGCCGTTTACAGCATTACCTATGGTAAGTTGCCCAGCCCCTGCAGTTATTCCCTTTCCTAAAGGAGCAAATATCTGTACGTTGCCAGCACCAGCTACGAATGACCCATCGATCTTCGCCGAGTCTGGAATACTAATATTTCCACCGGCAACAGTAATATTTCTTCCCACATTTCCACTGACTGTCACATCTCCTCCCACTACTCGCACATCCTGGGTTACTGTTCCACGAATTGTTATAGTTCCGCCTGCAGCAAGAAGATCACCATTAACAACCCCCTCAACGATAATATTTCCACCGGCAACATACGCATCGCCATTTACCGTACCAGCTATCGTCACGGTATCACCTGCAGCAAAGTAGTCTTTATTGACAACCTCTGAAGAAGGTAAGAGGATACTTTTCTGTTGCGTGTCGGCAAATGTCGTCAGTGCAACTGCAAAAAGAAAAATAACAGTAAGACCGAAAAATATACTGAGATAACGTTTCATAATATATATATTAGTACAAAAAAACCCTATGTCTGTGATGTTTATCACCGACATACCTACCACTTCCTGTAGTATAGAGTTACATACTATGCAAGAAACAATACGTACCATTCTCCAGTATCTCAAAGACAAGCAGCCAAAACTTGCCGTTATCGCAACAGCAGACGTGAACAAAAAACCTGAGTGCGCTGTTATGGGATACGCAATAACTGATATCTTAACGATTATTCTCAGCACGCATAAAAACACCAGAAAAGTACTAAATATCAGCGAGAACCCACAAGTTGCAGTAACAATTGGATGGACATTTACTGAAGTAAATATTCAGATTGAAGGAATTGCCAAAATCGTTGTGGAAGGTGAACATTATAATATGACAGAAGCCTTTTTCTTCTCCCAAAACCCACATGCAAAAACATTTAAAACAGCTGATACGGTTTTTATTGAAATAAAACCTACCTGGATAAGAAAACTTGACTTACTATCTCATCCCCCTAAAATCGAAGAATATACTCTCTAGCTCATTTTGCTTCAGGTATATTTGTTCCCTCGTGTATTTCTCTTTTTTACTATAAAATAGATATGTGCCAGATCATAAACCAAATCCAAAGAAAGAAGATATAATCGCTCCTTCTGTGGAAAAGAAAGAAAAACACCGTGGCATTTTCGGAAGTGTTATCTATGAATTATGGAAGACAGGTAAGCAACCGCTTTTAATTGCTATTCTTTCAGGGATAGCACTCCTTATAATCATCCCCATCCTCACTTATCTCTATTTCGTTCGTGATTTCACAAGTAAAGAAAATGTTATCTCACGAAAGAATGCGGGAGTCCTTCTTACTGATCGAAATGATAAACCCTTTTTTACGTTTTATGAGGCGGCAAGTACGAAATCTATTCCCTTCTCTGAAATCCCTGAAGTAACCAAGCAAGCTGCAATAGCAACGGAAGATCGCGATTTTTATAACCATACAGGATTCTCTATTCGAGGAATAGGAAGAGCGGTAGTAGCCAATCTCCGTTCGGAAGAATTAACGCAAGGAGGATCGACCATAACCCAGCAGCTCGTAAAAAACACGCTCCTGTCGCAAGAGAAAAGTTTTCTTCGTAAATATCAGGAACTGTTTCTGGCTATCGAACTCGAAAGACGATTTAGCAAAAACGATATCTTAGAAATGTACTTAAATACTGCTTATTTTGGTGAGGGTGCGTTCGGTGTCGAGGATGCGAGCCATGCCTATTTTAGTAAGAATGCGAGTCAGTTAACGCTTGGTGAATCTGCTCTTCTGATTGGTATTCTTCCTGCTCCGTCTGCCCTCTCTCCTCTCAGTGGGGATAAAGAAGCAGCGCTCAGACACCAAAAATCCGTGCTACAAAAGATGGTAGATCAGGGATACATTACTCCTGAGCTAAAGACCCAAGCAGAATCACAAGTGATTACTTTTAATCCACAGAAGTCTGATCTGAATGTCGAAGCACCTCACTTCGCACTGATGGTAAAAAACGAACTCATTAAAAAATATGGTGAGCAACGAATTTCCCATGCAGGTTTTCGCGTAAAGACAACGATCGATCTTCCCCTTCAGGAATACGCGGAAAGAATGGTAAAAAACCAGGTTACGCGTCTGGCTTTCAATCAAGTCACCAACGGAGCAACAGTCGTCCTTGATCCAAAGACTGGTGAGATTTTAGCCCTCGTCGGCAGTCATAACTGGTATGATGAAGTGAACGGAAAAATCAACCTCGCTACGACACCTCGTCAACCCGGTTCATCTTTCAAACCAATCGTCTACGCAAAAGCGCTTGAGGAACGTGAGATAACACCCGCGACAGTCCTGGAGGATAAACCTATCACCTACCCCGGCGGCTATAAACCAAAAAATTATGATGGACGTTTCAGACAGAAAGTACTTGCTCGATTTGCTCTGGCCGGCTCCTTAAATATCCCTACCCTTCACGTTATGGAACGAGTTGGTGTACCCGGAGCGCTCGATATGGCAGAGCGTTTGGGAATAACTAGCCTCAAAAGTCCGTCTGACTACGGACTTTCCCTCGCCCTAGGTGCAGGTGAAGTGCCTCTTTTAGAGTTAACAGGAGCCTTTGCCGTCTTCGCAAATAACGGACAGCGAATAGAACCGACCACTATCATCTCCATCGCTGATAAACGAGACAGCATCATCTACACCCATGCACCGACTCCTACACGTGTGCTTTCAGAAGATGTAGCTTTCCAAATTTCCAGTATCCTCTCTGATAACGCTGCCAGATCAGAAGTGTTTGGAAACGCACTGACCATATCGCGTCAAGCAGCGGTAAAAACGGGTACAACTGAGGACTACCGTGACGCCTTAACTGTCGGCTACACACCACAAGTCGTGATTGGTGTTTGGATCGGTAATAATGATCGGAAACCCATGGACAATGTCGCCGGATCTCTCGGCGCTGCACCGATCTGGAGACTGTTAATGGAACAGTACTTACGAGGAAAACCTATTCAGCGCTTCACTCCTCCTCCGGGTATTATTCGGGAGAATGTGTGTAAAGAGAATGGCCTACGAGCAGAAACGGCCACATCTTCAGCCTACGCTGAGTTCTTCATACGAGGAACATTACCGAAAGGCTCCTGTACCAATGGTGGTAGTTTTCCAGGAGCTACTGATGAGCCGGAACAGAAACCAACAGAAAGACCGCAACAGAATGATGAAGACGAAGAACCGAATAACCCAGAACCTACAACAACGCCTCTTCCTACACAAGAGGTTACCCCCTCTCCAACACCGCTGATAAATCTTGGCATCTAAAACGACTGTTCGATATTTCCAGCCGCAACGACACTTCCTATGAGTGGATCGATCAGAGCATCATGCGATGATATTTCTATTCCCAGAGGGCTAATAACTCTTCTTTCAAGCGGAAAGGTCGTATTAAAAGGCAGTAAGATGGTCGGCATTTCAGCTTGCTCTTCATGAATTTGTATCCGTGCTCCTCCCAATCCTGGTTCGAGTGATGAAATAGTATCAACGCCAAATGCTGAACCGATTCTTTTCACCGAAACGCCATCAGTAGTTCCGGGTAACGACATCGAAAAAACTGCCTCAACGTATCGAACAACACCAAGTGTCTTTGTGTAATCCTCTACTGAGGCTACTGTACGAAGAAGATATGTTCCAGGAATTCTCCCGGCTCGCTCATTTATGCCTGATGGCAATACTTTTATTTCTCCCCCACCTATACTTTGCTGAAATGAAGCTACGGCTTTCTCTAAGCCTGTTGGTTCTCGATCAATCATAACGGGTATTATATATACTGAGGATCTCTAAAACAACGACAGGTAAAAAATACGATTTCTTAAGAGTTTAGCGTGGCTTTTCTTTTGGAGGCTACTTGGTGTGATCTTTTCCCCAGAGGCGCATGACCTGGCGTAAAATGGCAAATTCACCGGTATGATATGCATTATGATCCGCAACGAGTAGGGCCTCTCGCAACACGGTTCCCCCGCCATTAACTCCAGGCTTATTAAGATCAGTCGTCGGATCAGAGACAAACTCGATCAGTTTCTGTAAATCTTTCTCTACCCTTGCGACACTTTTCGCAAAAAGCAGTTTTGTAGCCATTTTTTCCTTCTTCGGCCAGTAGTCATCGGGCCATTTGGGCTCTTCATACTTCGGATTCAACATGAAGTCGATAATATCCCATTGTGTGATGCGAATATGTTCAATAATGTGCCAAAAAGAATAAGAAACGTTCGGGGGAAAATCGTTGATGTGCTCTTCGGGAAAGTCCTTCACCGCATCCGCAAAAGGCATGTGTGCCTTATCGCCCCTCAAAAGTCTTACAAGCTCTTCACGAAGTAATGTTTCATCCATTATTTTTTCCTTGTGCTGCAAATTGCGCAATTCTTCGTCTGCGAAGCGTCCAACTTATTGCCGCTCGACCTACTCCATAAACGATAGCAGTCGGTCCGCCAATCTCTCCTATTACGCTTGCCCCTCCTAACATTCTTGGAATAGTATCCTTTTCATACAACTTCCATTGTGCAGCAGTCGATAATGCCGTGGGATCACAATCGTTGACTCGCAACTCCTGATAGCACACCTGTTCTCTATTCTCCCGGATCATACCATCAGCTGCAGTACTCCCTATATTACCTACTGCCGTTCCTGTAACACCAATTGCGATAAGTCGAAGATCATCTACTCTATCATCAAGAAACTGCCTTCTGTTTAATGGATGATTCAGACTGAGTCTTCTTCTATACGATGCTGCTTCTCTCGGATTCATACGGTCAATTTCGCTCTTCATACGGCGATTATACACAAGAAAAAGGCTTCAAACAATAGAAAAACTAGCTGGTAGAAGGAGCTTTGTGCCAATCAAAATCATATGCATCTTGAAATTCATAGACAAGCTCCGTGTACCTCTCCGGTGCTAAATCGACATCTCCTCGCTCATCTATTCCTTCTAAATAGGATACCACATTCGCAGCGTCATCTATCAAGAAACGTTCTCTCTCTGTTTCCGCCATACCAAGAAAGTGACGACCAACCTCTTCCAGATATGTTTCCGTGAGATTCCCTTCTTGATCTATATCTGTAGGACCTAACTCTTTCCACACACCGCGCAAAAACTCAGCATCATCCAGCGAATCCAGAGTCGTTATGGAGGGGGCTCGTTGTCTTTCTTCTGCTGTTTGTTTCTTCAGATTAACCAACCGTATCACTTCTTCCATATCGAACGATGCACCCGATGACTCGTTTAGCTGTCTTTGCTGTTCCAGTAATGCATCTCGCACTAACTGGATATATCGTGCTTCAGTCGTAGCTTTAATCGTTCGTGATTCTTCAGGATTAAACCAAGGCATTTTACTAAAACGGCGCAATTCAAGAATATCATCCTTATCCGTCTCATACTGCCGCATCAGAAACCCTGAGTCAAAATCTTCTCTCTCAAAAGCATCTACTTCCTCTGCTCGCATCCCGTTCTCTGCTTCTAAGCTATCAACGACCATCACTTCTAATGGTGGCACCAAGAAAGTAAGTCCTTCATAGTCGACTTCTTGTGCCTGTTCTCCCATCAGTGCAGGTGGCACATCTCGTAGCCCTGCTGTTTCCCCTGGAATAAAGTACTCTTGATCATCAAAAATAGTTCTCACAGCCTCAGGAACAGCGGGAACTTGCTTTGAGGGATCAGTAGGATCTGCTACAGATTCTACTCCATAACAGGTAAATTTCTTATGTGACATATAGGGAACGGCTAATGGTCTTTTTTTTCGCCCCACTGCTCTTCCTTGAAAGGCAACTTCCGATGCCGTATCCAGTCCCAGTGTGTAATTTACCTTTCCCCCCTCTTTTTGTGGCCAAAGTGATTGTAAAAGAAAGAGATTGTCGTCAAACCTTTCTTGTGTCGGCATGGCGTCCCCATTTTCACCTCGACCCTCATTACGCCACGTTTTCAGTCTATCAATCTGAGCCGGAGTGAGCTTTGCCCTGTCAACCATGCCTGTTTCTTCGTGCATAGGCATGCCCAACGCATGAAATCTTTTAGCACTTTGAGCCATCCTGCTTTTCGGTGGAATTCGTTCAGCTCCCCGAGGAATCAAAGCATCTATTGGAGTGAATGTACCATCAGGCATAGTATCACTATAGCAAAATTACGCTTCACCTTCTACAAAAAAAGACTAGACAAATATTTAACTATAGGATATAATTGTACTGTTAACTACCCGGCTGAATCTAGGCATATTTTTGTTACAATATATCTTTATGAAACGAATACAAGGATTTTCAGATATTGACCTGGCACGAAACAATGCTATCTATGATAGTTACTATAAAAGTTTTGATGTCGACGGCTGGAGTTCTGATGATAAACAGTACAACTTCTCGCATCTCTCAAAAGTAGCCAGTATCAGTGGGTCATCTTTTGAGAATGCCTCGGTGTTGGATGTCGGATGCGGAACCGGCGATTTCGCTCCCTATCTTCGAAAAAAAGGTGTCACCTCGTATCTGGGTGTCGATATTTATGCTCCCGCAATCCTGTGGGCTAGACAAAAATATCCTATGGTACGGTTTATGGTTCTGGATATTCTTGCTGAAGAACCTTTAGGGAAATTTGACTTTGTTTTCTGTTCAGGAGCTCTCTCCGTTCGTCTACCGAAAACGGGAAACTATGACTTCTTTGCGGCGATGCTAAAAGCTATGTGGCACATGACGAAGAAAGGACTAGCTTTAAATGTCTTAACTGATGACGATCCAGATCCAGACCCGGATCTCTTTTACTACAATATCGAGAAGGTAAAAAACATCTGTAAAAAGGTGGCACCAAAAGCGAACATGCTGATCATACCTACGCCACTAGGCGAAGGTCGAGACTACAACGCCCAATCACATATTTACCTCTCTAGATAATTCGACTTTCTTATTGCTATAGGTTATAATACTAAACTTATGACACGTCTTGAAAGAACAGATGAAATCGATATTAGTTTTACAGATAAAGTCTATGGGAATGCCATTGTAGCCGGCGAGCCTGATGGTATAAAGCCTGATATAAAACAAAAAAATTTCGATCAATTAAAAAGGATTGCTGAATTATGTGGCGTTTCGTTAACCGGTGGTTATGTTCTGGATGTAGGATGTGGTACAGGCGACGACCGCGATCGTTGGTTACAAGAAGGTGTCACACACTATAGAGGCATCGATATCAGTCAGTCTGCACTGCAAGAGGCGAGAAGAAAATTTCCGGAAGGTGATTTTGTAGAAGAAGATATTATTGCAATAACACCTGCAGAAATGTTTGATTTTGTCGTCGCTTCAGGGACAATGAGTCTTCGCCAAAGAGTCGCGGACAACTATGATTTCATGGAATCTATGATAGCTGCTATGTGGCAAAGAGCTCGTCATGGGGTCGCATTCAACTTCTATCCTGACAACAATCAAGTGCAGCCGAAA
>Ga0080064_1002578_pt1 | contig 29971 bp, 25 predicted proteins | sample Subgrocontami54m_FD_69260 | JGI IMG/M metagenome (GOLD analysis project Ga0080064, IMG submission 69260) | Subsurface groundwater microbial communities from S. Glens Falls, New York, USA - GMW46 contaminated, 5.4 m (SPADES assembly) (version 2) ...
TAGCCCGCGCGCAATTTCTAAGCGGCGCTTCATTCCGCCAGAAAATTCTTTTACCAAACTGTCTTTCCTGTCCCAAAGCTCCACAAAATTCATCAGCTGCTCAATTCTTTCGCGCCGCAATTTTTTTGGCATTTTATAGAGGATGCCGTGAAATTCCATATTTTCCCAAGCTGTTAATTCATCATCCAAGCTTGGGTCCTGAAAGACAATGCCAAAAGAGCGTCTTACTGCATCTGCTTGTGTAGCCGGGCTATGCCCGTCCAGCTCAATTTTGCCGGCTGTCGGATTAAGCAGGGTAGTGAGCATTTTAATAGTGGTAGATTTGCCCGCCCCATTCGGGCCCAAAAAAGCAAAAATCTCCCCTTTGTTGACACTAAAGGAAATATTATTAACCGCCGTAAACTCCCCGAACTTTTTGCTTAAACTTTCAACCTTAATCATAAAATTTATTTTAGCATTGATTGCAATTTTTGCAAAATGTTGCGAAATAGCCTGGTTTAAAAATTTTTAAACATTCTAAAAATTGACGGCCGTCAATTCTTAGAATGTTCTTTGTTTTGTCTAAAATTTAGCTAATAACAAACCAACAATAATCAGGAGTAAAGCCAGAATGCTTTGCGGCGAAAGTTTAATAGTTTTTTTGCTGAAATCATAGACGGAGTAAATTGTAATGGGAATGGCGGAGAGGACTACGTTGAAGGCTACGGAAAAGTCGCGCATCATATAGACTTCAAAAATTGTGCCAAAAAATAACAACAGGCCTATGGCGGCTATTTCTTTTGCGTTAATTTTTTGGGCCGTCGCTTCAGAGCGCAGGTATTTTAGGCTAGAAATCAAAAACAAGCTATACAAAAGCGTTTCTCCGAACACGGAATGGTAAAGCGGCATGGGCTGATAGCTTATTGCCAGCTTAAAAATGGCAATATTGGTGACGAACAGCAAGGCCTGCAAGGCTAATGCTGGCAGGACGGTTTTTAGCAAGGATAATGCTTTAATGTTTTTAAGCGGCGCAGAATTCCGCGTCAAAATAATGCCGCTGATGAATAACAATACAGTGCCGGTAATTTCAAATACAGTGGTCGTGCCCTTGAAGAAAACTATATCCACAGCTATACCAACCAGCACAGCCAAAGAAGCCTCGTAAGCCCGAAGCTCAGTTAAGGCGCGGTAGCGGTACAAATAAGTTCCCAGCCAGTTGATTAGAAATGCTCCCGTAACCCAGATTACTAAGATTTTAAGGTATGCAGGGCTTAAAACCGGAACGTATCCCTGGTGCCACAATAAAGCGCCTAAGGCAATCCACAGCGGAATAGAAATTACTCCCGTAGCCAGAACAACGGAAGTGTGGAGGCCTTTGTCCCGCAATCTTTTCCAGAATATAGAAACTCCCGCAAACAGAGTGGTCGAGGTAATGGCGGCAAAAATGGAAAACATAACTTATTTTAATTTTAATGCCATTAAAGAATTCTTTCGGCCTTTGCTGATTTTGCTTTTGCTGGTGAACTTTATTAAAGTCTTAAACCCAAAGCGCGTATAGAATTTTGGTTTTTGGGTGGTGAGAATAATCAGCCGGGCGTCGGGCTTTTTGGCGATTTTGCCGATTATTTTTTTTATTAATGCTTGGCCTATGCCCCGCCTTTGGTAGGCTGGCGCCACATTGACCCAAAAAATCCCGTAAATATTGTAATCAATCCAATCCTGGATATAACCTGCCAAGCCAATGATTTTACCCTTCACTTCCGCTACCACATAATTCGGATGGAAACTTAAATCATGGAACATTGCGCCCAGCTCTTTGATTGCCAGCTTTTCCGCAAGCTTGCTATAGTTCAGGCCGACAATTTTGGCAGCAGATTTTATTTCTTTTTTTTTGAGTTGCCTAATTTTCATAGAAGTTATCTATTGAAGTAATAAATTACGGCAATGCCGGAAAAGACTAAAAGCCCGCCAATGGCCGTGCCTAGGGTGAGTTGGTTTTCTTTGAATAATAAGTAAGCAAACAAGGCAATAAATAGAGGATAAGAAATTTCTACTAGTCCGGCTAAGGTGGCGTTTTTTGTGACGATTGACAGCGCAATACAAACGTCGGCAATAATCGCGGTTAAAGTGCCTCCGGCAACCAGCCATATTAGCTTTTTGGAGGAAACTACATTCGCCAAGTCCGCCTTTAGCGCGCCTTTCAAATAGGAAACTGCCAGCATAATAAAAAACATAAAAAAACAAATAATAGCCAATGCTGTGGCTACCGAGATTTTTTTATAAATCTGCTCAAACAGAATATAGCTCAATCCCCACAGCACCGAAGCGCTAACGGCAAAAATAATCCACATATCCAAATTTTAGCATTATCTTCAAACAAAAACCACTAAAACCGTTAAAACCTCGAGTGGACAATTCGCGCCCGCCTGCCAGAGACACTTCTTGCGTCAGCGATTGCGGGCAGGCGAATTGTCCACTCACAAAAATATCAAGTTGGATCAATTTTTAGAAATTATTTTAAAACAAAAACCCCTTCCCAAACCACCATTTAAAAATGATGAATTAGGAAGGGGATGGTAAATAGCGCAATTTTTACCATCATGAAATGTGGTTGTCTGGCCTCTGCGCAGGCCTGATTGATGCTAGCGCATCCTGATAATGGTGGTGATGATACCATCATCGCCGTCATCATCCCCGTCAAAATACCGCCTGGGTTTCGGTCTCGAGTCTCTCTGGGGCTGATATTCCGGGCGTGCCGGGATATTTCTCTGAAGGTATTCGGCCAGTCTCGGAGCGAGGGCATTCATTATGAAGATGCCCTCATATCTGCCGCGGTCGCAGTCTCTGAGCTCGTTCATCAGCTTCAAGGACGAAGTTCCGGGGTGTGGCAGAAATACAACCGCATCCGGTTTTTCAGTCTTGATGGCCAAGATGGCGAGGTTGTAATTCAGTAGGCTGATGTAAAAAAGCTCCCACCCCACCATGTTTTCGCATCCCGAAGTTTTCCAGATCTTGCGGGCCTCGGCTTCAGTCCCGCCGACAAACATTACTGTTCTCATGGATCCTCCATCGTGCTTGCTTCCCAGTCCCCACAATTGGTTTCTAGGAAGTTCCCGTATATTATCAAAACAGCCCAAAAAAGTCTACTAAATTTTTTTGTAAATATCTGCTATAATGCTTTTGTATGCTCATCCTTTACCGAATTATCATCAATGCTATTGGCGTCATGCTGGCGGCAAATATTGTGCCGGGCATTAGCGTGCACAGTTTTTGGACGGCTTTAATAGTGGCCATTATCCTCTCCATTTTGAACGTGACTTTGGGCTTCGTGCTCAAAGTTTTAACTTTTCCTTTGTCTATAATGACTTTTGGTTTTTTTCTTTTGGTGATTAACGCCTTAATGTTTGAAGCCGCAAGCGTAATTAAAGGTTTTGAGGTGAATGGATTCTGGCCGGCGTTTTTTGGCAGTTTGATTGTGACTATTGTTTCTATGCTCGGCAAACATCTTATAAAAAAATCAGCTGTGCCGGGCGGGTTGTAAAAAGTTAAAAATAAAAAAGCCTTGCATAGGCTTTTTTTATGTGAATTTGATATAGATTTATAGTAACGTAAATCCAATGAATTTTTCGGCAAGATTTTTTTACCGCTACAGAAGAATTATTAAAATTATCCAGCTGTTTTTTATTATTTCCGGGCCGGGGATTTTAGTAATGGTGGCGGACAATGACGCGGGCGGTATTACTACTTACGCGGCCACGGGCGCCAAATACGGCTACGGCTTAATTTGGTTTTTGGTTTTGCTCGGCCCTGTTGCTTATTTTATTCAGGAAATGACAGTGCGCCTTGGCGCCGTCACCAAGCGCGGCCACGCCGAAGCCATTTTTGACGCCTTTGGTTCTTTCTGGGGCTGGTTTTCTTTGCTGGACCTTTTGTTTTCCGACTGGCTAACGTTGATAACGGAATTTATTGGTATGACCGCGGCCTTAAGCATTTTTCGCGTGCCGCCGTGGCTTACCGTCATCATCGTTTGTTCAATTATGGGCTTTATGGTCCTTAAGGGCCGCTACTGGACGTGGGAAAAGGTGGCTTTGTTTTTTGCTTTTTTGAATGTGATTTACATTCCCGCGGCTTTTTTGGTCCACCCTTCGGCCTCTTCCATTATCCATCAGGGAATTATTCCGAATTTCCCCGGGGGCTTCACCGGCACCATGTTTTTCTTTTTGATGGCCAACATTGGCACTACCATTGCCCCGTGGATGGTATTCTTTCAGCAGTCGGCCGTGGTGGACAAGGGCATGCAGGAAAAAGATATCCCCTGGGGCAAATTTGACACGGCGATGGGTTCGGTGTTCACCGTGGTCGTGGCAATTTTTGTGGTAATTGTTACCGGAACATTGCTCAAAGGAGTGGCAATAGAGAGCGCGGCCCAGGCCTCTGTTGCGCTAATGCCGGTGAGCAGGTATTTAGGCACGATTCTGGCCATTGGCCTGTTTAACGCAGGCTTTCTTGGCGCCATTTGCATTTCTCTGGCTTCTTCCTGGGCCTTTGGCGAGGTCTTTGGCTGGGCGCACTCTTTGAACAATAAAATTCGCGAAGCCCCTTGGTTTTATGTCAGTTATTTTTTAACTTTAATTACCGCGGGAGTTGTAGTGCTCATTCCGGGCGCGCCGCTGGTGATAATTACTTTGTTCGTGCAGGTAATTGCCGTAACTCTTTTGCCCGCGGCTTTGGTATTTTTGGTGATATTATTGAATGACGAGGAACTGATGGGGGAGTATAAAAATAAGCCCTGGCAGAATGCCGTCAATTGCTTCATAATAGTATTAATCATCGGGCTTTCTACGCTTTACGGCATCAGCGCTTTGTTTCCGAATTTATTTAGATGATAGGCCATAAGAGCCTTAGGTCGTTAGTTGGCTAGAGGCCTTACTATTCTAAAATTCTAATGTTCTAAAAATCTAACGTTCTAAATTATCATGCAGACATTTTGGCAATACAATATTTTAAAGATAAAAAGATTTTTTCAAACCAGGTTCAGCGCGGTCGCGGAAATCAACAAAAGATACGCAACTCCCAGGATAAAAATTACTCCCGTCGTAAGGTTTGCTTTGTTGAGTTTAAGAGTTTATTTATTTATTTTGGTTTTAATATTGATTTATAAATTTATAACGCTGTTGAAATAATTATATGGACAAAGCGATTACTCAAAATGAGCTAAGAAAATTTTATTTTTTGACGCAAATTTTGGAAGCAAAAGTTTTGGCGCAGGGAAAAAAGGTTGGCCGTTTGGCCGACGTGCTAATAAAAGAAAACGGCAAACTGCCCGAAGTTACCCATTTATATGTGCAAAGGCCTTTTGGACATCCTTCTTTGCTCTTGCCTTTGGACAAGGTTATAAGCATGAGTGCCAAAGAAATTCTTACCAGCATCACGGATTTAAAAATGTTTGAAGGCGAACCAAAGCCTGAAAATATTAGGCTCAAGGACCATATTTTGGACAAAAAAGTTTTGGACATTGAAGACCGGGAAGTGGAAGTGGTTTACGACGTAAAAATGGTCATGCAAAACGGCAAGCTCTACGTGAGCGACGTGGACTTGAGCCGCTATGGATTTTTGCGGCGCTTGCATTTAAAGTGGCTGGCGGATTTAATTTACCGGCCGGACGAACGGACGAACCCGGAGCTTTTGTCCTGGACTTTTGTCCAGTCTTTGCCAACCCAAATGGGAAGTTTCGAAGGCGACGTCAAACTTAATGTTCTAAAAGAAAAACTTTCCGAACTTCAGCCCCAGGATTTGGCGGATATTTTGGAAGAATTGGACCGCGAACAACGCCTGGCCGTGTTCGGGGAATTGGATACCGAACACGCTTCCGACACTCTGGAAAATATTGACCCCGTGGTGCAAAGGGATTTGGTCGCTTCTTTAAAAAAAGACCGGGTTGCCCAATTGCTTAATGAAATGACTCCGGCGCAAGCCGCGGACGTTTTGGCGGCTTTAGCTTCAAATGAAGCGGAAGGCATTGTTCAGCTTTTAGACCAAAAGCACGCCAAAAAAATTCAATCTATTTTGGACAAGCAGGAAGCCAAAATTATTGACTTTGCTACGTATAATTTTATTCAATTCGGGCCCGAAACTACGGTCGCCGAGGTGGAAGTGGAATATCCCAAAGCCGCCAAAGGCAAACAGGTGACTTTGTATATTTATGTCGTGGATAATTCAGACAAGCTTCTTGGGGTGGTTGACTTAAAAGATTTGCTTTTGGCAAATGACGAAGCTTTATTAAAAGACATAATGGTGGACAATATTATTTCCTTGCATCCGGACGGCACATTAAAGCAGGCGCATAGGATGTTTAGGCACTACAGCTTCCGCGCTCTGCCTATTGTGGACGGGCAGGGAAAAATTTTAGGCGTTTTGCCCAGGGAAGATGTGTTGTGGCTCAAGCACAAAATTTTAAAATAAAACTATTTCGCGGAAGGTCTTATGAACATTCTTCTCAGATACCTAAAAAGATACTGGAAGCTCCTGGCGGTTGCTTTAGCTTTGGCCGCAATCAACCAGATTTTTTCGCTTGTTGACCCCTATATTTTTAGGTTAATTCTGGACAACTACGCCACTAAGTTTCAGCAAATGTCTAGGATTGAATTTTTCCGCGGCGTGGGTTTTTTGCTTTTGGCTTCCATGGGCACGGCCTTGGTTTCGCGCGTGGCCAAGAATTTTCAGGATTACTTCGTTAATACCGTCACCCAAAAATTGGGGGCAAAAATGTACACCGACGGCTTGGCGCATTCCTTGCAGCTGCCGTATCAGGTATTTGAAGACCAAAGAAGCGGAGAAACCCTGGAGAAACTGCAAAGGGTAAGGCTGGACTGCGAAAAGCTTATAACTTTGTTGGTCAATGTGTTGTTTTTCACCATCATCGGCTTTATTTTTGTCATAGTTTACGCGTTTTTTGTAAGCTGGGTGGTGGCGGTGGTGTATTTGGCAATGGTACCGCTTTTGGGTTTTGCCTCGGCCTTGCTTTCTAAAAAAATTAAAGCAGTGCAAAAAAAAATTCTGGCCCAGACTACGGTTTTGGCCGGCTCCACCACGGAATCTTTAAGGAATATCGAATTAGTTAAGGCCATGGGGCTTTCGGGCCAGGAAATTAACCGTCTTAACCACACCACGGAAGAAATTTTAAAATTGGAACTGGAAAAGGTTAAATACCTGCGCACCCTTAGCTTCATTCAGGGCAGTATGATAAATTTGCTGCGCACCGGTATGCTATTTGTAATGATGTACCTGGTCTTCACCCGCGCCATTACTTTAGGCGAATTTTTCTCCTTGTGGATTTACTCCTTCTTTTTGTTTAATCCCTTGCAGGAACTTGGCAATGTGGTCAACGCTTATAGGGAAACGCAAGCCTCTTTGGAAAATTTTAAAAATATTTTAAGTTCCCCCAAAGAGCCAAAGGCCACAGAGCCCAAAAAATTACAGGAACTGCGCGAGATTGGTTTTCGGGGCGTGACTTTCAAGCACTTAACAGCCACGCGCAACGCTTTGGAAAATATAGATTTTAATATTAAGATGGGTGAGACCGCCGCCTTTGTGGGGCCTTCCGGGAGCGGCAAGACAACCTTGATAAAACTTCTCTCAGGGCTTTACCGCCCGCTTGTTGGCCAAATTTTTTATAACGACACTAAAATAGAGGAAGCGGATTTGGAGGATGTGCGCGGGCAAATTGGTTTAGTGACCCAGGATACCCAATTATTTTCCGGCACTATTGCCGAGAACTTAAGGTTCGTGAGTCCAAATTCCACGGACCAGGAACTCTGGGATGTTTTAAACCAAGTCTCGGCGCAAAGTTTAATGCAGAGGGCGGAGAAGGGCTTAGAAACGGTAATCGGCGAAGGCGGGGTTAAAGTTTCCGGCGGGGAAAAACAGCGGCTGTCCATTGCCCGGGCACTGCTACGGCACCCTAAACTTTTAGTCTTTGACGAAGCAACGAGCAGTTTAGATTCCATAACCGAAGAACAGGTGGCAAGCACCATCCGTGAGCTAAATCAACAGCGAAAACAAATTACCGTCCTGGTCGCGCACCGCCTCTCCACCGTCATGCACGCGGACCAAATTTACGTCCTGGAAAAAGGCAAAATAGTTGAACAGGGCAAACATCAAACTTTGCTGGAACAAAAAGGCCTCTACTACGCCATGTGGCGCCAGCAGATAGGGGAGAGTAGTTAGCTATTTTGTAGCGCGCCGATTGATCGGCTGTTTGTAGCAATTTTTCACCCGTTGCATTATAATAAAAGTATTATGGCAGATTATTTACAATCACATCATTCAGAGCAAGAGGGATTTAAGGTTACTCCAGAAATTATGAACTCTGCTTTGGAGTATTATCGCGCAAATCATAAATATATAATGGAAGCCGCGTTAAGAGAGCGGGAAGAAGCCGTTTCTCATAGGGGTTGCAAAGTTGGTTCTTGTGTTATTGCAATCAATCCGAAATTTTTCAAGAGGGATTATGCAATTTATACTGACCATAATGTAACGCCCGCACCTAATTTAAACAGGAGAGGAAAAGATAAAAGATGCGCGGAAAGAAACGCCTTGGAAAGAGCGACTGATGATGGTTGCGAATTTTTTCCGGCTATGGCAACCGTTTCTAATTTTGTGGATACAGGGGACCCCAGCAAAGGCCATGATGTTCTGCACCCTTGCAAAGACTGCCGGGATTTGTGGCGAGAATTTTTGGCTAAAGGTTTTTTATCCAGGGAGAGTATATTTTGCAGCGGCAATGATGTAGACAATGGCGAAGACGGCAAAACTCTTTGGCGGATTGAAGAAATGGCTGTAGGAGAATTGTTGGACTTGTATCATGACGATCTTGAGTGAAGCCCGTGCTGTTTTATCATTCGCTGTTAAAGTTTAGCGATTTATGCAAAATTTTAAAGCCCAAGTTTTGGCTTTTATAAAATTAGTGCCAAAAGGAAAAGTGGTAAGTTACGGCCAGGTGGCCGCGGCTGCGGGGAGCCCTTTGGCGGCGAGGCAAGTTGGGACTGTTTTGCGCGGCATTGATCCATCACAAAATAATATTCCCTGGTGGCGGGTAATAAACAATCAGGGAGAAATAAGCATAAAGGGCAACTGGACCGCAACCAAAGAATTGCAAAAAGCGCTTCTAATTAAAGAGGGAATAGCAGTCAATTCCGATTTTAAACTGGACATAAAAAAATACCGCTGGACAGGTAAATAATCCAAATCTTTCGTGCGACCTTTCGCCCGAATGGTCCTACAAAGAGATTAGATTATTTTACGGCCAGTTTCCGACCACGATGGCGATTTTTTTATTTTGGTCGACGGTATTTTTTTCATGATTCCAATCCGCGGCGGCGGAATAAAGAACTCCAAAAGTATAAAAATAATTTAAGCCGCGTTTGGTGCCCGAGTCGTTGGTAATAAAGTTGCCGTTTGTGTCATAGCCTTTTATCAGCAGCATATGATGAATCGGCCCGGGCTGTTTGTAAAAAGGGTTGCCAAGTTTCCGCCCGTTTTCCGAGATAACAACCAGATTGCCGGCTGACAATTCTTTTTTTATATCATTAGCCGTAAAATTTTCTATCATTCGGGTTCGCAAGGCAAAGTATCCTTCTATCATCTGCGCGGTTTCCGCGGAAGTGGTGTCCAGATGATAGCCAAAATGTTCGTCTTGCCACTTGGTTAAAATGGCAAGCGCTTTTTCAAAATCTTCCGGCGCAATTAAAGTTCCCGGCGCTGGGAGCTGGGCTTCCGGGAATTTAAAATAAGCTCCTGCCATATAGGCATCCGCTTCCTCGCACGCCTCGTTGTGTAAAATATCCCAGTTGCCCGTCGGCGCCTGCGGGGTAAAGGGAACGGGAAGGAGAATTGATGTTTTAGGATTTATGATTTTAGATTTAGAAATAATCCCATCATTTTGTGTTTTATCATTATGCTTTACCAATGGGGCAGGAGCTTGATGCTCAAATTTAGGTATATCAACAATCACAGTTTGGTAGCGGCGGTTAATTAAAATAACAGCGATGATTGTTAGAATTATCGCGACAGAAATTAGAACAAGTATTTGAAATTTGGATTTTGACATTTGGAATTTTTTATAGTATTTCTTCTTTCTTCACTAGCTGATACTGCCCCACAGCAAGTCCTTTGGGTAAAACTAATTTATTCACCCGCACGCGTTTTAATTTTTTGATTTCTATATTTAGAGCCGCGAACATCCGACGGATCTGCCGTTTTTTCCCTTCGTGGATTATCAGCCGGACCTTTGGTCCGTCATCTTTCCCTCTCCCTCCGGGAGAGGGTGAAGGGTGAGGGTTACGTGATTCATCCCGGCGATGATGCTTGATGGTTACTTCTGCCGGGTAGGTAAGTCCCGTAGCAATTTGTACGCCTGTTCTTAATTTTTCCAGTTGCCTGTCAGTAGGCTCTTCGTTGGTCGCAACCTCGTATTCTTTTTCGTGTTCAAATTTGGGATGGGAAAGTTCTTGGGTAAGTTCGCCGTCGTTGGTAAGTATCAGCAATCCTTCAGTATCGGAGTCTAGGCGTCCCACATTCCATACTTTTCCGCGCAATTCTTCCGGCAACAGCGAAAACACGGTTTTTCTCCCTTTAGGGTCTTTTTTAGAGACCACATAGCCAACCGGTTTGTTTAAAGCAATATAAATTTTTTCCTCGGCAGGTTTAATTATTTTACCGTAAACTTTTATCACATCTTTTTTTGGGTCAACCTTGTCGCCAAGCTTGGCCTTTTTGCCGTTAATAAAAACCTGGCCGGATTTAATGAACTCTTCGGCTTTTCTGCGGGACGAAGCGCCGGCGCTGCTTAAAAATTTTTGTACCCGTTCTTGCATAATCTATTTGCAGTCTATCATATTCGGCTGAAATATGATACGATATTAATAATTAATATATTAAATTAAGGAATAAATTTATGAGTCTAAAAAAAGCCTATCTCTATTTAGTTTCTATTATTGCTTTGGTGATAATGGTTATTGGCGGCATTATGCTAATAAACCTGGCTTTAAAAGCCTGGGTGTTTAAGCAAGCCGACCGCTATGCTTCTTATCCATGCATTGCCCAGCCTGCTTCGCTGGAAGGCAAAGCCGCGGGTTGCGATGCGCAAGCCTTGGAGGCGCAAAAAAAAGCCGACGAACAAAATCGTTCCAGCCAGCGCCAACGCGATGCGGCGCAGGCTATTGCTTTTATTATTGTGGCAACGCCAGTATGGTGGTACCATTGGCGTGCCGCCAGAAAAGAAGCTTAAAAAAATACTTAAAAGCATTATCGTAAAATATCACATTTACTTAAAAACCCCCGTCAGGCGACGAGGGTTTTTTGCAACTTTATTATAATTTAATATAGTGATACAATGTTGCCATGGAAGAAATCCCCGAAGCTGATGGGTTAAATGGCGGTCCAGCCAATATCCCGGAGTTTAATAAACATCGTCCGTGGATAAAAATCGCGGTGGTGGTTTTGGTATTGGCCGGGGTAGGGGCATGGGGATGGAATTATTGGCAGTCCACCCACCAAAAACCAAAATGGCAGGAATTGCCCGTGGGGTTAATTGCGGACAAGGTTTCTGTGAGCGCCAACCTCACCATCAACTTGCCTCCGGAAGTAAAGCTCACCGCCGCTGACGCGGCGAGTCAAATAGTTTTTGAACCAAAAATTTTGGGTAGCTGGGAAGCGGGCAAAAATGCCCAGCAGTTGGTATTCAAGCCCAAAGCGAAATTGGAGCTGGCTAAATATTATCACATTACCTTAGCCAGCGCGGCTTTAAAAATTGAAAAAGATTTTCAGGCGGACGAAGACCCAAAAGTGGCGGCAATCTTTCCTAAAGACGGCACTGAAGCCAATGAAACTTCGGAAATTACCATTGAATTCAACAGGCCAATGGTGCCTTTAACTACGCTTGATGAACTTTCTAAACTATCACTGCCCGTCAAAATCACTCCTTCTACGGAAGGTAAATTTAAATGGGTGACAACGCGCACTCTAAAGTTTTTGTCTGCAACGCGCCTTCACCGCTCCAGCCACTATACGGTCAAAGTAGAAAAAGGTTTTGTTTCTATGGATGGCCTGGAAGTTGGGGAAGCGTCGGCAAGTTTTACCACCCGTCCTTTAAGATATGATTCCGACACCATTCATCACCCCGGCCTTACGCTTTACGACGAACCCATAAGTATCCGCTTTAACCAGCCCGTGAACTTGGAAAAGACCGCCGCCCAAATAGAAGTCAAAAATCAGGAAACGCAAAATAAAGTTTCGGTGGTAGTGGAATACGGCACCAGGGCAGTGAATTTGGGCGACGCAAATAATTTGTCTGAATATACAGACAAGTCCGTGCTCAATATCTATCAAAATAAAGACCGTTTTGGGCGGGCGAAATTTTGGAATAATAACACTGCTTATCAAGTAGGCATTAAAGGCGCCGTGGCGCTTGAGGGTGATATAAAGCTGGAAGAAAGCCGAAGTGTGGGAGTACAAATTCCGAATTTATTGGAGTCGGCCGCGGCAGAGTCTCCCAGGTCAAGTTTGGTTGAACCAAGCTTGTTTGACCCAAAAGGTAAACTAATTCTTAATTTTTACGAAGAGATAGACAAAGATAGTTCAAAAATAACCGCCCCTGGTTTAAAAAATATTGAGTACGGCCAAAAGTGCAAGGTCGGCGAAAACGGCGAGGAAGTCAGAATTGGGCCGGACTGCGAAAAAGAAACCAACAAAAAACAATTACTGCTAAGTTTTTCCGAAAATAGTTTTAAGCCGGGCCAAAGTTTTGACGTGGAGTTAAGCAAGGTTGTGAATGTAAAGGGCTTGCAAATTAACGGCGAGACTTTGAAGCAAAATGTAAAAATTTACCCCGAGCTTCAGGTGCTTAGGACTTTTCCTTTGGAAGGGGAGCAAGGAGCCACTGTAACGGACTTGGTGCTTTGCACTAATTCGCCGCTACAAGACGCCCAGCCGGAAAATTTTTATCAGCGCCTAAAGTCCAATGTGGGAGTAGGAAAGTGGAACTGGGAAGCGGCGTTTAAAGTTTTACCCGACCAGACCGGCGTCAAATGCGCCGTGGGCCAATACGAAAATAAAATCCGCTATGGCCTGCAGCCGGAAACTAAATATCGAATCGAGTTAAATTTAGTTGACCAGTTTTCGCAAACTCTGGGCAAGAATTTAAATTTTACCACGGGCAAAATTGCCAGCATCTACAGAAAATTTAATTCTTTGCAAAAAAGCTACAGCGTGACTTCGCCCAAAGCCACCAAATTAACTTACGCCGTAGAAAATTTGGAATACATGGACTTGCATGTCTGCAAAGTTTCCGCCGCTGTGATGCTGCAGTACGTCACCCCGGAAACCCAGCCTAACCAGTTAACGCCCGGCCAAAGCCTGAATTGCCAACAAACCTGGAGCCAAAAAATAAATCTGCCGCTAAAATATTGGTCGCTGAATTATTTCCAGGTGGATTTGAAAAATATTGTGCCCGACGTTTTGGGTTTTTATGTCTTAACCCTTTCGCACCCAGAGCTTCGGGACCAGGTTTATAATTATAAAACCAATCGGACTGAACCGGGCGGCCAAATTTTTGAGCGGACTTTACTTAACGTGACTAATTTGGCGGTGCAGGAAAAGAAGGTAGAAGTTCAGGATGGCCAGGAAGCCGAGCGCTCGGTGGAAAGAAAACTTCTCTCAGAGTCACAGGGCAATTTATATTGGGTCAGCACAATTGGCAGTTTAGAACCCGTGGCCGGCGCTGTTGTTCAGGTTTATCAAAAAAGTAATAAAAAATACAGTTTATCGGACACTGCCGCCACGGAAAATTCAGGGGTGGCCAGGGCCAAGCCCTACGCAGGAGACGGCGCCGCAATCATCACCAAAGACAATGACAGCACTTTAGTTTCCGCCTACAGCGACAAATTCCAATGGGCGTACGGGCTAAAGGGCGGGGACAAAACTTATATTTATAGCGACAGGCCAATCTACCGCCCGGGCCAGGACGTCAATATCAAGGGGCTTTACCGTATAGGCTTTGACGGTTCTTACGAAATTTTTACCGGCAAACCCGCGCATTTGCAAATTTTTAGCAGCAAGAACGAACCCGTTTTAACACAGGATCTTTCGCTAAGCGCGCAAGGGACTTTTAAGACAACCTATGTCTTGCCTAAAGATGCGGCCTTGGGAACATATAGAGTAGAAGCTTTAGACGGCTACTATTATTTTGACGTGGAAGAATATGTTCCTTCGGCTTTTAAATTAGACTTAGCTACTGACAAAGAAGAATATATAGCGGGCGAAAGTTTTAAATTAAACGTAGATGCGAATTATTATTTTGGCGTGCCGGTGGAAAGCGGAGTGGTGGAATATTCGGTATTGGCCCAGGACTACTATTTTGACCGCTATCAGGACGGCAATTTCCAGTTTGGCGCCGGCTGGTATTACTCCCGCGACCCTTCTTACGGCGACAATTTTATTTTGCGCGGCAAAGTTCCTCTTGACAGCCAAGGCAAAGCGCAAATTAGCCAAGACTTGGACTTTGATAAATTCTTTAGCGGCGACAACAAAACCCGCAGCAAAATTTTTGTAGTGCGGGCAACGGTCATTAACAGCACAGGCCAGGCAGTGTCTTCAGAGAAGTCTTTCATTGTCCACCGCGGGGAATTTTATTTGGGCCTTAATTTAGACAAGCCCTATTTTGGCAAGAACGAAGCCAATAAAATTTTAATCAAGTCCGTAGATACCCAAGGGAAAGAAAAAGGCGTTTCTAATATTAGCGGCAGAGTCAATAAAATTACCTGGGAATATTTTAAGCGCCAGGAAGTGGACGGCAGGTATTACTATCATTCCGAGAAAAAATCAGACTCTGTGCAAAGTTTTTCCACCGCCACGGACAGCCATGGCAATTTCAGCAAAGACTTTACCGTTAAGGATGAAGGCGAATACGAATTAATCATAGAAGCCAAAGACAGCCGAGGCAATCCCATCACCGCCGTGCAGGATTTTTATGTTTATGGCCCGGGCCAGGTGGAAATTCGCCCGCTTAACAACGAATCATTGGACCTGGTGGTGACCCAGTCCAATGTGGAAGTGGGGCAAAATGTAAAAATTATTGTCAAATCACCCTTTACTAAAGCTAAGGCCTTAATTGCCGTGGAGCGCGGCCGGATTTTAAACTATCAAATTTTAGACGTAGACAGGAATTTCTTTGACTATAATTTAACTGTCAAAGAAGCCTACTTGCCGAATTTTTACGTCACCGTGCTTTTGCTCTCGCCTGACCCCCAGGTCAAATTCGGCCAGGCGCAGTTTTTTGTGAACACCAAAGAGAAAACCATTAGCGTGGAAGCCAAGCCAAGCAAAAATAATTATTTGCCTGGCGAAGAAGTAGTGCTAAATGTTTTAACCAAAGACTCTTCCGGCCAGCCCGTGCCTGCCAATGTTTCTTTGTCTGTTGCCGACTTAAGCGTATTGGCTTTATCGGGGAATCCCAAGAAAGACCCGGTGAGCTTTTTTTACGGCGGCCTCCCCTTGGGCGTTACTACGGCGTCCAACTTAAAAAATATTCTTTCTGAGGCGGAGATTCCGGCCGGCACCAAAGGCGGCAGCGGGGCCGAGCCCGGCGATTTAGCCAAGAAAAAACGGGGAATTTTTAAAGATACGGCGTATTGGAATGGGGATGTTGAAACTGACGCAAGCGGCCGCGCAGAGGTCAAGTTCACTTTGCCGGACAACCTTACAACCTGGCAGGTGGAAAGCTTGGGGCTGACTCTGAATACCAAGCTCGGCGTCGGATACCAGGAATTCCAATCCAAAAAACAACTTATGGCAGTGCCTTTGGTGCCAAGGTTTGTAATCCCAGGAGACCAATTTGTCGTGGGCGGCAAAATCTTTAACCAAACCGGTAGCGCGCAAAAATTGAGCGTGTCAGTTTCCAGTTCTTCCTTAGAGTTGTCCGGCAGCAAAGAAACATCAATAAAATTAGATGCCGGCCAAACTCAGACAGTCTACTTTAAAGTTAAAGCGCCTCCCGCCCAAACAGACGGGAGCCACAAAGTTACTATCACTGCCAAGAATAGCCAATTTGAAGACAGTGTGGAAAGCTCTTTCCCCGTCAAACGAAACGAAACTTACGAAGCAGTCGCCACCTCCAACTATACTGCTAATGCCGAGGCTAACGAATATGTGTGGCTGCCAAAAAATGTAGTTAAGGACAAAGGCGGCGTTCAAATCCAGGCTTCAGCCACATTAGCAGGCGTTTTGCCCGAGGCCCTAAATTATTTGGTGGCTTATCCTTATGGCTGCACCGAACAAATGGTTAGCAAGATTGCGGCAGTGGCTGCGGTGAAGCGCTTTGTTAGTTTAAAAAATTTAGGCGACAAATTTAAACTGCCGACAGTGGAGTTTGACGGCCAAACTTATTCCGCGGACGACGTGGTGCAAATTGGCCTTGGCAGGATTTTAGCAAACCAGTCTTCTGAAGGCGGCTTTGCCTACTATCCAAATATGAAGCCTGATTATTATTTAACCTTAAATGTTTTGGATGCCCTGGAGCAGTTAAAGAAAGCCGGCTACAAGGTAGACGGAAGCGCGGAAACCAAGGCTGCGGCCTATGTCTACCAAATTTTTAACAGCGACACTTGGTATAATTCCAATAAAGACACTTTAATCCTCACCGCCTACGTGTTAAGCAATGTGCAATCCGCGAGTGCGCAGTTTCAATCCTTGGTGCCGAGGATCTTGAGCTTAGGGGGAAACGCTAAATTTATCAACGAAGATATTTCCAACTTGTCTTTGGTCTATTTGGCTTTGCTTAGCACCAATGGCAACTTAAATATTTTAGAGGATAAAGTTTTTAATACTTTGGAAAATCGCGTGGTGGTGGACGGCCGCGGCTCATATTTGGGAAGCGGTGGGCGCGAACTGTTCTGGGCTTATTACGAAACGCCAATTAAAGACACGGCGCTGTTAGTTAAAGCTTTGGCAGTTGCCAAACGGAACTATGTTGATTTCGACAAGCTCCTCCGCTGGCTCAAAAATTCCCGTTCTAAAGACAATTCTTGGGGTTCCACCCAAAATACTTTGGCGGTCCTTGACGCTACAGTAGAATATTTGCAATTTAGGCCGGAGACCGAATCTAACTTTAGTTTAGACGTATTTTTAGACAACAACTCAAAAGGTAATTTTACCTTTGGCAGCAAAAATATTTTGGACTCGTTTAATGCTTTAATTCCAACAGGCGACTTTACCGCTGACAAACTCAGCCAGATAAAGTTTTCCAAAAAGAATTTAAATAATTTGCCGAACGCCTTTTATTACGATATGTCTCTTAGGTACTATTTGCCAATAGACAGCATTGCCCCTAGGGACGAAGGCTTTGCCGTGGAAAGGCAGTTCTATGCATTGGATGACAAGAGCAGTAAAACATCTTTATTTTCGGCAAAAGTCGGCCAGGTTCTGCGCGGCCACTTAAAAGTTACGGTCAGCAAGCAGAGGAATTTTGTGGCTGTAGAAAGTTTTATTCCGGCTGGCACAGAATTGGTTAATTTTAACTTGGCTACAGAAGACCAAAGCTTGCGGCAGCAAGCTCCTTCTTATGGCGACAACAGCGAATTACCCCCGGTGGTTCAAAAGCCGGCGGTAAAATTAGAAAGACCGGGATTCTTTTCCAGAGTATGGATGGCAATAAAATCACCGTTTCACCGTAAGAGCGGACCTTCCGTAGTTACAAGCGGGGAACTGCCTGACGAAGTTTATTCCGGAAAAAATACCGAAAGAGCAAGCTTAATTCCTGACTCCACGGAATATCATTATGACCGGCTGATGCTCTTTAACCAGCAGCTAGCCCCGGGAGTTTATGAATACGACTATTTTGTGCGCGCCTTAATCCCCGGAAAATTCCAATACCTCCCCGCAGTCGCCTCCGAACTCTACCTGCCTGAAAACTTCGGCCGCACAGGCGGGGGATACTTTGAAATAAAACAGTAGTTGAGATTTCTATCATTAGCATCAATAAAATAGCCTTATTGTAAGGCTATTTTAAGTTCCCTTTGGTGTTTAAAGTTATCCGCTTTACATTTAGTGAACGATTGTATACTATATATTCATATTTATGGATCAAAATCAAAAACCAAAATTTTCAATTACGGACCTTAGGAAAAAGTATCCGAAAGCTGGTTTAAGGTGGCAGGTAGAGGAGGATGAACGGCTCAAACAAGCTTATGAACAAAGGCGGAAAGCGGGGTTTGGGGATTTTGAGGCTTTTGTTTCTGAATTAACGAAGCAGTTTGAGCGCCCCGCCGGCGGGCTTAAGGCGCGGCTGGCTATGCATTTTCCGGACGTGCCGGGCTGGGATTACGGCCGGGAAGAATTTAGAAACGAAGAATTAAATAAAAAAACTGCCGAGGCGGTTCCTAGTGAACATGACGAATTTTTAAAATCCCAATACGAAAAATACGCCAAAGGTAAAAAGGAAACTTATTTAAGTTTTTTAAAACGGCTGTCTGCTCGCTTAGGCGGGGTGGAAGGAAAATTCATCCGCCACCGGTTGGGGCAATTAGTGGGTAAGATAGAAAAATTTGGACGGGATGATGTAGATTCGTTTGGGCCATCTGTTGCGCGCCGGTCTGCCGTCTTTCAGGAACCGGAAATTCCGCAGTTCGATTTTTCTTTAAACCCACAAGCCCTGGAAGCCTTGCAAATAATGAAAGAGACAAATGGTAACCTGTTCTTAACCGGCGAGGCCGGTACGGGCAAATCCACTTTGTTTCAATATTTTAGAAGGACCACGGAAAAAAATGTGGTGGTGCTGGCGCCGACCGGCGTGGCTGCTTTAAATGTGGAGGGGCAGACTATTCATAGTTTTTGCGCTTTTGGGGCGGAGATTACTATTGGTAAAGTTAAAAAATTAGCGCCGTTTTCCGCGAAATTTAAACTCCTGGAAAAGCTTCATACTATAATTATTGACGAAATTTCTATGGTCCGCGCCGACCTGCTTGACTGCGTGGATAAATTTTTGCGCTTAAACGGACCGGCACCGACCGAGCCATTCGGCGGTTTGCAGATGATATTCATTGGCGACCTGCATCAACTCCCGCCCGTGGATAAAGATTTCGGCGCGAGAGACGGGCTAATCAAGCAATACCAAAGCCCCTATTTTTTTGACTCCAGAAGTTTTAAAGCCGCAAAATTCGCTTTTATACAGCTAAAGACTATGTACCGCCAAAAAGACCGGGTATTTATAGACGTGCTCAACGCGGTTCGCAATAACATAGCATCAGAAGAACATTTTGAACTTATTAACCGGCGGGCTCAGGCAGGGCATAATAAATTTAAGTTTGAGAAATTTGCCATTTATCTAACGCCTCATAACGCGCAGGCCAGGAAGGTTAACAATTTTTTCCTGGAAAAATTATCGTCTCCGCTAAAAATGTACGAAGGCCGCGCATTGGGCAAATTTGAAGACCGCGAACTGCCCACGGACTTAAATTTGCAGGTTAAAGTCGGCGCCCAGGTGATGATGCTTAACAACGACCAGCGCAAAAGGTGGGTCAACGGAACTATGGGTAAGGTGGTGAAGATTGAGAGCGGAGATACTAATGAGTCCGATTCGTCCTATAAGTCCGATGGCTCAGATGTTGATGACTTAAATTTTGACAGCGAAGACGAATCCACATCTTCAGATAAAATAATCGTAGAACTCGAATCCGGGGAAACCGTCTCTGTAACTCACCACACCTGGGAAATGTTTCAGTTTACCCTGGACAAACAAACCCAAAAAATTGACAGCCGTGTCACCGGTACCTTTACCCAGTATCCGTTTAAACTGGCCTGGGCCGTAACCATCCACAAAGCGCAAGGCAAAACCTTTGACAAAGTCTACATAGACCTTTCCACCGGCACTTTTGCCCACGGCCAACTCTATGTCGCCCTTTCCCGCTGTCGAACCTTGGAAGGCCTCTACTTAAAACGCCCCATCACCCAAGCTGACATAATTTTAGACAAGCGCATTGTGGAATTTTTGGCGGGTTTTAATGCGGCAATGTAGTATGCCGATTCATCGGCCAATCTGCCATAATCAACCTTCTCTATGTCATTTCGAGTGGACAATTCGCGCGAATTGTCCACTCGAAAACAAAAGTAAAAAAGTTTATTGGTCCTTTTTTACATAAACTGTAATCTGTTCTTTTTTGCCGCCGGGGCTTACGGCTTCAATTATATAGATGCCGGGGGAGGGAATTGGCCAAAAGGTTTTTTGGGAACGGGTAAAAAATTTATTGTTGATTGTCCAATCCACCTCTTCTGAGGCGGACAGGGGAATGGAAGCGTCTTTTTGCATTAGGAATTTGTCGTCATTGTGAGGGGTTAAAATTAAATTATTTTTGAGCATAATCTGCCTGGCTGTTTCGTAGTCATCTCCTTTAAGCGCAAAGTCTAAAGTATTGCCGGATTGGATTTCCTCGACTTTACTAAAGTCTAACGGAGTGTTTTTATTGTAGGAAGAATTATACATAAGCTGCATAACTTCGCGCCAGACTTTGGCCGCGCCGGAAAGCCCGGTAATTTGCCTCATAGCGGAGTTGTCGCTGTTACCGACCCAGACTCCTACCAAAAAATCCGGGGTGTAGCCAATAGTCCAGCTGTCGTGATAGTCGCGCGAAGTACCCGTTTTTAAGGCGTAGTTTGGGAACGGAAGGTTCAAGTTGCTTTTTAGGCCGAATTGGTCAATGCCGGTTTCGCGGTCATTTAAGATTTTATTTACCAATTCTACGTCGGCTTCTTTGCCAACTTGTTTAGGGGCGCTAAGTTTTCCTGCCGCCTGTTGCGGCAGAGGGAAGAACGGACTTTGCGTGTAGCCGGATTTGTAAAGGGTTAATGGTTTTAGCAGCCCATTTTGTGGGAAAAGAGAAAAAAAGTAAGACAAAGTCAGAGGGTCAGCTTCTAAGCCTCCTAAAGCAATTCCCAGTTCGTAATTTTCCAAGGGTTGCTGGGGGAGAAAATTTAAACCTTGTAACAGAAATTTGTAAAAATTTTCTAAACCTACAAATTCCAGAACTTGGACGCTTGGAATATTTAAGCTGTTGCTTAAAGCTTGATGCAAGGTAACGAGACCGCGGTATTGGCCGTCAAAATTTTTGGGGTAAAAGTCAAACCCGCTGCCAATTTGGTATTTAATTTCGCTGTCTAACACTAAGCTGTAAGGGCGGGCCCCTTTTTGAAAAGCGTTTAAATAAATAAATGGCTTGGCTGTGGACCCAATGGCTCTGGGTTTAGTGGCCATATTTAATTGCATTCCAAGGGAAGAGGACTGGGGGTTTGGCGAGCCAACTATGCTAAGCAGTTCATTTTCCGGCAGTTTAATAACCACCACCGCGCCATTAGTGGCGGTGTCTAAAGCCGGAAGAGTTAAATTTCGTTTTAATATTTGCCGTATGTTTTCGCTTAAACTTGAGTCGAGCGTAAGAGTACAGTTTTTCGCGCAGTTTAAGTTTAGACTGCCAAGTTCAAAGCTGGAATCTGTTTGCCTGTAGTTTGCGTCTTGGCTAGCCAGCGTCAGGCTTTGCCAGTCTTCGTTGGCGATATTTATCTTAAAAACACTGGCTAATTTTTTTGCCTGCTTTAAATTGGAAGCCGCACCAGGCTGGTTTTGGGAGGGACTGCTTAGGGTGGCAAGCAGGGAAAAAATTTGAGCAGTACTTAAATTTTCCGGCGGGGTGTTAAAATAGTTTAGAGATGCTTCTTTCAGGCCTTGCGCCTGGCCTCCAAAGTATGCGCTGTTTAAATACATTATTAAAATTTCGTTTTTGTTCGTATGCCATTCCAAACTTTCCGTATAAAATAGCTCTTTGATTTTGTTTTTAAAGCTGCGCTGGTTTTCGTTGCCGAGCAGAATTTTAACCAACTGCTGGGTAATAGTGCTGGAGCCGCTTCTTTTGCCTGTCTTTAAAAAGGAATATAAGTCGCGAACCATGCTGGCTAAATTTATTCCGGGGTGCCAGAAAAAAAAGCGGTCTTCTTTTTTTAGCAGGAGGTCTTTGAATTTTGGTGGAGCAGAAGAAATGAATTGGTTGTAGTAGCCTTTTTCGTTCGGAATAATTTCAATAATTTTGCCTTGCCGGTCGTATATAATTTCCGACACTTGTTTTTGGTATGCATTATTCAGCTGCCCTGCAAAAATCCCTGAAATTATGTGCCAGAAAAAAATAAAACCTATCACTAATAGGCTTAAAGTTACCCATCTTTTTTTTAATTTATTGACAAACTTCATGGATTCCGTCGTTTATGGTGACCCCGGCAGGATTTGAACCTACGACCTTCAGCTCCGCAAGCTGACGCTCTATCCAGCTGAGCTACGGGGCCATGTGACGGCGGTTATGGTGACCTCGGTTGGAATCGAACCAACATCAGCGCCTTAGAAGAGCGCTGCTCTATCCATTGAGCTACGAGGCCCCAAAATTTACAAACTCATTAGATTTTATCATTTATTCAAGCATTTTTCAAGGCTTTTCGTTTTTTCAAAAAAAAAGTAATTTGAAGCTATTTTAAAAATAATTTGTAGGCGAAATTTTAGAATTTTGAGCGGATTGGGCCCAAATAAATTTTGATGTTTAACCTAAGTTAAGCGGAAAAATTTTTTGGCACAAGACGCCAAAATTCTAAAATTGCAGCCCGAAGGATTTTTAAAATAGGTTCTTGAAACAAATTGTTTTAACTAGCGTTCAAACAAAAGGGAAGGGGGTGGTAAACATGCAGGCTTTGTATATTTATTTGTGTGATCTTTGCGGCTTTTGCAGAGAAAAACCGGGTATTTGCCCTTACTGCGAAATCCCGCTTGCGGAATACAATAAAGAAGACCGGGTAAGCATAGAGGAGGCTATGCACTTAACGAGCCAGCATAGAGGGTATTTTTGATTGGCATAATAATATTAAAAGATGGTTGCGGATTTTATCTATAGATCCCCCGATGCATCGGGGGATCTAATTTGTAGTTCTGTGTTTTGTGGCTTTTTGGAGGGCTTCGCCTTTTGGGTCAAATTTTAAAAGAAAATTTAAAATTGTTTCTTTTGCTCCGTCGATAAGAGTCAAGAGATCTTTTTTGTATCTTTCCCCCAATTTATGGTGCCTCTGGGAGCGCGTTTTCAAAATTTCCTCGGTGCGTATGCCGTGGGTTTTTATACCGTAAGCTTCAAAAAGTCTTGATGCCCGGGGCAAGTGGTTGGCTGTAGTTATTAGGGCGAGTTTTTGGTTGTCGGTTCTACCTGTGCCGGCATCTTGTGAGTTTAAGTCATCTATTCCTAACAGTTTTGCAACTTCTCTTGCGTTTGTTGCTGTATCAAAGGATTTTTCCTCTAAAATTATATGGTCTTCCGGTATTTTTAAACCCATAACATTAGCACGGGCGAATATGTAAGACCTCATTGAAGCGGCTTCGGAATTCCATTCTGGACCGGAAGTTTTTCCACCAGAAAAAATGATTTTTTGTGTTTGGCCAGATTTATACATTTGTAACGCTGCCAAGGCCGACATTTTGGATTCAGCGCTTAAAACATCTTTTGTTCCCGCCCTCGCTCTGGGTTTCCCTAGAAGATTTAAATTTTTTCCCAGGACAATTACAGCTTCGTAAATAGGCTTGGTTTTTTCTGTTTCCGTAGCGGTAATATGGGACAGGTCGCGGTTTTCAGTCATATTTAGTAAGATTAATTTTTTTTATTATGGAATTTTTTGTGGATGTCCCTTAAGCCTTCGTTGGTAATGTGGGTGTAAATTTGCGTAGTGGTGATGCTTGAATGCCCCAGCAGAGTTTGCACCGAGCGGATATCCGCGCCGTTTTGCAAAAGGTCTGTGGCAAAACTGTGGCGCAGGGTATGAGGGGTGATTTTTTTTACAATCCCGGCCAGCCGCGCGTATTTTTTTAAAATTCTCTGGATGCTTCGTGGGGTTAAGCTGATAGCGTTTGTTTTTTTATCTTTTTGATTTATTTTAAAGCCTTGGCTCTCTATTTCTTTTTCCACCGACTGCCCAATTTTAGAATGGGCGACAAACAAGGCTCTGCTGTTGTCGCTTCTCTTGCTTAAGTATTTTTTAATCGCTGCGGCGGCTTCGCCGGACAAAAATACTAATCTTAATTTGTCGCCCTTGCCGCGCACGGTAAATTCCCTTCTTTCTAAATTAATGGAGTCTTTTTTTAACGAGGTGAGTTCGCTTACCCGCAGGCCCGTGGAAAATAAGGTTTCTAAAATTGCGTAGTCTCGCAAACGAGCAAGCTCATTTTTTTCTTTGGTAACAGCCAAAAACAGCCGCGCTAATTCGCCGCGGTCTAAAAATTCCACCTGGCGGCTGGGGTTTTTTGGCAGCTCAATCTTTTCCGCTGACAAAGTTTCTACATCCTGTTTGGCCAGGTATTTTAAAAACGCCCGTAAAGCAATAAGGTGATAGTTTTGTGTAATTAACTTTAACCCCTGTTCGGTTTTTTTTCCTAAAAAACGGTTCAAGAACAAGCGGTAAGATTGGACAAGCTTAAGGGTTATCTTCTCCGGTTTTTCCACTCCGTTTCCCAGAGCAAACTCAGCAAACCTGCGTAAATAATGGTCGTAGTTCGCAATTGTCCTTTGGCTTTGGTTTTTTCCAATCTCGCAGTATTCCAGGAATTCGGTGATGTACCTAGAGAGGGAAGTGGCCTGAGGTTGATTTTTTGGTTCAAGTTTTTCCATAGTTGTTTGTATCTTGTATTTTGCTCGATACAAAATACTTTATACAATATACCGCATTGTGCGACACAATGGTTATCCACACTGTCCACCGAACTTGTAGCGACATTAGACTTTTTGAATTATCTTTAAAGTATTGTGCGACATTATCATTATAGCTCAATTTCCAGTATAATTGCAGTATGCTCCTGTTGATATCTCCAAAACACGTTTACGCCACAAAAAGGCTTAAAATAGAAGCTAAAAAGACCGGTTTGGAATTGGAAACGGTTGATGTAAAAGATTTGGCAAAGCGGAAGTTTAAAGTAAACATTAAAAAATATCAAGTCTTATATATTAGGCAGTCTTACCCTTTTAACAAAGAAGTAGTTAGTTTGGCAAAGCTTTTTCAGGCTAAAGGAAAAAGAGTGATTGATGCGAATATAACCCAAGGAGATTTGGGTTTGGGCAAGTTTGATATGTATGAAAGATTGCAAAAACAAGCCTTTCTAATCCCTAAAACAGAATGTTTCCATCCTAACTCCTTAATCCTTAATCTAAAATCTAAAATCATAAAATGGAATTATGGCTTTGCCGGCAAAGGCACTTTTTTGGTTAAAGACGGATCAAAAGTTGAAAAAATTACCAAAGTTTACCCAAAAAAAGAATTGTTGGTGCAGGAATTTATTCCCGCGGATTACGAATACAAAGTTATTACAGTAGGTTTTAAGGCTTTGCCGGTGGTTTTAAGATTAAAGATTAAAGATTCAGCCTGCCTGCCGGCAAGGCAGGGGTTTATGCCGGATTTAAATAAGTTTGAAGTAATTAAGACCGCGGTATCATCGCCGGTTAAAAAAGCTATTGCATTGGCAGAAAAATCATCCCGCACTTTAGGACGCGAATTGGCAAAGGTTGATATTTTGCAGGCCGGCAATAAATTTTATATCTTGGAAGTCAACCGCTGGCCGGGCTTGAGTTTTTTTGAACAGAAAACCGGCTTTAATGTAGCGAGGGAATTTGTGAAATATCTAAAATCCCATGGCTTGCCATAAAGGAAAGACTAAGGTATAATTTGCTTATAAATCAATAATCCACGGATGAGTGAGAAAAGCAGGACAATAACTATTAAACAATAAAAATAACTTTTAGATCTTTAGGCGATTAGGAACTGATTGATTTTATAGTTATCATTATGGTTATTGTTGTCCCCAGCTACTTATTTCGTGCAGATGGAAGACAAATGTTAACCCCCAAAGCAAAGAACGCTATTATTAAAAAGTTCCAGACCCATAAGGACGACACAGGAAGTCCAGAAGTTCAGATTGCGGTTTTGACAGCTGAAATTGAAGGCGTAAGCGAGCATTTAAAGACCCACCGCAAAGACAACCATTCTCGCCGTGGACTTTTAAAGATGGTGGGCAATCGCAGAAGACTCTTGCGGTATTTAAAGAACGAGGACGTTAAACGCTATGAAAAATTGGTCGCCAAGCTCAAATTGAAAGTCGTAGAAACAGAATCAGAACCCAAAGATGTTTCAAAATAATTTAGACCCAACCGAGTTTGAAAAAGAATGGAAACAGCTCTGCGTGCAAATCTGCAAAGCGGTTTTTGTCAGCCCCAAAACAGAGCAGATAAAGGAAGCTTTAAAAAAAAGAGGTACTCTGTCCTCGGAAGAAATTAGCGAGTTTATAGAAGTTTGTAACCGCATCAAATATGAATTCATTTATGAAAAATACGGCAACCGCGATAGCGAAGGTTATAAAAATTTCAGCAAGAATTGGCAGCAGTGGTTTGAATATAAGGGCGTAAGCAGCCAGAAAGATCGCGCCCAGAGAAACAGTGTGGATCATATTTTGTTTGGCAGCACGCCGGACCCGGTGGAATTTTTGGACAGTTTTGAAGAAGAAGTTTTAAACAATCATAAAGAGTAATCGCAAATATACGAATCTGCAGCTAATATACGAATATACGAATCCAGGGCAGACTATTCAGGCGCAATTTGTTATTTGTATATTAATTTTCTCATTTGTATATTCGCGAATACTATTAAGTTTTCAAAAGGTTGGCAGATATAGCGAAGACTTATGGCCCAAAGGACCATGGGGAATCGTCAATTTGCCGGGCTTTTGAAACCAAAGGAAAATTAGATGGACAGTAAAAAAATATCCTGCAAAGTCGGCGAGGCTGAGTTTAGTTTTGAAACAGGCAAGCTGGCCGGCCAGGCAGACGGAGCGGTTTTGGCTAGGTTGGGCGATACCGTAGTTTTGGCTACCTGTATGATGAGTAAAGGCATCCGCAGTAATATAGATTATTTTCCGCTTTTGGTGGATTACGAGGAAAGATTGTACGCAGCGGGAAAAATTAAGGGTTCACGGTGGATAAAAAGGGAAGGCCGGGCGACTGACGACGCTATTTTAAAGGGCCGGGTTATTGATCGCACTTTAAGACCTATGTTCCCCGAAGGCATGCGCAACGACGTGCAAATAATTGCCACGGTTCTTTCTATTGACGGCGTTAATGAGCCGGACATGCTGGCGGTCAATGCCGCTTCTATGGCTTTGGCAATTTCCCGAATTCCTTATGACGGCCCGATTGCCGGAGCGCGCGTCGGCAAAGTTGACGGCCAGTATGTAATCAACCCCACCAATGAACAGCAGGCCCTTAGTAATATGGATTTAATTGTCTGCGGCACCGGTGACCATATTATTATGGTGGAAATGGGCGCCAAGCTCGTTTCTGAGCAGGAAATTGTGGAAGGCATCAGGTTTGCCCAGCCCTTTTTAGGCGCGCTGGTGGAAACGCAAATTAAATTCGCCAAGCAGATTAATATTGCCAAAGCAGAACCGACAATTGTAAAGCCGCACGAAGCCGTTTACGAAAAAGTTAAAGAACTTTTAACTTCTGAAAAAATTGAAGGCGCGATTTATGTTAAAGACAAAGCCGAGCGCGATTCAAATGTAGGAAATCTTACAAAAGAAGTTGCCGCGTTGGTAAAAGAATCGCTTGGTGAAATTGAAGGCGTGGATATAGAAAAGGAAGCGGACGGCGCCGTAGATAAGGTGCTAAAAAAATATCAGCAAAAGCAAATTTTGGAAAAAGAGCGCAGAGTGGACGGACGCAAATTAACAGAGACCCGGCCCATTACCTGCGAAGTCGGCGTCTTGCCGCGCACTCACGGCAGCGCTTTGTTCACGCGCGGCGAAACCCAGGCGCTAACCACTGTAACTTTGGGCAGCAAGGGCGACGAGCAGCTTTTAGACGGCATGGAAGACCCGCTGGACGGCCGCGCCAAACGCTACATTCACCACTATAATATGCCTGGCTACTCTGTGGGCGAAGTCGCTCCCTTACGCGGCGCAGGCCGCAGGGAAATCGGCCACGGTATGCTGGCCGAGCGCGCGGTTGAAGTTGTGTTGCCTTCGCAAGAAACTTTTCCTTACACCATGAGGCTAGTCAGCGAAGTCCTGTCCAGCAACGGCTCGACTTCTATGGCTTCCACTTGCGGTTCCACTTTGGCGTTAATGGACGCGGGCGTGCCTATTACGGAAATTATTGGCGGCTGCGCCATGGGTTTGGTAATGGACGAAACGAACCCTAAGAATTTTAAAGTTTTAACCGACATTGCCGGCATAGAAGATTTTAACGGCCATATGGATTTTAAAGTCACGGGCAGTGAGCAGGGAGTGACGGCGCTTCAGCTGGATATGAAAGTTAAAGGCCTTAGCGCCGACATTTTGGAAAAAGCCCTGGAGCAGGCCAAGCCGGCGCGCGTTCACATTATTTCCAAGATGAAGGAAGCGATTCCGGCGCCAAGAGCGGATTTGTCTCCTTACGCCCCGCGCATTACCTCCTTTAAAATCAAGCCCGACAAAATCCGCGAGGTTATTGGCAGCGGCGGCAAAATCATTAACGAAATTATTGCAAAATGTCCGGGAGTTAAAATTGACATTGAAGACGACGGACTTGTTATGGTTACTTCCACCGACGCCGAAAGCTCCGCCAAGGCGGTGAAATGGATTCAGGACATTGTCCGCGAAGTAGAACCCGGAGAAATTTTTGAAGGCAAAGTGACCAGGCTAATGGACTTTGGCGCGTTTGTGGAAGTCCTGCCCGGCAAAGAAGGCTTGGTGCATATTTCGCAACTGGCGAATTACCGCGTGGGCCGGGTTGAAGATGTCTGCAATATTGGCGACACCCTAAAAGTGCAAGTGAGCGAAATAGACGAACAGGGCAGAATCAACCTAACCCACAAACCTTTTGCCCCGGCCCCTACTGCCGAACAGCTTAAAGCCGGCGCCGCTTCCGGGTTTGATGATTCGCGCCCCAGGAGGCCAAGTTTTGGCGGCGGCAGAGGCGGTGGCAATAGCCACGGCTCAAGACCCCCACGCAGAAATTTTGACAGATAAATTATTGAGCGCTAAAATTAAGTAATGCTCACAGCAGACGATATAACAGCCATAGTGAACGCTGGAAAAGAGATCTATTCAACCAAAGAAGATTTGGCGTCTTTGGAATTAAAATTTAGCCAAAAATTTGACAGCGTTATTACCGCTCTTGACGCCGTAGCTAAGAACATGAAGGATTACCATCAGGAAGCAACTGTTAATCGCCATCGTTTGGAGCGGGTAGAAGACTGGGTAAAGCTAGCCGCGCAAAAGATTGGTTTAGAGTATAAAGTTTAGCCTGATTGATTATTTAAAATTAGCCTAATTATATGGGAAATGAAAATCGAGGCGGTGTGCCTCCGGACGCCAGTAGTTTTAGGGCTTCAGGCGCCGGGGATTTGGGTACTGCCAGAAAACAAATTTTTCACTCTGGTGCGACTGGCAACGCCAATAAAGACGCAGATGTTTATTTGCGGGGTTTAGGAATTAAGGCGGCAGAGCTTCCCGAGCCTTATAAAAGCGCTTTGGAAATGGGTGATGCAAGAATTGCAAGAAAGTATTTGGAAGCGGAGTTTGATCAAGTTAAGCCAAAATGGGAAGATAGAATGGAAGTTCCAGAAGGAGAGGAGAAGGAAAAGATGATTGATCAATATAATTTTTTGAACACCGCTTTGGATAGGTAGTTGGTTTGATTTTTATTAAAACAGCTCTGCCAGAAGCGGGGCTGTTTTGCTTTATACTTAATACCAAATATTTTATACTATCTCTAATGCCTTATTTTGAAATCATCAAATCAGCAGCGCCCCCCTCTAACTCCCCCCATGATAGGGGGGAGAATGTGGTGCGTGCCCGAAATGGTGTCATTCACACCGCGCACGGCGACGTGAAAACGCCGGCGTTTTT
>Ga0080064_1002587_pt1 | contig 29930 bp, 20 predicted proteins | sample Subgrocontami54m_FD_69260 | JGI IMG/M metagenome (GOLD analysis project Ga0080064, IMG submission 69260) | Subsurface groundwater microbial communities from S. Glens Falls, New York, USA - GMW46 contaminated, 5.4 m (SPADES assembly) (version 2) ...
GTGATGTGCGCGCGTTGTGGTTGTCGCGCGCGTTTGAGCAAACGGCTGTAACTATTTTGGGCGATGGGGACGCGTCCGCGAACGCGACGGCCAACGCTTCGGGCAGGTTGAATGGTTCGGCGGTCGCCGCGGTTTCAAATGCTTCGACTCCGTTGGCGGTTCCGGCTTTCAACGCGTCGGATTCGAATCGCAGTGAGTGACGTTTCCGTATTGGGTGATTTTAGGGTATGGCTGTTCAGAAAAACGATTTGGTCGAGTTGGAGTATTCCGCGAAAAGCGAAGGACAATTGTTTGACACCACGTCGGCGGACGCCGCCAAGGCGGCCGGGGTTTTCAACGAAAAGGCGACGTACGGCCCCGTGTTGGTGGCCGTGGGCCAGGGTCAAGTGATTTCAGGACTGGATGAGGCCTTGCAGGCTGCGGAGGAAGGAAAAAGCGTGACGGTCCAGTTGCCGGCGGAGAAAGCCTTCGGTCCGCGCAATCCAGACTTGGTCCGGCTCGTGCCGCTGGCCGCGTTTCGCGAACAAAAAATCGACCCGTTTCCTGGCTTGGTGTTGGAGATGGACGGCCGTCCGGCGAAAGTGCAAAGCGTGGACGGCGGACGCGTGCGCGTGGATTTCAACTCCGAATTGGCGGGAAAACCCGTCGAGTACGCGTTCACGGTCACGAAAGTGTACCGCTTGGCCGACGACAAAGCCAAGGCTTTGGCCAAGAAGCTGTTGGACGCCGATGCCAAGTTGTTGGACGGCGCGGTGACGGTAAAATTGGCGCTCAAGCGGGACATGGCCGCTGACGTCGTGCTCAAGAAGTTCCGTTTCATGGAGCAAGCCTTCGCCGTGGTCGACGGCGTCAAGACCGTCCGGTTCGAGGAAGAATACACGGCGTAATGCGGCGCGTAAATCCGGTGGTGTTGGAAAAAGCACAAAAAGCCACGTGGAAAAAACAAAACGAAGGCGCGGAAATACTGGAAAAAAAGAAGGCGAACGTGGGAAAAAAGCAAGCTAGGCCAATGGGAAAAAAACCGAAGGCAATGGAAACGGAAAACGAAGGCGTCTTGCTTTGCCTCTGACCCCGTCATTCCGACTTTTTTTTGAAACCCGTTTTCTTTGTTGCCTGCGTCGCTTTGCCTTTTTTTTCGGCCCTTCTTTTCGTTTTTTTTTGTTCCCAGCGTTTCTCAACGACGCCCGTGACTCTTTGGCCTTTTCCCGTTTTTGATTTTTTTCCGTTTTCCTTTTTTTTTCTTGTGCGGCATCCCAGTTTTTTCCGGTCGGGCCGCTGCGTCTGGCAACCTTTTTATCCGGCCGTCGCCTGCCTTTGTGCATATGGGCGTTTTGGATTCGCTCAAAGGCATCTACGACTCGGTCGAAGAGGCGTATTACCGCTTTGCCGAAGGCTTGCAGGAAAAAGGCATTCCCTTCATGGATGGCTTCGTGACGCCCATCGAGTCGCACGGCATCCCCTCTTTGCCCGTCTTTTTGTTGCTGTTCGTGGCTTTGGCCGTCGCCGGCCTCCTGGTGCTCACCGGATCCGGTGAATTGGGCACGCGCAGCCTTTCCCTCTCCGTAATGTCCGGCAGCCAGCCATTGGACGACGTCAGCGTACAGGTCTTGTTCCAAGACGGCGTGGTTACCCAAGGCTTCACACAAGACGGCAAACTTTTATTTGCCGACCTGCCCGCTGCGGCCGTGACGGTGCGGTTGAGTAAGGCCGGTTTTAAGACCCTCAATCTCAAATCGCCGGCCAGCCAAAAGACTCTTAAAGCTGAGATGAAGACGACGCCGCCTGGCACGGAAGACGTTCCGGACCCCGGGACGGTTGATTATTCGGTTTTGACTGTTATCGTGTTGAACGCGGAGACTGAAGCGCCCGTGGAAGGCGCGCAGGTGTTGTATGTTTCGGACCAGGACAGCGGACAGAAAACCACCGACGCCCAAGGCGAAGTCGTCCTGTCCAAAGCGCCGCTGTTGAACCTACGCGTAAGCTCGGAAGGCTACAAGACCGAAACACTGGCCGTCCGCGACGGCGGGGAAGCCCGCGTCTATTTGGAGCCGTTGGGTTCTATCTTCGTAGAACCGACTCCGCTGCCGTGCGATGGTTGTGTAGAACCACCTCTATGCGATGGATGTCCAGAGCCGGAAAACCCGACTGAATTTTCTGAGTTTGGCGCCGTCAGCGTCGTGCTCAACTCCACTTCGGGCTTGCCTTTGGACGGCCACGTACGCCTCTATGAGTCGGACGGCACGCTGTCAGGTGAAATCGACACCGCGGGTGGCGTGGCGGCCTTCAGCGAATCCATCGACAAAATCGTCTTCGTCACCGCGCAAGTAACCGACTATCCTCTTTACGACGGCACCGCGAGCCCACAAACCGTGACGGACGACACGCGTTTTGTCATCACGCTGGACAAGAACAATGGCGGCTGCCAAGGCACCCAATGCCCTCCCGTATGTACCGGTTCGAACTGCCCTTCGGCAAAGGACACCGTCATCCGTGCACAGGACGCGCAAGGCAACGCGTTGTATTTTTCCGCCCGCATCATCAAGGCGCCACTGATCGAACAGGGCAGTTACCAAGGCGAGCGCTGGGAGTTCAAAGCCGAACCCGGGACCTACTACGTCTACATCGACTCCGACGGCTACCTCGCCAAAACGGCCGACTTGCAAATCGGCAAAGACAACGCGTTCACGTTGGAGAAAGCCACTCCGTTTTCCTCGGCCAGCCTCACCGTTTCCGTGCAGGACGAATACGGCGCCGCCCTTTCCAACGCGCGGGTGACGCTTTTCCAAAACGGCAAATTGGCCTCGCCCGGCCAGACCTCCGATTCCCTAGGCAAAGTCGTCTTCGATGAATTGGCCCTCGCAGCATACGACATACGCGCCGAATCCGGAGGTCAGAACGCCACGGTCCGCGCCACCGTCGAGCAAGGCGGCAGCCGCGCGTTAATTCGACTGACCATCCACCGTGCGGCATTCCGCGTCAAAGCCATCACGGCATTGGACAACTCCGCGTTGGTGGATGCCGCCATCCACGTTGACAGCCAAGGACAACCGTTTGGCGACAAGACCACGGACGTCAACGGCTCGGCCGCTTTTGCAGCCGTTCCCGCCCAAGTCGAGACCCACATCGTGCTGACCAAAACCGGCTTCGTCCCCTTTGTCGCCGACGTGGTCCTAGCCGACGGCGAAAACCGGGCGCTTTCCGCCGTCCTCATTCCGCAAAGCGCCACGCAAGGCGCCAAAGTCGACTTCGTCCAAATCCGCACACCCGCCGGGCAACGCGTTACGCAAATGAAGACCGGCGCCGAATACGTGATCGAACTGAATGCGACGCCCGCAGCCTCCGCTTCCAACCAAAGCCTCTACTTCCGCGTGGGCAGCCAAAGCACCGCGGAATCCGACGACGCTGCCATCACTGAATTCACGACGGCCGACGCCGTGCTGAAAAGCACTTCGTACCAACCCTCTTCCAATTGCGAAGACTTGTCCGCCCACTTGGTATCCAGCCTCGAAGGCTACAAGTGGGTCGAACTCCAGTTCAACCAACCCGCGGTCCGCGTTGTGTCCTTCCTGGTGTCCGTGAAGCCTTCCGCGCGCTCCAACCAGCAACTCTCGTTCTACTTTGCCACCCGCACGAACAGCGGCTTGCTTTCCGCTCGCGACCCCCCCGACGAAAACGGCATCCCTTGTTACCCGCGCGCCTACGAATACAAAGTGCCCATCGTGTCCGGTTCAGCCGGTTCCGGAGGCGGTAACTTTTCTGCAAGTCCCACGCCCACGCCGGTGCCCAAGACAAACAATACTCTACCCGGCCAGACGTTCACGACTTCCGTCGGAATCAAATACAATCCGATTACCGGCAAAGTCGAAGCCGACGTAACCGAGATCGTGCTGCAAGTCGATTCCATTTATCCCCGCGACAGCGTGCCCCTCCAGATCGAGGACTCGTCATTCGGCGGCCAACCCTGCACCATCTCCACCGACATCGAATCCAGCCAATCCGACTGCTACTCGGTCAGTCGCTCCGCGTTGACCTTCCAAACCAAAGAATACTCCACGGCGTGCGGCAGTTTCGTCAAAGCCAACCAAATCGTCCTCACACAAGATTCGCCCAAGTTGGTGCTTTCCGCCGCCTGCGGCGGGCCGTCCAGCCAAATCAAGATACCCATCCGCATCAACGCCCAAAACGCGCAATCCATCAGCACCGCGCCGCAACAACTCGACGAAGGCGAAAACACGGCCAAACTTTTATACGTCATCAACCAAAAACAAGCCGGACCCCGCACCCTGACGCCGCTTGGAGGATCCGGCACCATCAGCGTCGCCTCCCAATCCGCCTCCGCGATTTCCTGGTCCGGCCCCGGCTCCTTAAGCCTCTTGGACAAGGACCAATCCATCGGCGAGTGGACGTACAAAACCGCGCCGGCCTATTTTGATGGGATTGGAACCGTCGGAAACCGCGTCGAAACCGCCTCCGACTACTTGTCCTGCGCCCAAGGCTGGTGCACCGGCCCCGCCGCATTGAAAGCCCTCCAGTTCTTCAAGACCGAAGCGCAAAAAACCGCCGCCGCCACCGCCTTCCGACGCAGCAAAGGCCTGACTTTGGGTAGCGGCTCCACCACCACGCCTACGCCAACTCCGACTCTTGTTGCCTGCGCGAAAGAAGGCGAAAGCCTCGGCGCCGTCATCCCTGGAAACACGCTTGAGTGTTGCAGCGGATTGGTCGCCCAAATCCCCCAAGGAATCGTCGGCACGCGCGGCACCTGCGTCAAAGCCGGTTCGATTCCAAGCCCCACCGCTTCCGCTTCACCGTCCGCTTCGCCGTCGGCATCTCCCACGGTCGTCCCTTCGGCCACCGCTTCGGCATCCCCCTTCGCCACGGCTTCCGCTACGGCCAGCGCGTCGCCCACGCCCACGGCCAGTGCCACGACTGGTGCCGCGTCCACCGTCACATTTAAAGTCAACGACGTCAAGACCGCGGGCAACGGCAAGAAAATCAAGTTGGTCGACGTGACGCCGGCTTCCGGCAACAACCCGGTCTTGGCATCCATTGACGTGCTGGAAGCCAATGGCCATCCGCTGGACGGACCCACGCTCGCCGCCGGTGCGACCTACTCCAACTTCGGCATCCAATTCAAAGTCCTCCAAGTTACATACGACGCCAACGCGGCGCAACGCTCCGCCCAAATCGAATTGCTCGGCTCCTGGCAACTGTCTTCCACTTCTGCCCTAGACTTCGAAGGCATTGCCCCGTCGTTCGAAACCGGCTTGCCGTCTGCCTACGCTCCGGCGGACTCCGCCTTGTCCTTGGCCATCGAAAGCACGAGGGAAAACCCGTCGTTCGCTACCATTCCGTCCCGCACTCTTTCATTCGCCCCCCCTCAAACGCTTTCATTCGCCCATGGTGCACCGGCTTCTTTTGAAAACCGCTTCGACTTTGCCAACGCTCAACTGCCTTCCATCCTTTCCTTTGCCGCAACCGGAGAACCCTTCGTCTTCTCCACGGTCGTACAGGTGACGGAAAACGCGGACAAAGTCTTCGACGCTTTAAGCATCAAGCGCCAAGGCGCCGGATGCGGGGGACAACCCGGCGTCTGGTTGGTGCAGGCCTCGACGACGGACGGCTCCAACTTCCAGTACACGGCGGAAGTCATGAAGTTGGACCAAAGCCCGGACTCCAAACCACCCGGCCAACTCTTGTGCGGCTTCTTGCACGCCCGCGGAAAACAAATCGTCGCCACCCGCAACCCCGTCCTCCCCTCGCAAAACCAGGCGTCGGAAGAACACGTCAAACCCCAGACTAAGATTGCCATCTTCACGTTGGCGCCGGTTTACAAACAGCAATGCGAGGCGTTGGGTAAGACGATTGTTCAACTCGAAACGGAATTGGAATCCATAAAGACTGATTTGAAAGGCGCCAAAGAAATTTTGGACAAAATGGTTGCCGCAAAACCGGATGAGCAGTTCATTAAGCCACTAAGTACCGCTAGGGCGGATGCCATTATTGCTGCAGGAAATTGCGCTACCAAGGCTAGTGCTTGCGTCGGTCCACCTCCGGCAATTGTAATCTGCAAAGCGGGCTACTATGCTGCGCAGGGAACGAACAATATTGCTGCTGTAGAAATCGAACGTTCAAGAGACAACTTGGCTGAGGTTCCCCGATTGCTTCAGGAGGCAAAAGCCAATGCTGCAAAAGCACTAGTACAAACACAGGCCACACCTCAATCGACGCAAGCGGCTAATCCTACGACCAAAAAACCCGGGCCGGCCACTGCTGCAGCTGAAGGGGCTCAGCTGGCTGTAACTAAGACGTTTCCACCGGAATCCGCCACCAAAATAGCTGAGTCAGCAAAAAAATCTTCCGAAGTCTCAAAAGCTTCAACTCCACCCGCTTTCGCTGACGCGCAAACTGCTGCTGGCGAACTAACTGGCCTTACCACTAATCTATTTGTTGAAACTGAATTGGTCCGTCAGGCCGTAGAAAATGCCAAACGCGCGGTGGATGCTCAGCTCCAAAAATTCGAAGCTACTAAAAAACAACTTGAATCAACAAAGAACAAGTGTGACTCAACTCGAAATACCATTTACGAAATTCCTTTTGGGTTGTGGCCACAGACCGCTCGCTTCTCTTGTTATTCAAATCAAAACTTGCTTAAGGGAGTTGCCGAAGCCCAGAAAGAACTGGAAAAAATTAATGCCGAAGCGGAAAAAGCTCCCACCGAAGAACTGGCAAACCAATTCAATGAACAATTAGATGCCTTAAAAGATTTCAAAGATCAAGCCGGTAAATTCCAAGGTTGCAAAGCAGTATGTCAGGCAAAGCCCGCCTGCATCGAGTCCTTCCCGTCGGGGCGGCAGTTCACGCAAGTCATCCACTTGGGCCTGTCGTCGGATTGTCAGCCGTTTTCGAAGAGTGCGGCGCAGGATTTGGCCAAGAGCATGGTGGCCAACGCGGTGATGAAAAGCTTGGGGCCGTATGCGCAGATGGCGTCGTTTGCAACTGGTGGTTCGTGCAGTTTCGCGCAAGGCTATTTCAGCACGGACAATTTGGGCGGACAAGGTGGCGTTCCCATGAGTGGCGGGCCCCAAGGCAGGGTTGCGTAAACCGGACTCCCTACGCGCCATGGGAGCCGTCTTTCGAACCTGCTCAAAACTTAAAAGATGCCATCGTATGCTTTAGTCTAAAACTATGCGATTAAAACGTATAGTTATAAATAGGGTTTGGTAATAGATATTGCATGGAAGCGGATTTGTTCAAACAGAATCCGTGGTGGGAAAAACCATTCGCGCCGGAAGGCCTATCCCGCGATCGCTACTTGGACGCGATTGAGAAACGCCTGCAGCAAAAGGAAATCACGTTTTTGCTCGGTATGCGAAGGATCGGCAAGACTACGATCCTCAAGCAGGCCATCGGCCGGCTTTTGGCTAAAGGCGTGGCGCCCCAAGACGTCTTTTTCGTCAACTTGGATTCGTTTTCACTGATGGATTTTTCCATCCACGACTTGGTGGAACGATACCGGCAGATTCACAAGAAAGGTGCCCGTGATTTTTTTTACCTGTTCTTGGACGAAGTGGCGTCGCGTACGGATTTTGAAAAAGAATTGAAAAGTTTGTACGACGACGATAACGTGAAAATCATCTGTTCTTCTTCCCTGGTCACGCTCATGCGGGACAAGAAGGCTTTGTTGAGCGGGCGGACGCAAACCATCGAAGTTCAGCCCTTGTCGTTTCCGGAATTCCTGGTTTTCAAAAACGCCATCTTGGGCAAAGCCGACCGGGCCAAACTCGAAAGTTACTTCAATGATTACTTGCGTTTGGGCGGCGTGCCGCACTACGTGCTCACCGAAGACAAGGAATACTTGAACGAACTGGTGGAAAGCATCCTGTACAAGGACGTCATCGCTTATCATAAAATCACCAACGAAAAAGCGGTCAAGGAACTTTTCGCGCTTTTGTGCCGGCGCATCGGCAAACCGACCAGTTACAACAAACTGGCCCGGATACTGGGTGTTTCGGTTGACACGGTCAAGCGATACGTGGGTTACTTTGAAAAGGCTTATTTGTTCCACGTGGTGGACCGGCACGCCAAATCATTGAACGAAAAAATGACGTCGCCTAAGAAAATGTATGCCAACGATGTCGGCGTGAAGAATCTCGTCAGCGGGGATAAAGACGTCGGCGCCAGCTTTGAAAACCTCGTGTTCCTGAAAATAAAGGACGAGAGACCGGAGTACTACGCCGAAAACGGGGTGGAAATAGACTTCGTTACGGCGACGCGCGCCATCGAGGCCAAATACGGCCAGGTTCTTCCCGATAATCAGGCAAACGCTTTGGAAACACTGAAGAAAACGAAGCGGACGGTCGTCATTGCCAACGGCGTCGATTTTTTCATGGATTCCTAGCAATCAAACTATTGATTTTATAGCCGATGACGACGATTGGAACTTTTTAGCAGGGTTTTGCCTATGGGTCAAGGTTCCTTTATTTCTGCGATGCGCTATTAGCATGTTTTTCGATTGCACGCCGTTTTCGAAGAGTGCGGCGCAGGATTTGGCCAAGAGCATGGTGGCCAACGCGGTGATGAAAAGCTTGGGGCCGTATGCGATGATGGCGTCGTTTGCAACTGGTGGTTCGTGCAGCTTCGCGCAAGGCTACTTCAGCACGGACAATTTGGGCGGACAAGGTGGCGTTCCCATGAGCGGCGGGCCCCAAGGCGGGTTCGCTTAAATCTGGACGATGCGTTGTATCCGCGAAGACCATTGGGGCGGGAAAAGCGGTTAGTGTCTGGGTGGGTGTTGCTACGACGAAAGGTTAAAATATCCCTATTTACAGATATTATCTTTGTTTGGAGATATGAAACTTTCAAGCCCTCAAACCTATAAAATCATCCGTTTTGCCTTGGAGACTCCGCGGTTCAAGCAAATCGAGGTCCATCGCGCTACGAACGTTGCCTTTAGCCGGGTCAATGCGGTGGTGAATTGGATGGTGTCGCGGGGGTTTGCCGCAAAAGGAAAAGGAGGGTATCATGTCGTAGCTCCGGCGGCATTGCTTGCGTCTTTTGCGTTGTTCCGGCAGATGAAGGAGTTGCAGATCCGCTCTTTCATGGTCGAGACGGACCGAAAACGGGTTCTTTCATTATTCGAAGAAAATGGGGCCGTGTTGTGTCTTTCTTCGGCCCTTTCGTTTTATGATGATTATTTCCGGGACCCTTCGTTCCATGTGTATGGATCGGTTGGGTTGTGTAACGAGTTGTCCACGTTGCCGGAGGGGTTGACTCAGGTTGTCGTTTACCGGGATGATTTGGCGGATTCGGCGGATATTGTTTCGCAAAAGGGCGTCAAGTATACCGGGAAGATCCGTACTTTGGTTGATTTGTTGTGCAGTGAACGGGCGTATGCGTCGGAGCAGTTGATCAAAAAGACGTGGGCTTGATTTTATGGAATCGGATTACCGTTTGGACGTTACGGAGGAAACGCACAAAGAGCTGGTGGAGTTCATCCAGTGGTACAATGAAGTCCAGGGCCATGTCCCGTTGATTGTGGGGGGTTGGGCGGCGTGGGCTTACCATCGCGGTTTGGGTTCGAAGGATATCGATGTCATATTTCCTGGTTCTGCGGCCAAGCACGTGACTCTTTCCCAATATTTTAAGTCGAATGGCTATGCGGAGCATCGTGAAATCGATTCATTCGATTTTGAATTCACGAAAACGCGGGTTACTTCAGATGGCCGAAAAGTGAACGTAATCGTAGACGCGGCTTCGATGGACCGCAACGTCCAGGTTTCGGGTACGGATTTGATTATTCCTTGGAGTTTGGCGGAGAAGTACAAGCGGCGTTTTTCTTTTGGAAAGAATGCGGACGCCTATATCGTGGATCCGGAGTTGCTGTTGGTCTACAAGGTTGGCGCGTTGGTCGGGCGGGATTTCAAGCGTAAGACTGCGGTTGGTTTCCGGCGCGCGCATTACGAGTCCAAGCTTTGGAAGGATGCGCGTGATGTCCTTGGTGTTTTTGAGAATTGCGAGTTGGATGAGAAACTACTTGGTTCGTTACTGGAATCCTGTGGTTTGGATGTGTTGCTTGGCGATGCCTTGGAAATCGCCGGTTCGCATTTTGACCCGGATGGGCGGGAGACGTTTGAAAAGCGATGGGCTGGCGTGTTCAGGGCCGCGCGTGGTAACCCCAAATAATTTGGCCAACGAATCCACTTTACTCCTAAGGCAAACAAATTTTTTTTCAATCGGGCCTCCAATTTCCAGGGCTGCAAGGCGGTGTGCACTTCCAAACCCGCTTGCATCGAATCCTTCCCATCCGGACGGCAGTTCACGCAAGTCATCCATCTGGGTCTGACGTCCGAGTGCGTGCCGTTTTCGAAGAGTGCGGCGCAGGATTTGGTCAAAAGCATGGTGGCAAGCGCGGTGATGAAAAGCTTAGGGCCCTACGCGCAGTTGGCGTCGTTTGCCACCGGTGGTTCGTGCAGCTTCGCGCAAGGCTATTTCAGCAAGGATAATTTGGGCGGCCAGGGCGGTTTGTCTGATACGCCGAACATTCAGTCCCAAGAACGCGTTGCCTAGCCTTATTTTTTTGGACTTGTTGCGTTTTGCGCAGATGTTGTTTGCGTAGTGGCGATTGGGGTGGTCAAGGCGGGTCCTGAAGCGCGGGGCCCAAGGTGGGTTCGCTTAAATCTCGGCGATGCGTTTTCCGTAAAGACTATTGGGGCGGGGGGGCAAGGCGGCGCTTGAAGCGGCGGTTCGGACGGGCTTGGACCTCTCGGGCGGCGTAGGTTTTTTTGGCTCGGAAAAGGGGGTGCTTGATTTCGTGGGTCAAGAAGGTGGGTTGTCGGATGCGCCGGTTATTCCATTCCAAGGAAGCCCGGCTTGATTTTTTCTTTTCTTGCGGGATTCAGAAGTCGTCCAGGTCGTATGCGAGGAAGCCGGCTTTGCGCAATCGTTCTTTTCCCTCGATTTTTTTAGCGATGATGCCCAATTTTAGCCTGGGTTGTTTTGGTTTTCCTTTGGTGAACGCGTCCGCTTTTTTTTCCAAGCGGTCCAGTTCGGCGTATGCTTTTTTTTCGTCCAGTTTCGACCATTTGACTTCCATCAGCAGGGCGTCTGAACCGGTTTCGTCCCACCCGGCGATGTCGATTTCCTGCTCGTCCTGCCACCAGCGGCCCATTCGGTAGTTTTTTCCCCAAGGCGTCTTGGTTTTCATGAACTCCAGCGCGATTTCTTCGAATATGCGGCCAACGTGGGCGTCCAGAAGGGGGGCGATGCGGGTCCGGAATGTTTTTTGGCCCCCTAAGTCTTCGGTGTATTGCGCGTTGTCGAACACGAAAGCGAACCAGAACCGGAAGTACGGGTCGGATACGGCGTAGAGTCCTTTGCGGCTTCGGGTTTCGTGTTTTTCCCCGATGGGTACGGCGCGCTGGACGACGTGCAGGTCTTGCAGGACGGATAAGTATTTGGCGACGAGGCCGCGTTCCAATCCGGTGTCGTTGATGATGTGGCCTAGGCGGGTGTTTCCTTTGGCGAGCGATTTGAGGATGGAGAAGTAGTTTCGGGGTTCGTCCAGTTCTTCGCGGAGGATGAACATGGCGTCTTGGTTCAAAAAGGCCGTTTTGGGAAGGAGGCGGTCCACCACGTTTTGTTCGAGGGTTTTGGAGTAGTCCATCAGCTGCAGGTAGGCGGGGGTTCCGCCCACGACTGAATAATATTCCACGGCTTTTTCCTTCGGGCTGGAATTCATGAGTTCCAGGGCGTCGAAGAACGTAAGGGGCCCCAGCAACAATTGTTCGGTCCTCCGGCCATAGATGGGGCTCTTGTAGCCGGCGAGTTTTTCCATCATTCGCATGGACGAGCCGCACAGGATAAAAAAACTCCGTGTTTTTTGGAAGTGGTTGTCCCAATGGTCCTGCATTATGGATGGTAAGGCGGGTTGGGCTTCTACCATGTAGGGAAATTCATCCAGAATGACCGGGATTCCGGGTTGGATGTTTTGTTTGAGGTAGGTGAAGATTGAGTCGTAATTTTGTAGTGGGGATGAGGCCAGGGTTTCGTCATTGAAATGCCGGGCCATGGTGTTTGAAAAGGACTTTAACTGGTCTTTTTCGCTTTCCTGACGCGCCAGTAAGTATAGTCCGCCCTTGCGTTTAGCCAATTCTTGGAGCAAGGCTGTTTTGCCTACTCGGCGGCGGCCGTATACTAATACGAGCTTCGGCTGGTTGCTTGAACCGAGCGATTCCAAAAAAGCCAATTCGCTTTTCCGGTCAACGAATCCAGATTCCATGAAGTAATTTACTTGAAAGTATATAAAATGCTTTCGGCTCTGGTCTTTGATTGGGTCTGTCTTCGGATTCCCAACCGTTTTCGGAGAGTGCGGCGCAGGATTTGGCCAAAAGCATGGTGGCAAGCGCGGTGATGAAAAGCTTAGGGCCTTACGCGCAAATGGCGTCGTTTGCAACGGGCGGTTCGTGCAGCTTCGCGCAAGGGTATTTCAGCAAGGAAAATCCAGGCGGCCAGGGCGGTTTGTCCGACACGCCGGAGATTCAAGCCCCACGCGTTGCGTAGACTTTTTTCGTCTTGGCTGTGGGTCGTGCGGCGGGTTTGTTCCTTTTTGTGCGTAGGGCTATTTCGGCAAGGACAATTTAGGCGGGCAAGGCGGGGCTTAAAGACGGCGGTACGGATGCTGTCGGACCTTGGGTGGCATAGGATTCTTTGGCTCGGTTTGCCGGTCGAAACCCATAACTATACGTAGTAATAGAAATACTTTATAGTTGTTCTATTACTTCGTGATGGCGTATGGTGTTTTTGGGTTCGAAAAAAGAAAAAGTGCATTTGGCGCTGGTCATCCGCAAGAAAAAGCAGGTGACGACCGGTGAGCTGACGGAAGTCGTTTCAAAGTTCGGATTCGATGTCGGCGTGATGCGGGTGATGTTGGTGCGCTCCGGTATCTTGGTTCCGTTGTTGTTCCGGCATCAGTATTATGTCCGGGATATGAATGAGTTGGCAAGTCGGAGTGTTCCGGATCCTTTGGTTTTGGCTGAGCTTTCTTGCCGTCAAAAATTTGGCAAAGAGTGGTATTTTGGTTTGAATACTGCGTTGAAGCTGAATGGTTTGGCAGGGGTCCAGACACAAACGGCGGCCTTCATCGTTACTCGAAAACCGGTGCGGCCTTCCAAACGCAAATTTTTGGGTCTGGGGTTTAATTTTTCCACCATCCGAGGCGTTCCTTTTTCGGAGGGTGTCGTTGAGCGTGATGGGTTGCGTTATTCAGGGGTGTCGCGCACGGTGCTGGATTTTCTTCATTTCGGGGTCAAGAATGGGGATACGAAGTACGCGCAACTGGTTTTGAGCGAGGTGTTGGAAGGCCCATCTAAACGCGAATTTTGCCATGGATATCCGAGGCTTCTGAAACTTTACCCCACTCGCGTCTTGATGTCCCGGATTATTCGTTCCCATTTGAGCGGTGAAACCCGTGTTGTATGATTCGGATGAAGTGCGGCTGTTGTCGCGGTATATTCTTGAAAAGTCCGGGTTCAGCGAAGACAAGTCGTCTTTTGTTGAAAAGGACGTTTGGCTATCGCTTATTTTGAAGTACTTGTACGCCAAGCCATCTGCGCGTAAGCATTTGGTTTTCAAAGGTGGGACTTGCTTGGTCAAGTGTTATTTCGGCCATTTTCGATTCTCGGAGGATTTGGATTTTACCTGGGTGGGTCCGGTTTCGAGCAAGAAGTCCAACCGGAGGCAATGGGAAAAAGAGTTCATCGAGCCGCTGAAAAAAGATTTTGGTTTCGGGGTGGAGGACTCGGTTTCCATCCGGGGCGGGGTGCGTCATTCGCATTCGGGTAAGATTTTGAATTATTTTCTGATGGCTCCGCCTGTGGGTGGACGGGGGGAACTGAAGCTGAAGCTTACCGTGTCGTTCGGTGAACTGGTCGGTTTTCCTTTGAGTCAGCGGGTTGTGAATCCCGTGGCATTAGCGGGAGGGATTTTGGCGGATGCTTTTTCTTTGTTTGGAAATTCAGCGTCGGATTATTTTTCGTCTTTTGAGGCGTTGTGTTATTCGGAGCGTGAGATCGCGTGTGAGAAGATGCGGGCAATCTTGACGCGCAAAGAGAAGTTGAACCGTTCGCGTGATATCGTGGACTTGATGCATTTGTCTAAAGTGGTTGACTTGCGGAAGTCGACGATTTGTCCGGAGTGTGTAAGTAAGATTTCCCGAAGCGTTTCCGTCAAGGCCTGGGGCGACGTTTTTGAGGCCCGAAAGTCGGTGTTGGATGAGTATCTTTCGAATACCGTGGCGTATGCTTTGAACGAGTCGGTTTACGTGGAACCTTTGGATCGGAAAAAATTGCAGGATTTTACGCAGAATGTGCTGAGGCCGGTTTTGGTTGACTTGATATCCGCCCTTGATTCGAAGGCCGACAAGTAGGGTCGGGAGCCCGGGTAATGGTTGCGTCATTGTTTTGGATTTTCCAACTGGCCGTCGTTTTCGTGCAACACAGCTTGCATCGAGTCCTTCCCGTTTGGCCGGCAGTTCACGCAAGTCATCCATTTGGGTCTGTCGTCGGATTGCGTGCCGTTTTCCTCTTCGGCGGCGCAGGATTTGGCCAAGAGCATGGTGGCAAGCGCGGTGATGAAAAGCCTGGGGCCGTATGCTCAAATGGCGTCGTTTGCCACCGGCGGTTCATGCAGCTTCGCGCAAGGCTACTTAAGCTCGGACAACTTGGGCGGGCAAGGCGGCGTTCCCATGAGCGGCGGTGGACTTCAGGAAGGCCAATCATCGGCATAAGGCGGCGGTATTTCCGGCGAGCCCCAAGGTGGGTTCGCTTAAATCTCGGCGATGCGTTTATCCGCAAGGACAATTTGGGGTAAGCCAAGGAGGTAGGCTGTCGGACACGTCGAACATTCGTTTGATTCAGCAGCAAACTTGGTTGGTTGGGTCGTTTTTTTTTTTGGAAAACGAAGTTTCAGCCGTACGTGTTCTCGTCGCGCCGTTCGACGTCCAAAATCTGGATTTTCTTTTTGTCCCAGTCGACGAAGTATTTCACGCGGTGGCTGGAAATGCGGATGCGGTAATACCCGTCGGAACCGGACAACTTGAGCACGTCGTAATGTTTCACCGGAACGGGTTCCGTATTGAGGATGTCGATGAGTTGGTGGACGCGTTGGCGGAGCTTGGCGTCGGATTTTTTCAAGTATTTCAAGGCGTTGTTGCTCAAGTCCACGGAGAACATGGGATTATCCGCTCCGTTTTTGCCTAAAACAAGTCTTTTGAATACGCCGTGGCATTGCCGGAATCCATTTCGGCTTTTATTTTCTTGAGTTTTTCCATTTCTTTTCGGCTGACTCTGATTTCCGGAACCAGGCTGAGCAGCAAGGCGTTGGTTTTTTGCAGTTCCTTGCGGATGGTTTTCATTTCTTTATCGCATGCCCTGGCGAAATCATTTTCCGTGGACCGATCCAGTACGGACATTTGTTTGTACCCTTCGATGAGTTGGGTTTTTCGGTCTTTTCGTTTCACGGTTTTTTCCACCACGATTTTGTCGTCCTCGATTTTCACGATGACTTTATCCTTGGGCCGGATGCCTTCTTTATCGCGGATGTCCTTAGGAAGCGTGATTTGCCCCCTTTGCCCCACGATGCTCAAATGCTCGTACATATCATCCATCTCCGTTTGAAGCAAATACCTATTTTTTCATATTTGTGTTTGATTTAATCATATTTATAGGTTCGGTGCCGGCATTGCGACGTGGGGTCCGTTCTTTTTCATTACAACTTGTCCGCCACCAAATGCGCACCGTACGCCACGAATCCATTGAGCGCGGCAAACCCGTTTTGGCTGACGATGAAAACCAGGACGCCGAAGGCCAACGCGGCAACCGGGTGGTGGTGGATTCCGTGCGGGGCGGGTTTAAGTAGCCACAACGCCAAGGCGGCGGCCAATCCGATCGCGGTGGCGGCAAAGAGTTTGGCCGAAAGAGTCACGCTAAGCGAAACGTAGACGAACGCGAAGGCCAAGGCGAAAATGCCGGCCAAGGCGAAGTGGAAGATGCGCGTCTTGTGGTGGTCCACGTCGGGTAGCAACGCGCCCAAAGCCGCGGCAGCGAATAATGCCCCGGTCCACGGCTGCCCGAGTGCGAAGTTGGCCAAGTGGGCACTCAGAAGCGAGACGATAAGGTGTTGGTACCAGTTCATGGCGGTTGCCTACATTTGGCAGGTTGATTTTCGGCGGGCTTTCGTTACGTTGGCATTCCGTCTTGGTTTTTGAAGCTTTGCCCACGTCGTGGCCGGTGGACCGTTTTGTTGTCGCGCAATACCCGATAGGTTTTTTTTGCAAATGGGCCACCTTGGTTTTCGAGGCAAGTTTTTAGAACGTTTATATATCGGGTAAGGACTATTTTGTGGTATGGGCTTAAGCGAGTTTTACCACGGGCTTGAGGACGCGTATTACAATTTCATGGATGGCTTGGAAAGTTCCGGCATCAAAGTCTACGAGTGGTTCATCAACCCCATCGAAGACCGCGGCATGCCTTCGATGCCCATTTTCTTCCTAGGCGTGCTGCTTTTGTTAAGCGGCGTCTTGTTCGCGGCCCTGTCGCTTTCCGGCAACGAACTGCCTTTTGTCGGCGGCGGCTCCAGTGCCGTCAACGTCGCCGTCAGCGTGACGGGTCCGGACTCGGCCAAGCTGGACGGCGTGCAAGTCAAGCTCTCCGCGGGCGACAAGGCGCTGTCGGCGACGACGAAAAACGGCGTGGCCAATTTTGAATCCGTGCCCTATTCCAAGAAAATGACCGTGCGGGTGGACCGCGTGGGGTTCAAGCCGTTTGCGGAGGAATTCACCGTGCCGTCCGGCCGCTCGTCCGCGACGTTTTCCGTCTCGTTGGAGTCGGATGTCTCTTCCCCGTCCTCATTGGTCCTGTTCGTTTCCGACGACAACCAGTTCCCCTTGAGCAACGCGGAAGTACGATTCCAAGACCCGTTGACCAACGAGTTCGTCGTCCTCCAGACGGATGCGCAAGGCCGCGTCACGCTCAACGTTCCGCCCTCGGTTCCGACGGTGTCGCTTTCGGTTTCCCACGACGATTACGAAACCCAAACCCAGTCTTGTTACACGTCGCAATCCACCTGCACTATCACGCTGTTTTCTCAACCGAACCCGACTTGGACGCCTTCCCCCAGTCCTACCGTACAGCCCGGATGGGCCACGGTGCGCGTGGAAGTATTGGACAAAGACGGCGAAGGCCTGGCTGGAAAAGTGACGTTGTACCGCGACGAAAACGCCGAAACGTTGGACTATTCTTCCACGGACGGCCAAGGCGTGGCCCGCTTTGACAACGTTCCTTTAGGCGTATCGATTTACGCCACGTTCGACCCGGTTGCCAGCGCCTATGCGCCGCACACGTTCGACTCCAAGATGACGGTGGACGCCACCGACTTTTTCGTCCAATTGAATCCACGGACCCCGCCCCTGATTTGCACGACGCCTCCATGCACGGACTATGAAAAAGTATCCGTCCAAGTGGTGGACTCCAAAAAGCTGCCGATTGCCGGAGCTCACGTCCGCCTCTACTTGGCGCAAGGCACGCCGCGCGCGGTGTACGACACGACGTTCACCGACGAGGAAGGCAAAGTCGTCTTTGACGTGGCGTCCACGGCCCGCGTCTACGCCACGGTGTGGGCTCCCGGTTACTTGCCAGCCATCACCCGCGTCATGACCGGCGGCGAGTTTACGCAGCAAGTCTTGTTGCCGGTTTTGATCGGTAACCACGGCTCGCTGAGCGTGACGGTCATCGACGATGCCGGCATTGCGGCTTCGGGCGCTTCGGTCAGCCTGTTGACGCACGACGGCTTCGCTTTAGGGATTCCGTCGCAAGACACGGAGTTGGACGGCGTTACGGTGTTTGACAAGCTGCCCTTGCAACGAATCAAGGCTACTGCCGTGTACGGCGCGCAAGTGGGCTCAAGCGACATTACGGACATCACGCTGGAGCCCAAATCGCTGCGCATCACGCTGCAACCCGCCACGGCCTTCGTCTCGGCGAAAGCCTTCAACGCGGCCAGCCAATCCGTCCTTTCCGCCACGTTCATTGCCGCGCTTCCGTCGAACAACCGCGTCGTGGGCTCGTGCACGACGAGCAACGCGACGGCGTGTTCCATCCAAGTGCCGGCGAATCGCAAGATCATCCTGTACGCCAACGCGTCAGGCTTCGTCACGCTGGCGTCGGAAGAATTTTCCATCGAGCCGGGCCAGACATTCGCCAAGTCGATGTTCCTTTTGCCGTCTTCGCTTTCCAACCAGTTGACGGTGTTAAGCTACGCCGTGCTGGACGATGACGGCCGCAACGTCACGACGTTGGATAAGGGCCGCATCTATTCGTTCGCCGTCTCGTTCAACCTGCCGTCTTCCGCGCAAAAATCCGGCGTCTTTTTACGCGTGGGCACCCAGGCGGACGCCGCGCAATCAATCGCCGTGTTCGGCGACTACTCCAAGCCGGCCGGAGTCGAAATCGTCAAAGGTGCACGCTTTAACCCCGGATCGTCCTGCACCGACGATTTGGGCGACCAAAGCGGACCCATCCAATGGATTGATTGGTCGTACACGCAATTCGGCGCCCAGACGGTCAAAGCCGACGTCTTTGTCATGCCACACGCCAAGCCCAAAGACGAAGTGGTCCTGCAGTACCGCCTGTACGCAAAAGCCGGCGACGTCTACTTGCGCAAGCCCGGTGACACGCGCTATTCCGGCCAAGAAAAAACGTCGGATTTGGATTCCTGCTATGCGCAAACCTTCAACGTCAAGCTTCCGGTCATCGACGGCAAAAGCGACTGCAACGACCGCGCCTGCATTTCCACCCGCTTTACGTCGTCCAACGGCAGCGCGGCCGACGGCTTGCGCATCGGCCAGGACCAAGCCTTCAACGTCTCGTTAGACCTGCGTTCCTTTACGACGTTAGACGCACCCTTTTTGTCCATCAAGACCAGTCCGGCCGTGCACTTGACCGGCTACGACTTCGGCACCCTGACGCCCATCAGCCCGTCAAGCAATGCCGTCAACATCCCCTTGTCGTTTTTCCAACGTACCAACGGTACTTTGTTCGCCAAAGCCCGCTTGCCCACCTCCAGCGCCAAATTCGACTTTACTTTTGAGGACACCTCCGGCAGCATCCTAAGCGTGTCGCGCTTCGTCGTAGTCCAAGGCACAGGCGTGTTCCAACTCGCAGCAAGTCCAAAAGCGTTGGAAGCCCTCCAAGACAACGCATTGACCGTCACCGTGCTGTCCTCCACCGGCGTCCCGGTACCCAACGCCAAACTGACTTTGAAAGAAACGCAAGGCGCACCGTTCGACGGCTTCCCCAACGAACCGATCAGCGTCGTCGGCGACGGAACGCCCGACAAAGGCAAAGACGGCACGTACAAATTCAAGAAACTGCGACCCCCCGCGCCAGGCAAATTCGCGATTGTCGCCACACGCGACGCCTTCCAGGAAAGCGAAATCGATCTTGCCGTATCCGCGGCCGAACCATTGGAATTTGGTCAAGACATCTCCGGCATCCAATTGGACTGCAAGAACCCCACCACGCTCACCGTGACTTCACGCGTCAACGCCGAACTGAAAGTCTCCGCGTCATTTTCCGGCACCGCCTGTGCGAAGATGCGCGTGCTGACTACCTCCACGTCGGGCACCGCGTCGTCCAGTTCATCCACTTCGTCTTCCAGCTCGACATCGTCGACCACGTCTTCAACCTCCAGTTCGTCAACCTCTTCCACCGCGGCCGGTGGATCGACCGCCAACTTCCGCGTCAAACCCGGCAAAGACACCAAAGTCCTACTCACGCCCTTGTTGGACGGCGACTGCGTGCTGTCGTTCAACGCCCAAACCTTGTCCGGCCAGGCGTTGGGTGTATCCGACGCGTTCCTTTCTTCGCAATGCAACTTGAACCCCACGCCGACTCCCGCTGCTTGTGCCAAAGAAGGTGAAAGCCTCGGCGCCGTCATTCCCGGCAACACGCTGCAATGCTGCACTGGCCTTGTCGAACAAATCCCTGAAGGCTTGGTCGGCACTCGCGGCATTTGTGTCAAAGCCGGTACCACGCCTACTCCCGTTCCCGGCGCGGACTGCGCGGCCCGCGGCGGAAAATGTGTGCCATTGGGCCAATCTTGCCCCAACGGCTTCATCCCGTCCACGTACCAAGTCAATCCCACGTCGCCTTACGGCACGTCGCCTTACAATACGGGCCTTCCGCCGTACGGCTCGCAAGGCCAGGTGTGCCCCGCGATTTATGACCCGGTCTGCGGTTCGAACGGCCAAACCTTCAGCAACAGTTGCGAAGCCCAAAAAGTCGGCGTTTCCTCCCGTCCCGGGGCGTGCACGGCCAACCCGTCGGGAACGCCTTCACCTACGCCCGCGGCCGCGTGCACGGAAGGCTCGCAATGCTGCATCCCGGTATCGCAAGTCTGCCAAGCGCCGAATTTCAACTTCCAGAACATCTTCTCGAAATACTTGGGCTATTACCTCGGCGTCCAAACGACGTCGACTTACCCCCAGCAAGTCACCGCCGCCTCGGCACCTACGCGTTTGGCCGCCACCCAAAACGGCGTGACCGTACTGAAGCCCGGCTCCTGCACGCCGTCCGGCAACGGGCTTTCTTGTGAAAAAGACATTTACACTCTTATGCCGACCAATGCCGTTGCGTTTTCCGTGGAAAACCAATTGTTCACCACCACCGAAGTCTTAGTCCGCCGCCAAGGCTCGCGCTGCTACGCCGTGCAAGAAGTCGGCAAGCAATCCGGCACGTTCGATTTTTACAACGGCGCCATCAACGACGTGATGTCCACCGCTGGTCTTTTGACCAAGCAAGTCCGCACCTACGTCATCACCTTCAAACCCACGGCCGAATGCATCGGGTTCGAATCCGACGCCAACGGCATCCACGTCAAACTCACGGATAAAGCGGCAGAGGCCGACGTCGTGATTAAATCCTCAACTGTCGCCAACGCGCCGGAGTTCCACATTCGATTCAAAGTCAACCCCCAGACACATGAAACCGACAAATATGCGTTCATCGCCATGCCTTCCGGCACCTTGACCACGCGTGGCAACAAGGATGCAACGTTTGAAGAACCGGCTATCTTTGCCAACAACTTGCCTGGAAAATCCTTTGCCGTCACCGTTTCCGGAACTGCGTTGCCTCAACCCGTAACCATTCCAAGCCTCTCCACCCAAACGGCCACGTTGGCCCTCAAAAATGGCGTGACGCTATCTGCCAACGTCTTGTCCAAACTTCCGTTACTCGTCGACATCAAAGTCAATCACGTACCTGCGCCCACTGGACTTACCAAATTTGATTTGATTGGCAACGTGGCCACCGACGCTTCGGATTCCCTCTCGTGCTCCGGCGCCAACTACTGCACGCCAGCGCAAATCGGCACGGACAAAGACGAAGGCGTCTTATCCAAAATCAAATCCGACCTCAACGACTTGGCTAAGACGTACGTCGCATCCGTCGACACCTTGGCCTATGAAGACCCATTGGGCTTCAACGGCGGCGACGGCGGAGCTTACCAACAACTGTATCAGCGCGCCATGCAAGACGCCATGCGCGAATACATGGGACTTCGCTCGCAATACGACGCCTGCATCCGCCAAGGACAAGACCCATTATCCGGACCACGCCAACAATGCCAACAAAACGGCATCGCGCCCATCTACCCCTACCAACAAAACCAACCCGGCTACTACAACCAACAAGGCTTCGGTGGCGGCTACATACCCGGCGGCGCTGGCAGCCCCTATGGTGGAGGCTTGGGCTCGCCGTACGGCGGCGGCATCAGTGGCGGCGCACAAATCAACCCCGCGTTGGGCGGCGGCCAAGTGCCCGGCTATCCAGGTGGCAACCCATACCAATCCAACTTCTATCCCGGCCAAGGCTACCAACCCGGCTACGTCAACGACCCGAACTTCCAGCAGAATTTGGGCTCGGCGTTCGGACAAGGCTGGCAGCAAGCCGGATGCAACTCCGACATCTTGAACGCCTTCCAATACCAAGGCCAACTCGGAAACGCTTACTCCAACCCCATCCAGGCCCAACTCATGCAGCAATACAGCTACAACCGCGGACAATACTCCAACCGCAAACCCGTGCTGACCGACTTGCAACCCGTCATCAACGTGCCCATCAAGGAAGCCGGAGCCTCCGGCGGCATCAAAGTCTACACGTTCAAAGCCGACTTGTCGTCCGCAACGGATGAATCCGGCTACGACCGCGTCGACGTGCTTAACTCCAACCCCGGCGGCCCTGGATGGCGCCAATCAACCGGCACTTCCAGCAGCTCCTCGTTACCGCAAGGCTCGACTACCGACTCCAAGAAATCCGGCTACCCCTACCTCGAATACGACCCCGGCACCAAAACGTACAAACTCCAAAACTGGGTTTCTGGCTTAACCACGTCCAACGCACCGACCAATTCCCGCGCTCCATATTCATCCGGCTGAGTGTTTCTATGGCCTCCCAAAACCTCGTACTCGGCCTCGCATTCGCCGCCTTGATTGCCGCGGCCTTGATCGCCGCCGGACCCGATAGCGTCATGACGGGGTTGGTGGCGGGCTCGGATTTGAATCCCGACCTGTCCTTTGCAACGGCAAATGTTGACCGCGTCAATCAACTGGTTGCCTTTTTTTCCACTTCTCAAGATTTCTTAATAACTGAAGGCTCGAACCGAGTTTGTTCCACCTCTTCGACCTATTCTGGTTATTGTGCGTTTCCAGGTGTTACTACCAAAGAGCTCATTTCCGATAGTTCCGGCAATTTGTATGAACACGTTGCATCCGGGGACAAAATCTCCAGCAGTGGTTCCCCTAGTTGCAGTTGCTTTGCTTACATCGGCGGCAATCCAAATCGGCAGACGGTTTTATCGAAACAAAAATATGGACTTGCTGATGCCGACTTTTCTGCATGGTTGACCAGTAAAACAGCTGCGGTTGCCCAAATTCTTCCTGCCCCGGTCACAGCTGCTGTCCCTCAACCCGCTAAAACTCCCCCCGCCTCCGTGCCTGCTTCGGATGCTGCTGCCGTTCAAACTGCCTCTACTTTAACTTCAACTGCCCAAGTCGGCGACCCGACATACTCGCCCGCTACCGTCTCAACCGCCGGCATGACGCTTTATAATTTGAACAAGTGGCCCGTTGGATTCGCGGCCCCCAGTGCGGCAGACAAAGAAGTCTATGATTTCATCAAGCAGCAAGTCGGCGGCAAGATCGCCCTGACGCAAGACGGCTTGCCTCCTGTGAAAGCCGACGGTGTGACAGTCAGTTCCCGCCAAGCGCCTTCCAGCACGCCGTATTCGTTGCTGCATTTGGATGGTTCCGCACTGTATGCGGAAACGGGTTGTGCCGACGCTTTGGTTTCCATCGCAAGCGTCCCTGCCTCTACGGTAACGGCCGCCGTTGTCGGTGGCACGGGTGGAACGGCTGCGTCTCCGGCGGTCGTGGCGAAGACGTGTGAACAGCAACGCGCGCTGACGAACGATTTGTTGGCGTACGTGCTGGATGAAACACGCCCGTTTGACGTCAAGACATGCAAAGGGTTCCAAGACGCGTCCAAAGCCTGCGTCGTGTGCGGTTCCAGTGCAATCACGGCGTGTCCCAAGCCCGCTGAAGGCACGACCGTTGTTCCAGGCGTTCCGGGTGCACCTTCTGGTCCAGGTGGTGTGCCGTTGGTTCCGCCGACTCCTCAAACCGCTGAAGAATTGTTCAAAGGCGGATATGCCGGCGAGGATTGCGTTGGAGCGTTTGCCGTCACGTTTGATTCCAAGTCGCCCGCGAAGTTCGACGGCAAAGTCGAGAATCCGATCAAGTTCAACATCAAGCTCAAACCCACCGGAACGCCGCCGTCTCCTACAGCCTCTACGACTGGGGAAGTTACGGCCGCCGCTCCGGTTGAGCCCTCGCTTCGTCTGACGATTGCGTTGGTCGCGTACAAGCCCAAGTCGGTTACCGAAGGGTCGTTGGTGGACGTGACGGACCAAAATGGCAACAAGGCCCAGTTGCGCGAAGTCAGTTTCGACGTGGATGCCAAAGACCAACTCACGAACCGCCGCTATTGCAATCTGGAGGGCACGCAGTGCGGGACGAAGGCCGAGTGGGAAAAGAAAGGATTCAAGATTCCTTTTCCTTCAGCCACGGCCGCGAAAGATTCCCAGACGTCTAAACAGACTACGGTGTTGATCCGTTCTCCCTTCGACCCGATTTTCGCGTCGTTCTGCTCTGGTAAAACCGGTTTTGGCAAGTTGGACCAAGACCAAGTGCCGACCTGTCTGTCGATGCCGGCCGAGGCGTTGAAGTCTTTGAAGAGTGCCTATGTCAAGGAGACGCCGGTTTCGTTCACCTTGAAAGAAATGGGAGTCAAGATTGAACCGGTTGCCGCCGCGTCCGCATCCAAGACGACGGCCATACCACTACCGGGCCCGCCTGAATGGTTTCCATCGCAAAAGTTTGGTTCCGACGATGTCTTGAACTTGGACGGTTCGCTCGGAACGCCCGTGGCTTCATTCGAATTGGATGCGTCGGAACTTTCCACCCTTTCGTTCATCATGACGGTTGATTCACCCCCCGCTCCCCAAGTCGCTACTGCGCCCAAAGCCGCCGCAACAACGGCCGCCTCATCCAAGCCTTCCGCATTCCGTTTCTTGGGCAATAAAATCGACGGATCTTCCGGCGCCAAATTCCGCGTGAGCAACGGCGACAAAATCCAAGTCATAGTGTTTGCACGCCAGTGGTTTGAAGTGGACAGAGCTCCCACAGACAAGGCTGCAAGCGCCAGCCAACCGGTAGGAGCGGGAAGTCAAAACGTCAAGGAAAAACGGTATTGTTCAACTCCCATCGCCAAAGTCCGGACCGTACCTGGACCGAACGGTTTGTGGGACAACGTCGGCGTCAACACGTTCTACGGCGTGGAAGGCTTGTCGGCAACTCAGGCGGCTCCGGCAAAGACGGGCGTGAAAGTGCCTTCTCGTCAACCCGCTTTGGACGCTTCCGGCCCGCCCCTTACAACGGCGCAGAAGCTGGCGACGAAATGCGAAACCCAGAAACTTGGCATTTGCGTGGACTTGCGGGGTCAGTTCGACCGCAACAAATGCGCGGCTGTCACGAAAGTCTTGGTAAAGGGCTTGTGCAACGGCCTTCCGGAGTACGCGCGATGCTGCATGCTCCGAAGCGATTACACTTCCAAGAAATCCCAAATCGATTCAGATGGATTACGTCTTCTTAACAAGGACACTGAGTTTGAGCGATGGAAGGCCGCTGTGGGGGGGGCGTCTAAATCCGTAACTCGGCCTGCGTCGGGTGATACGATGTTGGGCTCGTTGGTGCCCGTCGTCACGCTGCACCAAGAATCGGCCGCTTCTCTCGATAAAATGTTTGCTTTCTTGAAGTCCGAGGAGTATACGACGTATACCATTGCTGAATTGGAAGGAAAGCGTTCTTCCCAAGTGCCCAAAAAGTCGATTGCCATCACGGTCGATGATGGATATGTGGAAGCGTTCACGGAAATTTTCCCTCTTTTGAAAGCGAACGGATTCAAAGCGACTTACTTTTTGATAACCGGCCGCGTCGGAGATACGGCTGCCCCTAACCCGAAGATGACTTGGGCACAGGTCAAAGAAGTTGTTAACTCCGGTCTGGTCCGCGTAGAGAGCCACACGCACAACTTGCATCCGGCTGAAAACGATGCCAACACTTGGTTCAAAACAAATACCAACGCTGCCATCGTGGCTGACTTAAAGGCGTCGCGCGATGAAATAAAGAAAATGACGGGGCAGACTTCATCTTATTTTGCTTGGCCCGTTGGTAAACCGACTGTAAAGACGAGTGATGGTGCTTCTCCTGAAGCCGTTGTCTCTGAGGCAGGTTTTACTGCGGCGTATGGCTATGTGAGCAGTGGCGCGCCATTGACTGCAGATCAAATCCGGAATCGCGTCCGCGCCAAGTTCCCGGCGAACTTGAATCAGCTCATGCCTTTTCTAGGTTTTAGTTCTGGGATTCGATCTACACCAGAGCAGTAGGCTCCCCCAACATTCGAGTGTGTTTTTCGGCTTCGTCCGCCAATCCTTTTTTTCCCGCTTTTCCCGTATTGTCGGATGTTGTAGGCCGCGTTCGAGTCGTTTTCGTCCAAGGGGCCGTTTCGCGGGGTTTTTGTCGTGGTGTGGTCTTTAGGGAGGACTGGCGGGTTGGGCCGCTTGCCGTTTTTTGTTCGTCGGGGCCGGGGAATGGGGGGGCGGGGCTTTTTCTCAAGTGGGCCGTCGTGCGGGTTCTTGGTGTTGCGGGTCCGTGGCCGTTTTTTGCGCTTTATAGCTGATTGCGAAAGTATTGGAACTTTTTAGCGGGAGTTTACCTATAGGTCGATGTTCCGTTATTTTTGAGATGCGCTATTAGAGGTGGGTGAGCCTGTGCGCATCGAATAGCAGGAGGTTCGGGCCTTCGGTGAGGCGCGTTTTTTTCTTGGTGAACAGCACCCATGTGACGGGTTTCTTGAAATGGAGTCCTTGGGCGGATTGTTCGAGGTGGCGCAGTTCCTTTTCGCCGACTTCGCGGTCGGTCCATTTGCATTCGCCCACGTAGGTGGCTTGGCTTGTTTCGATTACGAGGTCTATTTCCCGCTGTTCGAATTGGCCTTTTCCGGTTTCGATCGTGCCGGTCCATCGGCCGCGTTTGAGTACGGTTTGGTTTTTTTTCTCAAGCCAACCGGTGAATACGTCCATGCACAGGTTTTCGAAACGTTTGCCGACGAACGCGTTGAGGGCGTCGGGTTGTGGGCTTTGTGTTTTTCCATATACGTGGGTGAACCAGAATGATAGCAGGTTGTCCCGTATTTTGTAGGTTCCTTTTTTGGATTTTGCGGGGTTTTGTCCGAATGGCACCGATCGTTCGATGAGTTTGAAATCGTTTTGCAAGGTCTGCATGTATTTGGACAGGGTGGTTTGGCGGATGCCGAGTTGGTTCGCGATTTCTCCTGATGACACGTACCCTGCGCTGATGGCCTCGAGGATGGAAAAATATTTTTTGTAGGCGGCTCCGAATTCCTGCCGTAGGAGGTTTTGTCCTTCTTCGCGCAAGGGGCCGACCCCGAAGAACAGTTTTTCCGCGTGGTCCGTCTGTCCGTATTTTTCGATCACTTCGTAATAGTGCGGGATTCCGCCAAAGAGGCAGTGGTTGGTGATTTGTTGCTCGGGTCCAAGGATGCCCGCCTCGTTTTGCATTTCCCAGATGATGGAGGGGGTAAGCGGTTGGAGGACGATGTTGAATGTCGCCCGGTTGAACAGGGGGGCTTTTTGCCGGGTGAATATTTGGTCCATCATGCGGGTGTACGATCCGGAGAGGATGAGGATTTTGTTCGTGTGGTCTTTGTGGGTGTCCCAAAGCCGTTGCAGTTCGTAGGGGATGGCCGGGTTGACGTCCAATACGTTTGGGAACTCGTCGATGTGCAGTATTCTTTGTGACGCCTTGAGGAAAAAATACTCCAATGCTTCCTTTACGGTGTTGAATGCTGGCGTATAGGCGTCAGAAAGGACGGGCCCGAAGTCGGCGGCCACTTGTTTTTCTTCCTTGGGGACGATCATGATTTTGGTTCCCGCTTCTTTTTTCAGGAATTCGTCGACCAACCTGCTTTTTCCGACCCGGCGCCTTCCGCTGAGGATAATCATGGCGGCGCCTGGTTGTGCGGCGGCTTGGTGCAACGTGTCCATCTCTTGTTCACGGTCGTAAAACTTCATATCTATCCTTCCGTAGGATTATCTTATAATTGGATAATATATGCTTATCGGGGGGCAAAGTAAGTGACGATAAATTGACTGCCGGCGGTGGCGTAACGGTCCGGCGCTGAAGTTTCGGTGTTTTTTGCGCTGTTTTTTTTTCGTTTCCAATTCATGGGTTTTTGCAATTTTTGTCGGTTCTCGTTCTTGTCGAATTTCCTGGCCTTTTTTTTCCCGCTTTTCCCCGTATTGTCGGATGGTGTGGGTAGTGTCCGAATCGATTTTTCAAGTGGCCGTCGTGTAGGGTTTACCGTTTTCGTTCGCGGGGTCTTGATGGAGGGGCTTGCGGTTTGGGCTTTTGCCGTTTCGTGCGGCTTTTATGGAGGGCGGAGCAGGGGGTGTTTGACATTTTGGGGGCGCGGGTTGGGGGTTGGTTTCCGTTTGAAGGGCCGTTTTTTCTTTGACGCCGAATGTTCCGCTTTTTTGACTCGTTGCGTTTCATGGATCCATGGCGTCGCCTAGATCGGTCATGTCCACCAATTTGACTTCCGTCGATTCCGGCGCGTTTGTCTTGTCCGGAACGAAGAGCCATTTTTCCACGCCTGGGACGTGGCCCAGGTTCTTCTCCGCGTCCCGCACGTCTTTGGAATCGATTTTCTTCCACTTGATTTCAACGGCCAAAACGGGTTTTTTGAACTTCAACAAGCAGGCGTCCACGTCGAAATCCGCGCCTTGGATGACAGTTTGCTGCAATCCTTTCTTTTGGGCGATGTATTCGCGCAATACGTCTTCCATGATGCGGGGAAGGACGTTTTCCACGATGCCTTCCAAGGCGTTTTCGCTTATTCCCTCCGACGCGTTGTACTTTTCGTCCGCGTAATAGAACATCCACGAAAGGGCGGAGGCATGCCGGTACATGAATCGGTTTTTGCCATAAACGGCGATGCGCTTGAGGATTCCGAACGAAATGAGGTTATTCAAGTATTGTTGGATCAGGCTGGGATCGTCCTTTGCAATGAGTTTGCGGGAAAAAAGCGCGCTTGAGATTTCGCCGGAAACGGCTTTTCCATTGGCGACGGCCCGCAAAATGCCTTCGTAGACCGCCGAAATGCCGCGCTGTTCCTCGGCAAATATTTCCCCGACCAGCGCCGGAATGGTGCGCAACGAGCCTTCCAGCACTTGGGTGAACAATTTCCTCGCATGCGAATCCGGTTGGACGTATTGGGCCGCCAACGGCTCGCGAAGCAAGACGGCCAGTTCCACCCGGCTTTTCGCGTCCAAACCTAATTTTTTCGTGGCCTCCAGCGCGTCGTCCAAGTCAATCAGGCCCACTTGGATTTCTTGGAAAAACCCCAACAACGCCGAATGCGGCGAAAACCACGAACGGGCTAGGTTCAGCGTGGAAGACACGAGGATCAGGCGGCCTTGTTTTTTCAATCCGTGCAGCCGGTCGGCAAAATCGGGGCCCAACCGGTGGAATTCGTCCACCACCACGGTTTTTTTGGCGGTTAGGTCTGCCTCCAGCCGCTCCAAAAACGCGTCGTACGCCAAGGTCTTGCCGGCTTTTTTCGCCAAGACGGCTTTGTCCTGCTTGACGAAATAATATTCGTCGTGGTCCACGAACCGCTCAAGCAAGAACGATTTTCCCGTCTTGCGTCGTCCATAAACCAACGTCCATGCCGGCGACGCTGACAGTTTTTCGACGAGCTTACGACGTTCAATAATCATGTAAGTATAATGTTTATTATACTTATTAATCTATTGGTGGCTTGATTTGGAGGCCATCATGGTTGGACCGCTTCGATTTTTCTGTTCCTTTTTTTCCCGCTTTTCCCCGTATTGTCGGATGGTGTGGGTAGTGTCCGAATCGGTTTTTCAAGTGGCCGTCGTGTAGGGTTTACCGTTTTCGTCCGCGGGGTCTTGATGGAGGGCTGGCGGAGGGGGGGCTTGGACTCGTTGGCGTAAACCTTTTTCGTTTGGTGGTTGACTTTTTCCTGCCGGGTCCTATTTTTCGAACAGTTTGTCGATGAGGGTTTTTTCGGATTCGTCCACGTCCGGAACGATTAGGACCAAGCGTGCCATGTCGTCGTTCCAGGTTTCCTTGAGGCGGCCGATTCTTTCTTGCAGGGTTGGTTTTCCAAGTTCTGCGCCAAGGGCTTTGAGTTTTGTCGCGATGAGTTTTTGATCGGGGG
>Ga0080064_1002588_pt1 | contig 29929 bp, 29 predicted proteins | sample Subgrocontami54m_FD_69260 | JGI IMG/M metagenome (GOLD analysis project Ga0080064, IMG submission 69260) | Subsurface groundwater microbial communities from S. Glens Falls, New York, USA - GMW46 contaminated, 5.4 m (SPADES assembly) (version 2) ...
TGGCCGAAAGCCCGCGTGCCTATTGGCTTTCCATGCCGCACTCAAACCAGGTATCTCTTCACGGCCTTCTCGTCCCAGATTATGCCGATGCCGGGCGCCTCAGATATTAGAACGTGACTGTCTTTCACCGTCAATGGTTCAGCCAGGATCGGAGCGGCCCAATCGACGTATTCCAGCCAGTGGCAAGTCGGCGTGACCGCGAGCAGGTGGCAACTCACCTCCGGAAACAGGTGCGAAGACATTTCCAGGCCGGCGCCCTGCGCGAGGGCCGCGGCGCGCATCCAGCCGGTGACCCCGCCGATGCGCTGCGCGTCCGGCATGACGTAATCGCATGCAGCCGCCGCAAGCGCCTGCGCCATCTGCTCGGGCCCCATGAAATTCTCGCCGATCTGCACTGGCGTATCGAGCGCGTCGGCGATGCGGCCGTTGCCTTCGAAGTCGTCGGCGCGCGTCGGCTCCTCTATCCAGTGCAGTCCGCCTTCATCGTCGAGCATGCGGCCGCGCCGGATCGCCTCATTCACGCTGAGCGCCTGGTTGTAGTCGCACATCAGCGCCACGTCCGGCCCGATCGCCTTTTTGACTGCACGTAGCGCCGCCAGATCGTCCTGCGCATCGCTGCGGCCGAGGCGCAGCTTGACTGCGCAGAAGCCTTCCTCAACCAGCTTGTCGGCTTCCTGCGCCAGCGCTTTCAACGCCATGATGCCCAGGCCCTTGGAATTGTAGGCGCGCACCGGGCGCGGCGTGCCGCCGAGCACTTTGACCAGCGGCTGATCGAGCGATTGCGCATAGGCATCCCAGGCGGCCATGTCGATCCCCGCCAGCGCGAACAGCACGATGTTGTGCACCCCGAGCAAGGTGTAGGTGCGGCGCAGTTTGCGTTCGATAGCGTAGGGCGCCACTGCGTCGCCACGCAGCATTTCGCCCATGGCTTCGACGAGCGCGACGATCGGCTTCAGGTTCGCGACGCCGATCGCAAAGAGATAAGCACGGCCGGTAATGCCGGCCGTGGTCTCAAGATCGATCAGCACCAGCGGCGCCACGCTGACGGCCCCGGTGCTCGTCTGCAACGGCAGGCGCATCGGCACGGCCACCGCCCGCACGCGCAGCGCGCGAATATTGAGCGCCGAATCCTTCAAGGCTGCTTCCTCCCCGATGAATTATCGGCGAGCCTCACCACACTCGCGAGCTCGGGTTTGTCCTCGACATCCGCCGCTTCGATGCGCTGGAATTGCTGCGTGATCTTGCCGCCGGTGACCTGGATTTTCTCCACATCGTCGTTCGCCTGTCGAATATGGTCGGCGAGTTTCCTCATGCGCTCATCGAACCTTCCGAACTCGACCGCGAGGCGTGCGAGCGACTCCTTGATCACGTGGATTTGCGCGCGCGTCTCCACGTCCTTCAACACTGCGCGCGCGGTATTCAATACTGCCATCAGCGTCGTCGGCGAAACGATCCACACGCGCCTGGCGTTCGCATATTCCACCACTTCGGCATGATAGGCGTGGATCTCGGCAAACACGGCCTCGGCCGGCACGAACATCACCGCGCCGTCGGAAGTCTCATTGGCGATGATGTACTTCGAAGCGATGGCGTCGACGTGCTTCTTAATGTCCGACCTGAACGCCTTCTGCGCCAGACTGCGGTCCGCCTCGTTCACGCCGGCCTCGAACATGCGGTGGTAGTTCTCCAACGGGAATTTCGAATCCACCGCGACGAGGCCCGTGGGCTCAGGCAGCTTCAGCACGCAATCGGCACGCGTGCCGTTCGAGAGCGTGTACTGCATCTCGAACGCGCCAGAAGGCATGACGTTGCGCACCAGCGCCTCCAATTGCACCTCGCCGAACGCACCGCGCGACTTCTTGTCGCCGAGCAGCTCCTGCAGGCTGACCACACTGCCGGTCAAGCTGTCTATCTTCTTTTGCGCCTCGTCTATGGTGGCGAGCCGCTGCATCACGTTGACGAAGGTTTCGTTGGTCTTCTTGAAGCCTTCGTCCAGACGTTCACCGACCTTGCCGCTGATCTGTTCCAGGCGCTGATCGATCTTGTTAGTCAATTGGTCAGCGGTCAGCGCCAGCTGCTTTACCATTGCCTCCCGGCTCTGGCCGAGATTCTCCGACAGCGCGAGCTTCAAGGCGTGCACCGAATCGCGTGTCTGCCTGAGCTCTTCGCCGACGACGGCGCGCAATCGCTCGGCCGCCTCGGTTTGCGCCGAGCCAACGCGATCGCCCTGGCGCGTGAGCCCCTCGTGCAGGTCGGTGAGCATGGCGCGGTGCTTTTCCTCCAGCCCCTGCGCCATGCCCGCGGGCAAATCAGCCACCCGGCGACCCAGAACTGCCACGCGCCAGGCAAGCCAGGCGGCGAGTAGCAGCAACAGCAGGCAAATGACAAGCAACGCTTCGGACATCGGATCAGTATAGCCCGGCAGCACTCTGCGGCGCTACGGCTTGATCCCTTTCATCTGCATGAGCTCGCGCACAAGCGCTATCCCCGCTTTATCGAGGTCCATTTGCGGATGGTCGCGGCAATAGTTGTCGAGCCACAAGAAGACGGAGTCGCTGTCTGTGCCTTTGAGGAAATCCTTGCCCGACTGATCGGCACGGCCGGACAGATAGCCTAAGAACCAGGTCCGGGTGATGAGCACGGGAACGCGGTTCATTTCCTTCGCGCTTTTCTCGAGGCGCTTTTCTTCGATCCATTTGCTGCAGGTACGTACGCCTCGTATTTCCACTGCCGCCGCGTTCAGACTGCATGCAAGCAGAGCGACAGCCAGCACTGGGGCGATTCGGCTCATCTCCGGCTTCCGCTTTTTCCGGTCAACTCGGCCGCGAGCGCATTGCCGCCGCTACTCAGATCCTTGAGCGGATTCTTCCGGCAATAGCTGTCCATCCATTTATATATCGAGGCGTTGTCCGTTCCGGGAGGGTAGTCCTTTCCGTTCGCGCTCGCGATTCCTGAGAGGTAGCCCAGAAGCCAGGACGCATTGCCGAGCGCAAGCGTATCCGACTTTTCCCGGTGAACGACCCATTCTCCGCACGATGGGGCCTTTCTTGCTTGTGCATCTGCGTGTGCGGGCGACGCGAATGCGATCGCGCTTGCCGCGAACCATCCCCCTGCGACAAGAAACGTGTTCGAATTCATCCAGCTGCCTCCTCCAAAGAGCGCTTTCCATGATACTCCTGCCGCAGGGGCGGCAGCAGCTGCTTCGCCGCCGGCACGATCGAAAAACGACCGATGGCCGCCTGCTCGACTGACCTGGGAAAGCATTGCCGTCTTCTTCGCGCCTTCCCGGCCCGACCCATATAATGCGCGCATGTTCGACGCCGCTTGCCCGAAGGAGCAACCACATGACCGATCCCCTGCTTGAACCCCTGCGTGCCATCGTCGGCGCGGGTGGTCTGCTCACCGGCGCCGAACTGCAGAGCCGCCCCGCAGGCTACATGCGGCCGGATACGATACAGGCGCGCTTGCTGGTTCGGCCTAAAGACACGGCACAGGTCGCCGAGGTGCTCAATCTGTGCCACGGCGCCGGACGCCAGGTCGTGACGCACGGAGGACTGACGGGCCTAGTGCATGGGGCCGATACGACGCCGGAGGACCTGGTCCTGTCTCTGGAACGAATGAACCGGATCGAGGAAATCGACCCGCTCGAGCGCATTGCGGTAGTCCAGGCCGGAGTGCCGCTGCAAGCGCTGCAGGAATCGGCGGCGAATCACGATCTCCTATTTCCGCTCGATCTCGGCGCGCGCGGATCGGCCACGCTCGGCGGCAATGCCGCCACCAATGCCGGGGGAAACCGCGTGATCCGGTTCGGGATGATGCGCGATATGGTCCTGGGTCTGGAGGTCGTGCTCGCCGATGGCACCGTGGTGAGTTCCATGAATCGCATGATCAAGAACAACGCGGGCTACGACCTCAAGCACCTGTTCATCGGTTCTGAGGGCACGCTCGGGGTCATCACGCGGCTGGTCCTGCGCCTGCGCGAGCGTCCGTTGAGCCAGGATGTCGCGTTTGTCGCCGTGGACAGCTTTGCCAATGTCGTCGCGTTGCTCAAGCACATGGACCGGGCGCTCGGCGGAGGCCTGTCGGCTTTCGAGGTCATGTGGCGCGAATTCTACGAACTCGTCACGACCGCGCCGGCACAGTCCCAGGCGCCGCTTCCCTACGGGCATGCGCATTACGTCCTCGTCGAATCGAGCGGCGCCAGCCCGACAGAAGACGGGCAGCGCTTTGCCGCTACGCTTGAGGCCGCGCATGCGAGCGCTCTGATCGCAGACGCAGTAGTCGCGAATTCGGAGCGCGAGCGCCTAGCGATCTGGGGCATGCGCGACGACGTGAGGCAGTTGCGCCGCTACGGCACGACCTTCACCTTCGACGTATCGCTACCCATCAGCGCCATGGAAGAGTTCGTCAGCACAGTGCGCGCCGCATTCAGCGCACGCTGGCCCGCGCACCGCTTGTGGGTGTTCGGGCACCTGGGCGATGGCAACCTGCACGTCGTGGTCCATCCCGCCGACGAGGCGGAGTCTTCACGTCAAGAAGCCGAACAAATCGTCTACGGCGTGCTCGCGCGCGCGGGCGGGTCCATTTCTGCCGAGCACGGCATAGGCCTCGAGAAGAAGCCCTACCTCGGGCTTTCGCGCAGCCCTGCCGAGATCGCCCTCATGCGCGCGCTCAAGCAAACGCTCGATCCCAAGAATCTGCTCAATCCGGGAAAGATATTCTAGGAATCGACTCGAAACGAGCGGTACGGTTTTTCCTATCCTTCAAGCGATGGACTGCTAGTCGCTTCGAGCTGCTGCACAAACAGGCAGCCAGCACTTCAACACAGCGTTCTCGTGACCGATCGCTTTTGGCTGCCGCCGTTGGCTCCGAGCGACATAGGCGGCCGGTGTATATTCGTCACCGGCCGTTGGCCATGAATTTATGTCGAACGGCAGCTTTCCATTACGACGAATGCGCACTTTCGACCGAGGGCGTGTGAAAACGCAAAATTCCGCGTCTTACCAAAAATATTTCCCACTTCGACTAGCGAATTAGGGGCAATAACTATCGCCGATGACACTGTAGGCCGAGCGCTCCCGATTAACGAAAACTCACATACAATTTTGGTAAAATGGCAGCACGTTTTCACACGGACTCGACCCAACGCAGTCATCAGGATTAGTAAGAGCGGACGCTCATTGTGAGTCTGGCTATTTCAATTTGGGCAATGCCAAGCGACCTGCCAACCGCAGCGCGAGCTTGTGCAGCAGCAATTCACTAGTTGGTCCTGCCCCGCAATAAAGATAGTCCAGCACTGGCGCCTTGGGGCAATTCCGCCTGATTTCAGAGCATGTCTTTCTGAACTTTAGCCACCTCTTTGGCTAGGGCGGCCTGCTTGGTCGCCTGCTCTCGGATGACTTCGTATGCGGCGTGCACCGGGTTGGCGAGCGCGCCTGCGGCCAGCGCGTCATCTTTAACTTTCGGAAGGGCCGTCAGCGTCTGCTCGGCGAGGCGGGAAAGCTCATTAGAGACTAGCCGCTGCGTTAGTTTGCACCCCTTCGCGAAATTCGCCCACTCAAACGCCGAGAGCTCCTCAGCCGAGAATGCGTCGCCCACCGCCATCGCGTATGTTGTCTCGAGAGGGGCTGCCGCCAGCGCAAGTAGGCTAACGAGGTCGTAGGCGGGCGCGATGGTTAACCCCTCGAGTCCGGCGAAGAACGTGAGGTTCTTCGCATGCGCATCGGTGTTGCCGATTAGGACTTGGAAAATGAGCCAGCGAAGCAGGCGCAACCGTTGCGCCGCCGGGTTCGGACTCATCGAAAGTAGCTCGAATATGCGTGGCATCGACGCCCCGTCTCGAATGTGCCGCACGTCGCGGCTGTCGCCGTAGGGGCGCTCGTACTTGAAGGAGGAGGCAAAGCCGAGCGCCTGGCAGGCGTCGAGAACGTGGAGCCGGCGCACGACGTTGCCTTCTACGCGACGGTCGAATCGGGTAACGACGAGCACAGGTTCCGGCACTAGCGCGAGTTCCACCTCGGCAGCTGGCAAACCGATTCGGCGTGCAAGCCGCATGCACAGGAATTCGTTAGAGGTAAGTCCGGCGAGGCGGTCGGATACGGGCTCGGGTTTAAGAATATGGGTGGACGCGAGGCTTGCGCCTTCAACGAGAAACCACTGGTCTCGCTCGGTGTAGACCGCAATCTTGTCTTGGTAGCCGGCAATTGACAGTCGGACTTTGCCATCCCACACGACAAACGGCATATGGGGCCGTGCGCGAATCCGCTGGGAGAGCTCTTCTTTGGTGAGTATTCGCCGTACAGGGCGCGCGTCGGCTTCCGCCGTGCCCGAGCTCCCAGCATCAGCCACGTCGGCCAGATGTATCCGCAGTGCCCCCGCGGTTTCCCGGCCGAGTGCCACCAGCAAGCCGACGAGGTTGGCCTTTGAGACCTTGTTGGCTGCGGCCACATCGTCGAGGGCATGTCCCTCGGGTAAGAGGTTTTCAAAGAAGCGCCGAACCGCCGCGCTGTGCGAATCCGGTGTCTCGCCTTCCGGACGAAGAAGCGGAAGTGCTGGACAAAGGGCAAACCGGTACGGTGAACTAAGCCACGATGGCGCGTAAGTAAAGGCAAAGCGGTTCGTCTGCGGCTCGTCCTCAAGCACGCCAACCAACGTCTGCTCGATGAATACATTGAGACGCATCAGTCCCTACTGGTCGAGACGAACAACCGGCGAAAGTGTTCTCGCTGCCCAGCCGGCGCCACGAAGAGGCCGACGCCGAGTTCGCGAGTGATGCGAAGTACGAGTCCCAAGCTTACCGTTTCCTTGCCGGCTTCGAGGTCGGACAGGGTTTGTTTGGCAACCCCGATTGTGAGAGCTGCGTCTGCGACCGTCAGCCCCGCCGCTGTACGCGCCGCGCGAACGGCAGCGCCCAAGACTCGAGCATCTGAGACGAAGGCATCCGAAGGTAAAGGGGTAGCGACAACGCGCTTCATATATAATAACCTACCATAGTAGGATTATAAGTGTATTAGTAGCCAATGTAAATATAAATCCTACTATAACAGGATTAAATACGGTATGACAAGGTTGTTAGATAAATATCCTACTATAGTAGCCTTAAAAGGCATAGACGCAAGTGCTTTACTCTACGCACTGCCGACACAACGATCAACACAGTCGCTCCAGGAATCCGGGTTATCCACCGCGCCGCTCGCCTCCGGCCAGAGAAGGGCCGGCGGCGGCGCCGTGGACAACTCTGCACCTTTCGTAATTCGCCCGGAGTCCACTTATAAATCGGGGAAAGTTGTTCAAACAAACGGGGCCACTTCTATGAAAGTTGTTCAAGGAGAGCCGGAATTCGAGCGGCGAGGCGTTTGAAGCCCGATTCAACGTTGACAGCAAAGGTTCGCAGGGCTACTTTCCTTGCACGCCGACTCCGATCGTGGTGCTTGATTGGGCTCATCGATTTGGCGACGTCGGCGGAACCGGAATCTCAACAGGAGGGAATAGATAAATGACTACTAAAGATAAAGAGCAAGAGAAAACAACACCTGGTACAGGCATGGATGGAGATCCCAACGTAACCTGGGACGACACCGCCAAGCACATCGGCGAGGACTACTCCGGCGGCATCATCATGGTAGCCGACGAGCGCGTCGATAAAGTCATGATCTCGCGCTACTGTGAACCGGCCGAGATCGGCAACCTGACCTACTGGGACGAAGAAGCCGCCAGGATGGCCGGCTATCGCAGCCAGGTGGTGCCCTGGGCCATGGTCAAGGAAGTCCCCACCTATTCGGGCAACTGGCGGCCGTGCCAACCCACGCGCTTTCCTCTGGAGGCGGACGTGGACTACCAATCCCAGCTGGCCGCTCGCTCGCCCTCGGCCGGTGACCCGCCGATGCCGCCGACCAATGCCGGCTTCTTCACCGACATGACGATCGAGTTCTTCGAGCCCGTCTGCCTGGGCGACAGGCTCACCACCATGGGCCGCGTGTTACACCACGTCAGCCCGAAAGAGACGCGCGTCGGCGTCGGCGCCTTCCTGGGCTACACCACGAGCTACTTCAACCAGTCGGGCGAGCTCGTGGCCAAGGCAACCCAGGGCAACTACCGGTTCGTGCGCAAGGCCGAGGAAGACATCAAGCGGTAAGGACCCGGACGATCACAAGGCGCATCACTTCGACAAGAATTCAAGGAGAAAGCTATGCAAGCGTTTTACCCCACAGTAGATACCACGACCCGCTGGCCGATTCCGCCTCAGGTCTATTTCGAGCAGGTCAACGAGGGCGGCGAGATTCCCGCCGTTGACTTCAATTTGACCTACCAGCGCATGATCATGTTCGTCGGCGCGACCCGGAACTTCCCCGGCCTGCACCACAACGAGCGCGTCGCCCAGACGCGAGGCGCCGCCCCCGGCATATTCCTGCAGAACAACTCCTGCCTGATGCTATGGGAGCGGGTTGTGTCCGACTGGATGGGCATCTACGGGCGCGTGAGGTCGGCCACCTTCCGCATCACCGAATTCCACCTGGCGGGGGACACCATCCACGTGGGCGGGAAGATCACGAAGAAGTGGCAGGAGAATGGCCTGAACCTCGTCGAGCTGAAGATGCAGTCCGACACGCCGCGTCGCGTAGGCATGACGGGCAGCGTTGTCGTGGCGCTGCCGTCGCTCAATTACCCGACGACGACCCCGATGTGGAACCGCGAGGGCAAGGCCACCGCCGTCTGCCTGTAGTCCTGAATCCCACGCCCGGGAGGGCGCGCACTCGGGTCTCGGGGGCCCGCCACACGGCGGACCCCCGAGGGACCGCCCGGCTCGAAGCTCTATGTCTCCCGAATATACTGTTACCCTTGTGTCCGTAAGGGCATAGCGCCGTCAGACTACCTCGACGCGCGCGCTGTGCCCTGGGGCGTTTGCCAAGCGCCGGTCACGGGTGAGAAGCACCGCATCGAGCGCTTCTGCAAGCGCGACGTAGACTGCGTCGTACGCCGACAGATTCCCGCGCAGGTCCCAAACGCGCTGCATGAGAAAATCATGCGGATAGCGCGTAAGCGCGAAGTCTGCGAGGTCCTCCAGCGCCGCACGGCAGCGCCCGGCGTCGACCTCGCCCGCCAGCGCGTAACGGCGCAGGACCTGCGCCACTTCCACGTCGAGCAAATGAGGCGCGTGCAACGTTTCCTCGGGGCCGAACAGGCGCTCTTCAAGCGCGACACCGGCTGGCATTCGCAGAAGCACTTCAAGCACCACCGACGCGTCTAGAACGATCACCGGGTGTCGCGCTCGGCCCGCACGGCGCGCGCCGGGGGAATCGACGGGGTCACCGCAGTGCGGCTCTGCAGCCTTGAGCGCAGCTCGTCGACCGACGGCCGCTCGGCCACGCGCCGGATCTCGCGCAGCAGGTAGTCCGAAAGCGTCATGCCCGCCAGCGCCGCACGCGCCTTGAGCCGTCGGTGCAGCTCGTCAGGCACATTCCGAATCTGTACCATTACTGACATGCTGCGAGCATATGAGCATGTGCTCCACATGTCAACGCAGGAACAGCGCGGCGAGCTATCGAGAAGCGCTGCCGCCGGCTGACGCCTTCATCATCCGGCCTTCGTTCGCGAGCAGACGATGGGGAAGCCGAGGGTGAGGCACGCCCCCGCCGGCTTCGCCTCCGGCAACACGGCGGCGAAACTGGCGCGATCGAGCCGCCTGGTGGAGATCGCCCTATAGCCGGCTGATCACCCGCTCGGCGAAGTCCTCGATAATGCGGTACTGGCGTTTCAGCGGGGCGATGAAGTTGATGCCGCTCAGGCCCTGGCGCTCCAGCTCCCGCAGCTGCTCGACGATCTCCTCCGGCTGGCCAGCGATGCAGAAGGCACGGATCATCTCGGGCGTGATGAAGCGGGCCTCCTCGGGATCGAGATAGGTGTAGTGGCTCTGGTGCAGCTGCTGGTGCCGGGTGCGGGCGTCGCGCGCCTCGTTGAAGGCGAGGTAGTCGTCCCAGATCGGCTTCACGTAGTCGGGCGGGTCGCCGCCGGTCTCCTTGGCGAGATCGACCAGGAAATGCACGTTGGCCATGACGGCGGAGCCGCATTCCTGGATGACCCGCTCTGATTCGAGCGTCTCCCCCGGCTCCAGCATCAGCAGGTTGACGAGCGCCGTCACCTGGAAGCCGTCGAGGTCGCGGCCGCCCCGCTCGGCGCCCCGGCGGACGTTGGCCAGCGCCTGCGGGATGGCGCCGCCCCGGGGGATGCCGGTGATCAACCCGTCGCCGACCTCGCCCGCCAGCGCCTGGGCCAGCGGCCCGAAGCCGCCGACGTGGATCGGGATCTCGTCCTCGACGTTGACGTAGCCGAGGTCCGGGTTCTGGAAGCGCACCGGATGGGTGACGCCGTTCAGGGTGAAGTCGACCTCCTCGCCCCGGAGCAGGGCCCGGACGACGCGGATGTACTCGCGGAACTCGGAGACCCGCGCCGGGCGATGGCCGAGCGTGCGCATGGCGGTGTTGCCGGTGCCGATGCCCATGAAGACGCGACCCGGGGCCAGTCGCGCAATCGTCGCGATGCCGTTCGCCGCCACCGGCGCCAGGCGTAGCCCCGGCACGGCAACGCCGGTGCCGATCCGCATCCGCCGGGTCTGCTGCGCCACAAGCGCCATCACCGCCCAGGGGTTGGAGCGCAGCATCGGGCTGTCGGTCACCCAGCAGAAGTCGTACCCCAGGTTCTCCGCGTGCGTCGCCAGGCCGATCTCGTCGATCTTGGAACAGCTGATTCCGAATTCCATGTCCGAATCTCTCCCTCATCAAGGCGGCCGACATCAAGATCGACGACTGATCGCGAGGCTCACTTCTCCAGTTTGATGTTGGCGGTTTTGATGACCTTGGCGAATCTCGCCCCGTCCGCTTTCATCATCGTCGCGAACTGCTCCGGCGTGGATACGAGGGGATCGAGCCCTTGGCTGACGAGCTTTTCCTTAATGTCGGGCATGACGACGATGCGCGCGATCTCACCCGCGATCTTGGCGATGATGTCCTTGGGCGTGGCCGCTGGAGCCAGGACGCCGTTCCAATTCTTCAGTTCGAACCCCCGCATACCCGCCTCCGTGAAAGTGGGGATCTGCGGCAGAGCGGATAAGCGCGCATCGCCCGTGACCGCGATGGCCTTGAGCTTGCCGCTTTTGACGTGAGGGATCGCGGCTATCGGCGGCACCAGGGCCATCTGCACATGCCCTCCGACCAGATCGATCATGACCGGCCCGGTTCCCTTGTAGGGGATGGCGTTGATCTTCACGCCGGCCATGATGTTGAAGAGTTCGCTGCGTACATGGGTGATGCCGCCGTGGTCGCCGGCACCGAAGTTGAGCTGTCCCGGTTTGGATTTCGCGAGCGCGATGAATTCGCCCAGATCGTTGGCCGGCACGGCGGGGTGGAGCACGAGTATCGTCTCATTGCCGTATACCGTCGTGACGGCGGCCAAGTCCTTGAACGAATCGTAAGGAAGATTCGGCACCAGCAGCGCGTTGATTACGTAGGTCGCGTTGACCATCATGATCGTGTAGCCGTCGGGCGGTGACTTCGCCACCGACTCGGTGCCGATGATCGTATTGCCGCCGGGACGGTTCTCGATGATCACCTGCTGGCCCCAGGCCTCGGTGAGCTTCTGGCCTACAAGGCGCAGCACGATGGTCGTGCTGCCTCCGGGAGGAAAGGGCGTGATGAAGCGTATCGGCTTGTTCGGATATGCCTGTTGGGCCACGGCGGAACCGCTCAGAGCGGTGAACGCTCCGACAACTAATACTTGCGCGAGCGCATGCATGAAGGCGAATGCACACTTGCGCGCGTGTTGTCCATTACTCATTCTTCTGCCTCCTCCCTGGGAGAGCCGCGGATGCTGAAGTTGTTTTTCTTCCATATTACTTACTCGCCCGTCAGCATATAGTATTTTTCAAATTGGATTAAGAAGCCCGATTGGGCGGTCTTCCCTCACTTGGCTGATCCTTAAGGATAGGAGGCAAACGGACTCCCTGTTAACAGGGAGCGTTTGCAGGGAAGACCTCCCAAGCGGGCTTTGTAGTTTCTAATGGTCGCCCAGCCGACCGATGGTCTTGCGCGGAGGCGATTCGGGCAAAATGACGGAAGCGCTCAATTCCGCTTGAGAACCATCCCCTGCTGCTTCGCAACTGTGGCTGGTCTGACCTGACGCGGGAAGTCATGGCGCTGTAATCGTTACAGGCGCATGCCGAGACGGCAAAGGAGGCGACATGACAGCAGTGACTTCTCACTTTATGAGCTGATCCGTCGGCAACGGAACGAGCTTGGACATCCAAGTGAACGGATGCCCGCAATTGGCAGGGAGCTTGCGTTCGTCCATTTTCGACTTTTTCCCGCGTTTATCGAAGGCGTCGAGGCTTTTGCGACCTACTGCAAGAAATACGGAATATAGGTTACTTGCGGCCACCCACTTAGAATCGCTGCAGTACAGTGACCAGACCGGCCAGGTAGCTGGTGTTAAGGTCGCAGTTCGATCGGGCGTACCCGCGCAGTTGAATTGTCGTTTCGGCCGAAATACCGCTGCACAGATGAACAGCCGCGGCCGTCCACTGCTCGGCCTGAACGGCCATTGAAGGTATGCGACTTTGACGGCAGCTCAATGATGCATTGCAGCCGCTCGACGCATCCAGACGAAAAATTGGGGGCGACGAATTCGAGCGGCTGCTTATCGAAAATCGCTACTCACACTATCGACCTTGAGCCGACTTTCACGTTTCCGCAAAGCAGCCTTTCACATGTAGACTGACGTCGGACTGGGGTTGCACGGGGCGGATGGTGGACGGATCTGACGTACCTTTGCTCGATACCGCGGAGCGCAAGGCACTTGCCGCAGAGTGGAAACGGTTGCAAGCCGAGCCACCGCCTCGCGACCGGCGCGCTTTTGGCTGCATGACCGTAGTCGTCGCGGTCGCACTCAGCGTGCTCGGCCCAGCGCTCGCTAGCTTAGCGGGATTCGAGCCGCCGCAGCCGGTGAAGCTAGGTGCAGTCATCGCGCTGGGTCTCGTCTTTCTAATAGGCATCTTCTTCGGGTTATTCGCAGGCAGCGGACGCTACTCGTACGACCTGCAACGGGCCGAACAGGCACTCGAATGGCTTGCTACACACGCCGGCAATGGAAGTCCGGAAGAACGCCGCGTCCAGGTCGTCGCCCTGCTGCTTCACGCGTACTGCACTGATGGTCCGAGTACGGTCAATACGATCGACTTCGGCAAGGCGCGCGAGCACCTGGGCGCCGCGCTTCCTTACGTGCTAGCGGCAGAAAGGGCGCTGCGAACGGACATCAGTATCTACCCTGTCTTTACTGATTCCAAGGTCAGGCTGCCGGGCTAAGCCCGCCAACCGAAAGATTGGCTTACCGATCCCGAAGGCCGCATCAGCAGCTCTGCTGGCGAGCTGCGTTTGGCTGGCCACCTACCTTCCGCTTCAGGCTGGGGTGAGGCGTTCATTGTTTGCTCGGGTCAGGTCCGCGGCATTACGCTTGTCGGTTTGCGCGATTCTGATCCGCACTCCATCGCTATCTCCAACCTCGGCGTCACCGGCTTAGTACGGTGGTAGTAAACGCCGCAGTCCATGCACGAGTACTAGCACGAAAAAGCCCGCATTCCGAAGCACCAGACCCGCTATCGACAGCGGATGCGCTGGGCCTGGTTCGCCGCTTTGCGCTGCGCGCGCGGCCTTTAGTGCGAGACCTTCCATCCAGGAAACGGTTCGCGGCCATTCGACGAGGTCGTCGAGCCATTCTTGCGGAATGCTGCTACCGCCGACACCTGCGCCGACGATCGCGCCAAGCATCGCCGCCGTAGTGTCCGTATCGCCCCCACAGCGGATGATTGCGGTCACGGCGCGTGCGTAGTCGCGCGGATGCGAGAACCACGCATGCAATGCGGCAGGCACGCCGTGATACATATAGCCCGACACGCCATTCGCGCAGTTGAGCGACTGTGCGAAGACCTCGGTAGACTCGCCTGCGGTGGCGCTCGCATTGGCACGCACGGCAAGATCGACGAGTTCGGCACCGGCTGCTCCATGAGCCACAGTGAGGCGCGCGAGGTCGGCGAGAAAAACATCGACTGCTTGTCTGCGCATCGCGCAGCGCGCCGCCAGGGCAATCGCCAGCGCACCGCACTCGGCTTTCGGGTCGGTATGCGTCAAGCGCGTAGCGATTCGGTTGAGGCCCACGAGCTTCGTCTCGTCATCGGCGAAACACACGCCAATCAGCGCACTGCGCATTGCCGGCCCGTTTCCTGCCGAATACACGCCGCGCCAGCCTCTCGGAACGAATAGCCACAGCTTCACGATCGAGCGCAGCGTGGCGAGACCAATCCCTGCCGGAAGACCCGCCAGCCACCAGCGCAGCCGCCAGCCAAAATCTTTTGCGAATAACTCTTCATCGCCGCCAGACACAAGGATCGACTGCGCAATCATGCAGGTATGTTCGGTATCGTCTGAGCACAGGCCCTTGCCAAGCAGCAGGTGGTAGCCGTCAAGAGATGGGATCCACCGCTTCTGCCGGTTCTTGGAGAGCCCTTCGCAGGCCAATCCTAGCGCATCACCCACGGCGGTACCCAGAATACAGCCTACCGCTGCTTCAGCACGCTCCATCATCCTTCCAGTTACCTCGGAAAAGCGAACAGATACGGCTTGGGTACCAACCAGAAACGGCCTGGACCAAGCTACAGCATCGGCACACCATCGTGGTCGACGGCGAAGCGCTCGCCGGCCTCAATGGGTACGCGCAACCGATTTTCCAGCGGCGGGATCGGGCAGTTCCAGGCTCTGCTGAATGAGCAGGGAAGGAGTGCCGCGTAGTTGAAGTCGATAGTCACTATTCCGGACTGATCCGCAGGTATGCGAACGGCGCGGCCGGAAGCGTAGCTGGTGTGTCCACTGGTCGCGTCCGTAAAGTGAAAATTGTACTTGTCCCCGTATCGGGTTGCGTAGAGCGTCTGTTCCACCCCACCGATGTCGAACGTCATTTTCGCCACGACCGGCCTGTCCACTGGGATCGGGTTCCGATGATGGGTGATCGCTACCGTGCTTCCGTCCGTGACTGCCGCGACACGTGCTTCAACGATCCAATCCGCGGACCAGTCGAAGGCCTGGATATGACTGAACTGTTGCGCCCAGACGCTCTTCGGGTTCCAGATTTGGAGCGCAAATCTCTTGTTGTCGTAGCTGAAAATGATCCCCTCTGCCCCATTGGGGAAATAGGCGATCGAGGCGGGGCGATTCGGGTCGGCCACCAGTTTCGCGGTGCCATCGACAGTGTGGCCGTCGATCACGATCCCATCGCTGGCACTCGCCTCGACCAGGAGACCGGCTTCACCCTTGGGGAGTGGTGACCAGAGCCCCGGGGCGCCCGGCACACGCTGAGCGGGTTTCTCAACATGGTTCCCCCACACGAACGAGACGGGCCCGCGCTTTCCACTGACGAATTCGGTTCGTTGCTGAATATGCTCGCGGTGCTTTGCGCGCGGATCAATGCTCTCGGTCATCTGAGCCTCCTGTTGTTATGGACAGGCGCGCTTATCGTTCCAGGGCGCCGCTGTCTCATGTTCAATTTGCCGTGCTCTCGCTATGGAAACTGTGAGTTTGAGAAGTGTTCTTCTACTTTTGGGTACCAACTCCACGCAATCTAACTCACGCCCCAGGACAAGGCAATGCCCATTCGTCGAATCCGGGGCAGGTACTCCACTAACACGACGCTGACACTAGCTCCGCTTCTCAACCCATTGTGGAAGTTGGCGACACCCGCCTTCTGGACTCTCCTGTCGCGACCTGTTTCAATGTCACAATACCACTCAGCACATAGGAGCCACATCAATCATGATCATCGATTCCCAGGTTCACGCCTATTGCGCCAACACACCGCAGCGGCCCTGGCGTACGCAGCCACAAGGCTGGCCCGACCATGTGACCGGCGATGAGATGGTAGCGGCCATGTACAAGGTGGGGGTGGATGGCGCAATTTTCGTCTCGCCTTTTTCCGTGTACGGATATGACCCCAGCTATGCGATGGAAGTGCAGCGCGCCCATCCGGGGCGCTTTGCCATCGTCAAGCCGATGAACTTGAATGATCCGGCGGTGGACAATGACCTTGCCGAATGGAAAAAGACGCCGGGGGCGGTGGCCGTGCGCGTCATGATAGCGGCGTACACCGGGAACGATCCGCACGCCGCAGGCATTCCCCACATCCTGCGCGCGGCCGCGCGGCACGATCTTCCGGTCAACCTGCAGTGCGGCGGAAACCTTGACGTGGGTACAGCGTTGATTGACCGCCATCCGGAGACACGCTTTGTCATCGATCATCTGGGCGTCTATCAGCCTCGCAGCAGGCCTGTGCCGTCTGACGTATGGGCCGACCTTCCCAAGGTACTGGAACTGGCGCGCCGCCCCAACGTAGTGATCAAGGTGAGCGGTGCCTGCACCATGTCGCGCGAGCCCTATCCCTACACGGACATCTGGGACCCGCTCGCCCGCGTGTTCGACGCCTGGGGCTTCGAGCGCTGCCTGTGGGGAACCGACTGGACCCGCACCTTTGCGCTGGTCAACTATGAGCAGGCCGTCGAGCCTTTTCGTCTGACTAACCGCCTGAGCGACAGCGAGCGGGCTATGCTGATGGGCGGGGCCTGCGCCAGAGCCTATGGCTGGTCGCCGAAAAAAGACTAGATCTTTCTTCCTGACCGTCGGCTTCCTGCCAATCCTGGTCGCCGATGAAATTGAAGCGGAGCAGCCGGCGAAACGTTCTGCGTGTATGCTGGTCGGGAGCTTCTTTCGAAGGAGACCTTATGGCTAACTGCGACCATTGCGGTAAGGAGTTCTACGTCGGCGACGGTGTGTGGGATGACGACACCTATGTGTGCGGAAATTGCATAAGGAAATACGTCGACGAGGCAGAGGACACCGAGCAGAAAAGTTCGTCGGGCAAACCGCTGCCGCATGCGCCGCCTCAATCCAAACCGACGAGACGAGCGCGTGCATCTGCTCGCCGAGCCTGAATCGGCAGGCGCAGGCGGGGGATATCGTGCCAGGGTCAGCGCCTATTTGCGTGCGCCGATATCCGACTAATAGAATCAGTCCGATTTTGGCCAGGGCCAGCGGTTGCTCATGCTCGTCGAAAGCGGGCCTTAGAAAAAAGCGGGATTTTGCGACTAACCGCTTATGGGCTCAACTGCGAATTCACATAACGGCCAACACCGGACGGTCAATATGCCGAAATCTTTGCCTAATACCGGCCGTTCAATAAACCGAGGTTCACGCCTCCAGCGGCGCCGCTGCGATATTGCGTCATATGCTTGAGTATGACTTGCTCTTCAGGCTTGATGGATACGCGATCCTTGGCGCTGGCCGGGAGGGTGATGTCGTAGCATGCAGGGGACGCCGAATCCGTTCTGGATCAGCGCTCCAGACGCACACCGAGCAGCTCCCGGTAGCTGCGCTGTCCCTTGGCCGTGATGATGACGGCGCGCGTGCCGTTCCGGCGCCGAATCCAGTCTTGTTGAAAGCTAAACGAGCACAAGGCAGCACCGAGGGCACCGGCAAGATGCGGCCTACGCTCACTCCAGTCCAGGCAGGGGCGGCACAGGACGCGGCCAGTCCTGCCGCGCGCCGAAGTCAATCGGGTCATATCGATGCCGATCCGCTCAAGCAGTCGGCCGCCGCGATCGGTGACCAGACCGGAATCATGGGTCAGGTCGACGTGGCCGCCTTCCGTCAGTGCGTCCGCAATCGCCACGCCGAGATGGCCGGCAAGATGGTCGTAGCAGGTGCGGGCCAGGCGCATCGCAGCATCACGAGGGCCGGTCGCCGGCGCGCTGCGCATCGCATGCGTGTCGGATGCTACCTGCATGACGCTCTCGATCATGCGGGCCACTGCCGACGACGCCAGTCGGTAGTAGCGATGCCTTCCCTGCGGTGACACGCACATCAGGCCGGCGGCGACCAATTGCGCAAGATGATCGCTCGCAGTCTGGGGAGTGACGCTAGCGACCCGCGCGAGTTCGGAAGCCGTCAGCGAACGCCCGTCCATGAGAGCATGCAACATCGCAGCCCGTGTCCTGTCGCCGGCAAGTGCTGCGATTTCCGCGAATCTTGCGTCATTGGTCATGGTCGGATGCGCTCTGTTGGAATCCGAAAAGCTTACGCGATCCTCAAGTATGCATGTTTCGGTCGGCACCGAAGCATTTCTTCGCCCGCTGCGCTAGAGTACCAGCTGCCATGGAATCGGGCGCGAAATCCAACTTCTTATTGTCCGACGAAGAACACGGTAGTCGATTTTTTTCCGAGGATGCACATGAAACTACGCACCGGTAACCCCTGGATGAGCGGCGCCGACTATGGTCGATCACTCGCCGGACTTTCCGTCAATCTACTGGTGCGCCAGATAGAGCCGGCGTTGCGCTTTGCGCGCGAGGTTCTGGGTGCCGAAGTCATCTACGCGGATGCCGACTTCGCGGCAATGCAGGCTTGCGGTACGCAGTGGATGCTGCACGCGGATCATTGCTACGACAAGCACCCGATGCGCGGCGTCGTGGCTAACGACATGCCGCGTGGCTGCGGGGTGGAACTCCGACTGCATGGCCTTGATCCCGACGCCGCCACGGACAAACGGCACGGCCTGCGCGAAGCTTATCTGGTGGATGACGACGGCTACGTTTGGGTCGCCGATGTTGCGTTGAAGACGTGACCGGCGCGGCGTGCGAAGGGTTCGCTCCCGGATGAAGCCGCTGCATTTCATCTACGCGCTCACCCTGCTTGGCCAGTCCGGTTTTCGGGGCTACCGGCTGCTGCTCGCGCTCTACGCGCTCCACCTGGGCTCAAGTACCTTCACCGTCGGGATCCTGCTCGCCGTGTTCTCCCTGATGCAGGCGGCGGCCGGATGGCAGGTGGGCAGATGGACCGACCGTGCCGGCTGCCACCGCCCGATGCTCGCAGGCTCGCTCGTCGCTGCCGCCGGATTCTGCATCCCGTTCATATGGCAGACCGTGGCCGCGCTCTTCGCGGCCGCCGTGGTGGTCGGTCTCGCGTACTGCATGTACCACGTCGCGCAGATGAACGTGGTGGGTCTCATGAGCAAGCAGCAGGAGCGCGCGAAGAATCTCGCGGACCTGTCGCTGATGTTCTCGGTGACGAACTTCGCCGGCCCGCTACTGGCCGGCTTCTCCGTCGATCACGCGGGCCACGCCGCCGCGTGCCTATGGTTCGCCGCCGTTTCGGTCGCAAGCGCAGTAGCGCTCGTGATCGGGAAGAGGCTGCTGCCCGCCGCGGGGGGCGACACCCACGGCGCAGGCGGGAGCATCCGGGAACTGCTTAAGGATCGCACCCTCCTGAGGATCTTGCTGGTGGGAAGTCTCGTCTTCGCCGCCATCGACGTCTTCCAGTTCTACATGCCCGTCTACGCGCACGGGCTGGGTCTGTCCGCCTCCGTCGTCGGCGTGATCATGTCGTGCTTCCCGGCCGCTGCGTTCATCTCGCGCATCTGCCTGAAGTCGTTCCTGAAGCGTTCCTCGGCCAACGCGGTACTCCGGCGCTCCTTCCTGCTCGCCACCGCCGCCTTCGTGACCATTCCGTTCTTCGAGAGCGCTCCGGCGCTGGGCGTGCTGGCGTTCGTGTACGGCTTCGGGCTGTGCGTGGGCCAACCGATCACCCTGATTCTCGCGTACGAGAACACGGCGAGCGGTCGCACCGGCGAGGTCGTCGGCATACGCGAGACCGTGAATCAGATCACCCGCGTCGTGGCGCCGGTGCTGTTCGGAGCCATCGGCTCGGTCGCAGGATTCATGCCGGTATTCTTTGTCGGTGGCGGATTGCTCGCTTGGGGCGCGCTGATGCTCCGCTCGGGAAAGCTAACACCCGGCGGGAAATAGGACAATCCGTCGCAAATCTCCATGTGCGGCGTCGGTAGAAGGCATACAGCTAAACTCCCTGTGGTCGGTTCGTCAAATGCTTCCGTGGATCGGCAATCAGGAAGGATAGGATCATGTTCGTCGGCAACGACGCCCACCTTGAGGTGTGGCGGTATCGCCCGCCCGATAGCGGACACCTACCAACTTCCCTTTAGGGTGAGTGATGGTTCGCGTTATTGAAAAGCTGACCTTGGCTGGAATTTCGGCGGGCGGCGGGTGCCAAGAGCAACAGCCGGCCACGAGTGGATACCCATTAAACTCTTTAGTCCGCGGAGCCTTCAAACACCTTTTTGTAGCAGCGAGCCTATCTGTTTAGTTTCACCGAGGATGAATTGCGATAGTTCGTGCAGTGATTCCTTCGTGACGGCTTCGGCGGAAAACACGTACTCCGCAGTACCGAAGTGCTGGACGTTGCGTAATTTCAGCATAAGTTTGCCGGTTTCAAAATTGCCCACCAGCTGCAAAACAGCCTTGACCTCGCAAGGCATAACAAACTTCGTACCCACAAGTGCTCCACGATTGTTTCGCTCTTGCTGGGTAGAGAATTCAATCCCTGCGTCCTCCAGCATCCGTTTCAGCTTTTCATCCGCCGGAATCTCGCGGACCACGCTGAGCACCTTTTTAGCGGCCAAGTGGTAATGAAGTGTTACCTCTTCGAACACCTTTGATGTCGGAGAGAGTTCCCGCGTGCGAAAATCGAGATGAACACTGGCCCATTTCAGATCGTCGAAATTCGGTAAGCCGTGAAAAGTGTATGTCTTCGCGTAGGCCGGCTTCACTGAATTGAGTAGCGTAACGACCTCCTCCAGATTCCGGTAGGTTTTTTCGACAGCCCCGCTTACAAGCGCGATGAATTGTTCTTTCTGCACCGGCTTCTGATCCACTCTCTGTTTCGCCAGCGCAGCCTCCCGGAGCCGCGCAAGAAGGCTGCCCGGAGATGCATTAAACACCTCGAGGTCCGCAGCCTGTGCCGAAGGAGGTGCCGGGGCTGCAACGGGCGCTGCCGGCTGCGCTATCGGCGCCGAAGGAAGTGCCGGGGCGACCCGCCCCCCGCCGGGGCGCGCAGAATCTGCGGCACCGCGACTGCTTCCGGGGGCGGCCTTTTGGTCGCCGGCCTCAATGCCGAGAACCGTTTTCACTGCCTTGACCAGTACGCTGATCTGGAACGGCTTGGTAATGTAGCCGTTGGCCTCTCCCAGCAATCCCTTGAGAACCGCCTCCCGGGTCGCCGTGCCGGTGACCATGATGACGGGAACCTCTCGAAGCATCGGATTCTGGCGTATCTTGGCAAGGACTTCGAACCCATCGGCATCGGGCAGCATCACGTCGAGCAGCACTAGATCGGGCAACGGCGGCTGGCGAAATGCAGCGACGATCTGTTCGCGGTTCTCCGCAACTCGCGCGACGAATCCGGCGTGGGTGAGTACTACGCGCATGTTCTCTGCGAGTTGCTGCTCGTCTTCGACCACCATCACCGTGAACTTTTTATCCCGCGCGAGCTTGCGTTTGCTCGGCGGACGGCGCGCGATGCGGACAACGTATCCGTCCTGCCGCAACGTGGACACGCGGCTTTCGATCGCACTGTCGCTCGGCATTTCCCCTTTCAACTCCTCCGCAGCGCTGGCGCCGAAGAAGTCCCCCATGTCGAATAGCTGCAGCGCGATGTGCTCGGAGCGCAAAAGCTCGTCCAAAACTTCGAGCACTGCGTCCGGCGTCAGCTTCCCAGCGCTCGCCTGCAGCTGGCTAACGGTGGCTTTGCCGTCAATCAATACCAGCAACTTCAGTTTCGAGCGAGACAACGACGTCCCTGCCGCATTGAGCTCGCACTTACCAAGATCCGTCAAGAAATAGACATCTTCAGTATTGATCACTGGTGGTTCCTTGGCGACCCGCCTTCCCTTCTCCTTCTATTACTCCCATCCATCGTAATCGCCCGGTTATCCCCGTAATTACGGGGAAGATCTGGTGATGATACGGGAAAGCCGAGGTTAGGAGGCTGGCTTCCAGCAGGCGGGCAGCTACTCGGCCACGCGATTGATCATGTTCCTGGGCAGGTGGTGTAACATGTTGACAAATAGACGAAGGGTTCAATGTGATGTAGCTTGCGGGTCTGCATGAGTGAGTACACCACGGCTGCGGCATGAGGGCGTACAGGCCCGCCGTAGTCATGCAGGAAACGCCCCCCATCTGGTGGGCAGGCAGAAGGCACCAACCGGCGCTACTTTCCCCAGAACCGCAGGAAGTGTGAGAATTGGCGCAGGACGAACGTCGCCTGCTCGGCGATAAGGCGTTGGGTCTCGGCAACGGCCCGGGCATAAGCTGCGCCACCGAGGGTCCCGTCAAACTCTTCGGTCTGGAGCTTGCCATCCTCGAAGCGCGCCCGGCGGGATCGCACCCGCGCCCGGCCGTCGACCAAGGTGATTTCGTTGTAGGAATAGGAAAAGCCGAATAACGGAAAGCGGCTCGACTGCCCGGACTGCTTCCCTTCAGAGACTGTCAGTTCGCCGGTCTTGGTATCGATTGGGTCCGAACTGGCACCGCGCTTTCTAGCAACGATAGGTAGCTTGCTCATATACATACATCCTTCCAAAAAACATGCGTCGGGCGAATCTTACCCGGCTGCGACGCAAAGTCTTGATTAGATCGCGTCTATACCTTTAGGTTTCCGGCAGATAGAGGCGGCGTCGGGGCGCATGTAACATCAGGCGAGCCGCGCGAGCGCGATGCCAGTATTCTGCCGATCGCGGTGCGTGAGATGATGACGCATGCGACATCAAGGCGCTATGCCCGCAGCGATCTCCTACCAGCTCAGGATCGACGTCAAAAAGCCGATTCGCATCGGCGTCGGACGCCTCGGTCGTTTCCTGTTTCCGGCGGGCCGATATGTCTACACCGGTAGTGCGAAACGAAATCTCGATGCGCGCATCGCCCGACATCTGCGCAAGGAGAAAAGGTTACGCTGGCATATCGACTGGTTGCTTTCGGCATCGGGGGTCAAAGTCCTGGCAGTGAAGCGCTCCCGCGAAGCCGAATGCATCCTCAACCAAAAGGCTGTCGGCGTGGTTGTCGTACCGGGTTTGGCGCGTCCGATTGCCGCAGAGGTTGTGGTAGCCATTTGCGCTATCTTGGGAATGGCAGGCTGCGAGACCACACTAGTACGTAACATCGAGTTATGATTCGCGCGTTCACACTGCACGGGAGGAGGACTTTCCATGAAGAAATTTCGGAACGAGATCGAGCTATGAGCGGCCTACCACTGGAAGGAATACGCGTTGTTGAAATGGGGCAGATCGTGGCCGGGCCCACTGCCGGGCTGCTGCTCGGCGATATGGGTGCCGATGTGATCAAGGTGGAGCCGCCCGATGCCGGCAAGGAAAGCCGCATGGGAAATAGGCGTAACGGTCCTTTCTATTACTTCAACCGCAACAAGCGCGGCATCGTCATCAATCTCGCCTCAGCCGATGGTCGTGAGGTTGCGATGCGCCTCATCGAGCGCGCCGATGTGCTGATCGAGAATATGGCGCCCGGCTCGATGGATAGGCTGGGCCTGGGCTACGCGCAAGTCCGTGAGGTCAATCCGCGCCTCATCTATTGCAGCCTCAAGGGCTACCTCAAGGGCCCGTACGCTTCGCGGCCGCTGATGGACGAGCCCGGGCAGATGGCTTCCGGGCTGGCATTCATGACCGGTCCGGCCGGGCAGCCGATGCGTGCCGGCGCATCGGTTGTCGACATGGGCGCCGCAACGTATGCCGTGCTCGGCGTCATGGCCGCGCTCATGCAGCGGGAAAAGACCGGAAAGGGCCAGCACATCACCGGCGGCCTGTTCGAGACCGCGCTGTTCTACGTCGGCCAGCACATGGCCACCGCACAGTTCACCGGCGAGCCGTCGCAGCCCATTCATTCACAGCGCCACGCAGGCAAGCGTAACGGCACTGCGATCTACGATCTTTTCACGTGCAAGGACGCTAAACAGGTTTTCATCGGCATCGTCAGCGACGGGCAGTGGCGGCGCATATGCCCCGTCTTCGGCATGGAAGACCTGGCCGCGGATCCGAACTACGACCATAACCCGGGCCGTGCCGAGCGTCACGACATCTTGAAGAAGCGTATCGGCGACGTGTGCGCGCGCTACACTCGCAACGAGATCGTCGACATGCTGGACGCTGCAGACGTGTGCGTGGCGCCGCTGCACTCGCCATCGAGCGTGCTCGAGGAAGACGTGCACGTGCGCTCGGAAGGCCGGACGCTGCCGGTTCAGATCGGGGATCTTGCCGGTCGTTTGCCGTCTATCCCCTACGAGAGCGACGCTTATAGCTTTTCAGTGCGCCATTCGGCGCCGAAAGAGCCGGGCCGCGATAGCGTGGAGATTCTGCGTGAACTGGGTTATTCGGATGCCGATGCGCACGCGCTCGCTGCCGCGGGCGTCGTGCGCGGGCCGGGGTTGGGGTAGAAGGCGGCTCGATGCGTCCAACTCAGGCATGGCCTTTCAAATCCCCATAGCCACGTAGTCGGCTCTCACCATCACCGCGAGGCATTCCGCGGTTTTCATGCTGCCACGGTACGCCGATTTAGTGCCTGCTTCGGCTAGCGCGCGTTGCTGGTCGCTACTTCCCGCAGCGCAGGCCGAGTGGGCTTGGCCTCGTGGCCCTGGTCCGCGCCGCGAGCAAACTCGGAGACGCCCGCGCGGTGGCGCTTGAAACTCTCCTTCTGATCGGTCACCACGTCCACCACGGAGGGCTTGCCCGACTTGAACGCAGCCCGGATCGCCGCCGGAATGTCCTTGGCGGAGGTGACGTGTATGCCCCACCCGCCCATGGCCTCGCAGATTTTCGCATGGTCTTGGGTCGGGAATTCGCAGGAGAATACGTTGGCGCCCTGGTTTTCGCGCACCATGCCTAGAGCGCTGTCATTGAGCACGACGCAGACCATCGGCGCGTTGAACTGCACCGCGGTGGCGAGGGCGGCGCAGGTCATCATGAATCCGCCGTCGCCGGTCACGGCCATGACGGGCCGGTCCGGGCAGGTAATCTTGGCACCCACGGCTGCCGGCGTGGCCCATCCCATGCCGGCAGCGCCGCCCGGGTTCAGGAACGTGAAGGGGCGCTGCGACTGGTAAAAGTGGTACATCCAGCCGCGATTGTTGCCCGCATCCAGGGCGATGAGCGTATTCGGGTCCACGTTCTCCTGCAACAGGCGCACCAGGCGCTGCGGCAGCACTGGGGCCGTATCCTCGTGCAGGCCCGCGGAATCCTCGAAGAACTTGTACTGGCGCTTCTTCTCGGCGAGCGCGCGCACGCGGCCCACGTAGTCCTTGCTTGGCTTCGTCGCGCTCGCCACGCGGATGATATCGGTCAAGACCGCCTTGGCATCGCCGATCAAGCCCATTTCAACCGGAACGGTCCAGCCGGCGTTGCGCTCCTCGATGTCCACCTGGAAGATGCGCTGGCGCTCGGGGTTGAGCAGATTGGGGTGGTGCGATGCCGTGTCCTGCGGACGCAGGCGTGTGCCGATGACGAGGACCACATCGGCCTCGCTCACCACGCGGTTGGCCGCCTCGATGCCGTAGATGCCCATCGGACCGACGGCGAGCGGATGCGTCTCCTCTATGGTCGACTTGCCCTTGTACGTCGTCGTCACGGCAACGGCCAACATCTCCGCGAGGGCCTTGAGCTCGCCGTGCGCGCGTGCGATATGCACGCCGTTGCCCGCGATGATCACCGGGTTCTTCGCCTGCGCGAGCGCATCGACCACCGAGCGGATTGCCTGCGGGTCGGGGACCGAGGGCGCGGTCTTGAGATGCCCGGCGATCTTATGAATGGACGGCTGGCCCTTGGGATCGATTTCTCCCCAGCACGCATGGGTGCGCATCAAGAGCGCCGCCGGGCCCGGGGCGCCTGCGAGCGCGTGCTTGATCGCAAGCTGCACGCCCAGCGCGACTTCGTTGGGGGTGGTCGCAAGCGTGGTGTACTTCGTCATGGCGCGCAGTATGGAGAGCAGGTCGGCGGTGCCGTACTCGCCGGTGACGGCCTGGTTGCTTCCGAGCTGCCACATGCCGCTATCGGACGTATCGGTGATGACGAGCATGGGCGAGTGGCTGAGATAAGCCTCCATGATCCCGAATCCGCCGCTGGTGCCGATGAATGCGCCCTGCCCGATGAGCACGGCGGGCTTGCGCGTCAGACGCCCGTAGACGTCGGCCATGATGGAGGCGTGCTGCTCATGGCGGCAGAGGATGACCTTGATCTTGTCCTGTTTGGTGCGAAGCGCATTGAATATTGCGCCCGTGGCACCGCCAGGAATTCCAAATACATGGTCGACGCCCGCGTCGACCAACGTCTCGACCACTTGCTGTGCTCCGGTTGGCATGGCTCCCCCTTTTCGGCTCGACTTGAGATCGCATCCATTGTAGCTGGATTTCGGCGCAGGCCGTGGCAGCCGCGGCCGACGGGCCCCGCGGCTCTCCGGAATTCAGCGTGGGCAGCGATCGATCAGTTCATCCGCGTGGCCGTCCACTTGGATGTGTTGCGACCGATCTCCACGATTCCGTCGATGCTTCGGCCATTTACGCGTCCGGAATAGAACGCGTTGCCCGCGCTAAAGCTGATTTCGTCGCCGCGCAGCCTGCCCTTGATCACCTGCGGGCCGGCTCTCGTGCGTAGGGCGCCTGACACCTTCTGGAACTCCTGGTGCAGGGTTAGATCCCCGGCGGAACTCGTCCACGGGCCCCCCACTTGCGCCGGCACTATCCACAAATGCGCGACGCACCAGTAGGTGCAGTCATCCTTGCCTTCGATCGTAGCGGTCTCGTCGTCCGTCCATTCGCCCATATCGAAGGAGTTGGACACTATGCGCGTGCCCGGTTTGAGCCCGAGTATCTTGGGCCTGAGTTTGAGATTGATGTCGGGCAAGAGGAACATGGTGATGACCGTGGCCTGGGAAAAATCGGCTTCGAACAGGTCCGCCTTCATGAACTGTGCGCGCCCGGCGAGGCCTTCGCGCGCGGCATTGCGCTTTGAGAGCTCCACCATGTCCGGGTTGTATTCGATGCCCAGCGCGCGCGCGCCGCGCTTGGCTGCCGCGATCACAGTTCGTCCGTCCCCCGACCCGAGATCGATCACGACGTCTTTCGATGTGACCTTGGCCATGTCGAGCATGCGTTCCACCAGCGCCTGGGAAGTTGGAAGCCATATCACATCCTTGCCGGGCTGCCCTTCAGCGGGCACGAAAGTGCTCGATTCGGCCCGGGCGGCGGCTGCATACAGGGCGAGACAAAACGCGAGCAAAAAGCGGAACGCAGAGCGGTATGGACGCATGGGATTCCTCGAACTTGTCAGGTTAAGGTAACTGCTAGGATTAAGGTCACTGCGAGGCGTGATGATAGCCGATTGCGGGCGTGCTGAGGCTATGCACCTCACGACCATTCATCCTTACACCAAGATAGTGGGTTCATCCGTTGTCGTACCGCTGTCCAGGCATTCAAGAATTGCGGTCAATCATACTGGGTAAAGGAGCAAGTTCGGCGCGGCGTACCGAACTCCGACGTCTGCAGCGTGGATAGATCGGGCTCTGGCGCAAGCTGCGCGCGCAAGCTTTATGACCAATGTCAAACCAAGATCCGTCGTTTGCGAGCACGATCGACGCTTGCCGGCTGCTGCAAACCGGGACAACTCTTCCGGAATCGGTGCGGCGCCAAGGATGGCCGCGGGAAAAAGCACATGGTTTATGATGTGTCCCTGCGGCGCGTTCAGCATTGATAAGGAGAATAAACATGTCTGATATCTCAGTAACCAATTTGCTGCGCTTGTCCTGCGTAGCATTTGCCCTGTCCTTCGCGGTTCCGGCACCGGCACAGCAGCAGGTCGTGGTCGTGACCTCGTTTCCGAAAGAATTGACCGCAGCCTACAAAAAGGCGTTCGAAGCAAAGAATCCCGGCATCAAGGTCGAGATTCTGAACAAGCCTACCCCCGCAGGCGTTGCCTATATCCGCGAAGCGCCAAGCAACAACAAGCCCGACGTGTTCTGGGTTTCCGCGCCCGACGCGTTCGAGGTGCTGTCCGCAGAGAAACTCTTGGCCAAGATCGAATCGCCGGCGAAAGAAGTGCCGGCCAAGATCGGCAACTACCCCATCAACGATCCCAAGGGCTACTACCTCGGCCAGGCGCTCGCCGGCTACGGCATCATGTGGAATACGCGCTACCTCAAAGCGAACAAACTCCCGCCGCCGAAAGAATGGGCCGATCTCGCCAAGCCCGTGTATTTCAGCCACGTCGCCATATCCTCGCCCTCGCGCTCGGGCACGACGCATCTTACGGTCGAGACCATCCTGCAGGGCGAAGGCTGGGAAAAAGGCTGGCGCCAGCTCCTGATGATCTCGGGCAATTGTGCCGCCATCACCGAGCGCAGTTTCGGCGTGCCTGACGGCGTCAACAGCGGCCAGTATGGAATCGGCCTGGTGATCGATTTCTTCGGTCTCGCCGCCAAGTCCTCAGGCTTCCCCACCGAATTCGTCTACCCTTCCGTGACCGCGATCGTTCCTGCCAATATCGGCCTGGTCGCAGGCGCGAAGAATGCGGATAACGCCAAGAAATTCATCAATTACACGCTCTCGCCCGACGGCCAGCTGCTGCTGTTCGATCCGCAGATCAGCCGCCTGCCCGTGCTGCCCAGCGTCTACGCCAAGGCGCCCGCCGGATTTCCCAACCCGTTCACCGGCAAGATCAAGCCCAAGGTGAATTTCGATTCCGACCTGTCCGAATCGCGCTATTACGTGGTCAGCTCGGTGTTCGACCAGGCCATCACCTTTCGCCACAAGGAGCTGACGCAGGCGGCGAAAGCCATCAACGCCGCCGCGACGAAGCTCGCCGGCAAGAACCTGCCGCAGGCAGCGAAGCTGCTCGACGAAGCGCGCGACCTCGCCTACTCGCCAGTCGTGTCGGAACTCAAGTCCAAAGACAAGGAGTTCCTCGCGCTCTACCGCAACACCAAGCGCGACGCCGCGAAGACGAAGCAGGTGACAGCGCTGGAGGAATACTGGGGCAACACAGCGCGCAGGAACTACGCGAGGGCAGTCGAGCTCGCGAACCAGGCCGCAGCGCTCGCCAAATAGCCCGACGGGCCAAGTGCGAAGCGCCTGCGCCGATCGGTAATGGCCGCGGTTCGATTTGTATCCTGCGGGAGCAATGCGCGGCGGCGCTAAAGTCGGAGCATAAATGCAATGGGAGTTCAAATCGGATGGGTACAAGTTCGGTCACCCTCGAGTTCCAGGCCGTTCACGACCATTTTCGGCCGCAAATTCTGCGTTATTTGACGCGCCTCGTCGGTGAGGGCGAGGCGGAAGACCTCACGCAGTCCGTAATGCTCAAAGTCAGCGAGGGTCTGCCGAACTTTCGCGGCGATTCGAGCCTTTCCACCTGGATTTACCGCATAGCGACGAACGCGGGGTTGGATCGGTTGCGCCGCATTACAATTCAACCGCTGGGCGAGGTAGATGTCGAATCCGACGAAGCCGATGTCCCGCAGGGCGCGCAAGCCCCATCGGTCGAGACAACGGCAATTCGCGAAGAGATGAACGCTTGCATCCGTGAGTTTATTGAACGTCTGCCGGAAAACTACAAGACCGTGATGGTGCTGGGTGAGCTGGAAGGGTTCAAGAACGACGAGGTCGCTGCCATCCTCGGGCTTAGTCTCGATACCGTCAAAATTCGACTGCATCGCGCCCGTCAAAAGCTGCATAAGGAATTAGGGGCCGGATGCAGCTTCCATCGCGACGAGGATGGCGAGCTCGCTTGCGACCGTAAGCCAGTCACTGCCATTGCGTTTCGCCGGCGCGGCTAGCCTGTATCCATTTCCGCAGTTGTCGAGTGAGCCGGGAAACGGCCCGAAGCGAGCACGACCTCAGGCCGTTGAGTTGCTTCGGAAATCTTGCCGCACCCTGGCTGGTTTTTTGAGCCCACTGTCCCTCGTACATAGGTAGTCTGCCAGGCGCCACTCATTGATTGCAGT
>Ga0080064_1002589_pt1 | contig 29913 bp, 26 predicted proteins | sample Subgrocontami54m_FD_69260 | JGI IMG/M metagenome (GOLD analysis project Ga0080064, IMG submission 69260) | Subsurface groundwater microbial communities from S. Glens Falls, New York, USA - GMW46 contaminated, 5.4 m (SPADES assembly) (version 2) ...
TGATACTTCATTGATTACCCCGAAGGAACGGAAATATTAACCATCCGTCATCGCGAGCCCCGCGTAGCGGGGCGTGGCGATCTCAGTCTTGAGATTGCGGAGCCTGTCTCGAGCTCATTAGATTGCTTCGGCCCTTCGGGCCTCGCAATGACGATGCGGTGGTAAAAAATTATGAAAGAACAATCAATAGTTGTTATTAAAATTAAGCGCCAGGAACGGCCAGGCGCGAACCCGCATTGGGAGGAATTTCATCTCTCGCATCGGCCGTACATGAATGTCATCACATGCCTTCAGGAAATTCAAAAAAATCCTCGAACTTTTGACAGCCGGAAAACAACGCCCGTAGTTTGGGAGCAAAGTTGTTTAGAAGAAATTTGCGGTTCTTGCACGATGGTCATCAATGGCCGAGTCCGGCAAGCGTGCAGTGCTTTAGTGGATCGGCTGGGTTCTCAAATTACAATTGAACCAATGACGAAGTATTCTGTCATCCGTGATTTAGTGGTCAACCGAAAATCATTATTTGAAAGTTTTAAACGCGTCAAAGCCTGGGTTCCGGCTGATCCAAATGTGACGGGACCAAGTCCAAAAATTTCACCGGCGCTGGCGCAGTGGCGTTACGAAATGTCCAAATGCATGGCCTGCGGCTGTTGTGTTGAAGCCTGTCCACAAGTCAATGAACGATCCGAATTTATGGGTCCTGCCGCGATCAATCAAGTTCGTTTATTTAATTCACATCCAGGCGGAGATACGCTCAAAGAAGACCGGCTTTTGGCGTTGATGGAGCCAGGCGGAATTGAAGATTGCGGAAATGCACAAAACTGTGTGAAGGCATGTCCGAAAGGAATTCCGCTTGTAACATCCATTATTGAAACCAATCGGGAAATTTCCCTTAACTTGTTAAATTTAATCAAAAAATAACCGTCATTGCGAGGAGCCCATAGGGCGACGAAGCAATCTATGTTCTGAGATTGCTTCGCTTCGCTCGCAATGACATAAAGTTTATATGCGAAAACAATACAGCCCAAAAATCGGAAAAAATGTATTTATTCACCCCAGCGCGGTCGTGCTCGGCCAAGTTGTTTTGAAAGACCATTCCAGTATTTGGCCCGGCGTTGTCCTCAGAGCCGATCTAAATAAAATCGTGATCGGAAAATATTCCAATATTCAGGATCTTTCCGTGATTCACTTGGAATCCAATCGCGGCACGGTTGTCGGCGATTATTGCGTCGTCGGCCACCGCGTAATTTTGCATGCGTGCACTGTGGGTGATCGGGTGCTGATCGGAATGGGAACCGTTATTTTAAACGGCGCTAAAATCGGAAATGGCAGTTTGATCGGAGCCGGCTCGCTGGTAACAGAAAATACGCAGGTGAAACCAGCATCACTTTATTTCGGCCGGCCTGCTAAATTTATCCGGAAGTTATCCAAAAAAGAAATTCAGGACACCATTCATTGGGCCAAGAAATACGCCAGGACCGCCCAAGAACATCAAATGGGGATGTATTTACAAGCATGAATCCCGTTAGATAGTTATGCACCGTCATCGCGAGCCCTGCGTAGCAGGGCGTGGCGATCTCAAATCCGAGATTGTCCGCCAGAAATCGGCGAGATTCGTCCGGACGGATTCCGCCGAATTTTGGCGAACTTTGCTTCGCTCGCAATGACGTAGGAGATTTATGAACATTCACGAATACCAGGCCAAAGAAATTTTTGCCAAGTTCGGCATTTCGGTGCCGACCGGAAAAGTCTTTGATCAGAAGTCGCTTTCACTCGATCAAATCAAATCCATTGCCAATGGCCCTTTAGTTGTAAAAGCCCAAGTGCACGCCGGCGGCCGGGGAAAAGCGGGCGGAATTAAACTGGTTTCAACGCCCGAGCAAGCCTTTGAAGCGGCCAAAAGTTTGCTGGGTAAAATGCTGATCACTTATCAAACCGCCGGAACGGCTAAGCCGATTGATTATGTTTTAATTGAAGCCACGAGCAAGATTAAAAAAGAAATTTATTTGGCGATCACGATTGACCGCGAACAAGCGCTCCCATGTGTGATTTGTTCTGAAGCAGGCGGTGTTGACATTGAAACGGTGGCGCGCGAAACGCCTGAGAAAATCATTAAATTTCATTTTGATCCCGATGCGCGTTTGGATTCGGCACTCTTCAAACCCGTTGCTCAAAAATTAGCCGCAAGTTCCAAAGAACTCGCCCGAGCTGAATCAACACTTTCTGATTTAATTTCCAAACTGGCTCAAATCTTCATCCAGCTGGATGCTTCACTCGTGGAAGTAAATCCGCTCGGACTCATGGAAGACGGATCGATTCAGCCGGTAGACGCGAAAATTAATTTTGACGACAACGGACTCTTTAAACACGCTGAAATTTTAGCTCTTCATGATGCCAGGCAAGAAGATCCGCGGGAAACTGAAGCCAAAAAATTTGATCTAAGCTATGTTGGTCTCAACGGCAACATTGGTTGCATGGTCAATGGCGCAGGCCTTGCGATGGCGACGATGGACATTATTAAACTGAGCGGCGGTGAGCCGGCTAATTTTTTGGACGTAGGCGGCGGAGCGACGAAAGAAAAAGTAACCGCGGCCTTTAAAATTATTTTAAAAGATCCGCAAGTCAAAGCAATTTTGGTGAATATTTTCGGCGGAATAATGCGTTGCGACATCATTGCCGAAGGAATTTTGGCGGCACTCTCAGAACTTGATTTAAAAGTTCCACTCGTGGTTCGTCTTGAGGGCACGAATGTCAAAGAAGGCAAAGCGCTCCTGGCCCGATCAAAATTAAAAGTGATTTCCGCCGACAGCTTCGAAGATGCGGCCCAAAAAGTCGTCAAGGTGATTCACTAATGGCAGTTTTAGTTGATCAACAGACAAAATTAATCGTTCAGGGCATCACGGGTTCGCACGGCTCTTTTCATGCGAAGCAAATGATTGAATACGGAACCCAAGTGGTTGGCGGTGTGACGCCCGGAAAAGGCGGCCAAATTTTTGAAGGCAAAGTTCCGATTTTTAATTCGATGAAAGAAGCCGTTCAAAAGACGGGCGCCAATACGAGTGTTATTTACGTGCCGGCGAAGTTTGCAAAAGACGCAATTTTGGAAGCAGCGGACGGCGGAATTAAATTAATAATTTGTATTACCGAAGGAATTCCGATTTTAGATATGATCCGTGTAAAAAAAATTCTCTCCAGCCGACCCGTTCGCTTGATTGGCCCGAATTGTCCGGGTATAATTACGCCAGGCGCTTCGAAGGTTGGAATTATGCCGGGTTACATTCACAAGCCAGGCCGAGTTGGGGTTGTTTCGCGCAGCGGGACATTGACTTATGAAGCAGTTTGGCAAATGACCAGCCGCGGAATTGGTCAATCCACGGTAATTGGAATTGGTGGCGACCCGATTGCGGGAACGAATTTTATCGATTGTCTTGAGCTGTTTGAAAAGGATTCCGGAACCGATGCGATTATTCTGATCGGTGAAATCGGCGGAAATGCCGAAGAAAAAGCCGCAGAATTTATTAAGAAGCAAGTTTCGAAGCCGGTGGTGGCGTTCATTGCCGGAATGACTGCTCCGAGCGGAAAACGAATGGGCCATGCCGGAGCCATTATTTCAGGTGGCAGCGGAACGGCCGATGAAAAGATTAAAGCTTTGAAACAAGCCGGTGTTGTCGTTTGTGACAGTCCAGCGTATATTGGCAAAACCTTAGTTGAGGTACTTAAAAGGAGAACAAGTGGTACAGCGAGCTTCCATTGATACGACTCGAAACGTTGATTACGCCTATGAGCAATATCTTTTGGCTCATGAGAAGCAAGTCATCGAAGCCATTCATAAATTTGAGGATAAACTTCAACACAGTTCTGTTAAATACGGCCGTTTTACCATTCCCACCTATTTAAAACCGCATTTTATTACGACCAAGCAAGCTAAATTAATTCATTCCGTTTGTGACGCGATTGCGCGAATGGTAGACCGGATTTGCAATCTCTATGTGGTAGACTCGGCGCTGAAAGAAATTTTTGGCCTGTCTCCGGAAGCCGAAGAATTAATCAAAATCGACCCGGGTTATTCCCGGATTTTGTCATTTGCGCGTTTTGACGGTTTTCTGGAAGGGGAAACGCTTAAATTCATCGAACTTAACGGCGATTCTCCGGCCGGCATGGCGTATGCGGATACGCTTGAAAAATATCTATTTGAAGTTCCGGAGCTGCAGGATTTTTTCTCCAAAGCCTATCTTCAAAGAGATGCCCGTTCGCAGAAACTGTTGGATGCGCTGCTCGGCGTCTACGAAGAATTTGGCGGGCTTGAGACGCCGCAAATCGCGATTGTGGATTGGAAGAATGTGCGGACGCGGCCGGAATTTGATATTCTCAAATCGTTCTTTGAAGAAAAAGGCTACAAAACCACGATTGCAGATCCCCGAGAACTTCGTTATAAATCAGGCAAGCTGTATCATGGAAATTTCAGAATCGATTTAATTTACCGTCGAGTGATTTTCAATGAACTTCTTGAGAAATTGCGCGATGTGAATGATCTCATCCGCGCTTACAAAGACCGTGCTGTTTGCATGGCCAATCCGCTGCGTTCGCGTCTGGCGGCGTCAAAAGCGCTGCTCAGCCTGTTAACCAATCCTGCTTACGACCATCTTTTTTCAGCGAAAGAAAACGAAATCAAACGCCAGCATCTTCCATGGGCGCGCCGGATTGTCGATGCTGAGAATTTTTACGGCGGGAAAAAAGGATATTTGATTGATTTTTTGAAAGATGAAAAAGAAAATTTGGTTTTAAAACCGGCAGATAATTACAATGCCAAGGACGTTACGATCGGTGCGGAAACGCGCGATGAAGATTGGAATCTGGCCATCGACAAAGCGCTCAAATCCAACTGGATGGTTCAGGAATTTGTCTCACCACCGTTTATGACAGTACCCACGGTGATCAATCATAAAATAGAATTTTCAGCCAAGAAAATGAATACCGGCTGTTTTGTATTCAACGGAACTTACGGCGGAAGCATTTCCCGTTTAAGCGACGAAACGGTTGTGAATGTCTCGCGCGGCGGCGGTCTCGTTTCAACGCTTCTATGCGAAAGCGAAATCAATCGGTAGTTTTGTTATCGCGAGTCCCGCCAAAGGCGGGACGTGGCGATCTGACACGAAGTGTCATCCCCGAATGTTTTTATTCGCCAGAGATCAGCGAAATCCGTCCGGACGAATCTCACCGAATTTTGGCGGATCGGGGATCCACATTTTTGGATTCCCGCTTTCGCGGGAATGACAAGGTTTAGATTGCTTCGCTCGCAATGACGTGTTGCAGTTATATTTCTTTTTTGCTAAAGTGATGCAATGATTCTTCCGAAGAAATGTTTTCTCACCAAAGGCGTTGGAAGTCACCGCGAAAAACTAACCAGTTTTGAGCTGGCACTCCGCAACGCAGACATTGCTTCCTATAATTTGGTGAAAGTCTCCAGTATTTTCCCCCCATATTGCAAAATGACTTCAAAAGAAGTGGGACTCAAATATTTATCCCCCGGCCAAATTGTGTTTTGTGTTATGAGTGATAATGCGACCAACGAACCCAACCGGCTGATTTCCACCTCGATTGGAATTGCGATGCCGAAGAACCCGAACAAACACGGCTATCTTTCCGAACATCACGCGAACGGCTGGACCGAACGAAAGACAAATGATTACGCTGAAGATCTTGCAGCCGAAATGTTGGCCACGATTTCAGGCGTGAAGTTTGATCCGGATTCCAGTTATGACGCAAAGCGGGAAATTTGGAAAATCTCAGATGAAATTGTCAGAACCACCGCCATTACCCAGAGTGCCGAAGGTGACAAAGACGGCCGCTGGACCTCCGTAGTGACCGCCTGTATTTTTATCGTTTAAAAAATTTAACGCTGAGCAGAGCCTTGAATGAACTTGCGGACGAGTTCTTTGGCGTCCGTATCGGGGATTTGTTTCGGTGGATGTTTCATCGTATAAGCGGCAATCGAAGTCAGCGGACCGCCGATTTTGCGGTCGCGCGCCAGGCGGCAGCAGCGAATGGCATCAATGGCAACGCCTGCGCTGTTGGGTGAATCTTCAACCGAAAGCCGGCATTCTAAGCTGACCGGAAATCCTGCAAAACCACGTCCTTCAATTCTCAAATAACAAACCTTGTTGTCGTTTTGCCAGGGAACGTAGTCCGATGGGCCGATGTGGATGTTGTCTTCTTCCAGAGGAATTTCTAATTGGCTCTGGACAGCATCAGTTTTTGAAATTTTTTTCGATTTGAGCCGGCTTCGATTCAACATGTTCAAAAAATCCGTATTACCGCCCGTATTGAGTTGATACGTCCGGTCAATTTTGACACCGCGGTCTTCAAATAATTTTGCCAGCGTGCGGTGCGTAATCGTGGCTCCGATTTGCGCTTTAATGTCATCGCCGACGCAGGGAATTCCTTTGGCCTCAAAACGCTTGGCCCATTCGGGCTTGGACACAATAAAAGCAGGCATGCAATTAATGAGGCTGACGCCTGTCTTCAAACACGCTTCGGCATAAAATTGAGTGGCTTTCTCAGAACCTACCGGAAGGTAATTCAGGAGAATCTCAGCACCACTCTCTCTCAGAACTTTTTCCACGTTCACCGGTTTTTTGTTGGCAATAACAAAAGTACGTTCAGCCGGGTACTCGTGCATGTGTTCCGAAACACCATCGAGCACATGTCCCATTTGGACAATCACTTTGCTTTTGGGCATGTGATTGTGGAGGACCATGACGCAATTGGGTTTGGCGTTTAAGGCTTGATCAAATCGCTGACCGACTTTGCGTTTATCGATATCAAATGCGGCCACGACTTCAATATCTTCCGGAAGATAACCACCGAGATTATAGTTCATAATCCCCATGTTATCTTTGGCTTTACCGTTTTTGCGGTAGTATTCGAGGCCCTGAATGAGGGAAGCGGCGCAATTGCCGGTACCTACAATGGCTATTTTGATTTTACTCAAGAATGGATTCCCTTAGATGACGTTGATCATGTAACAAGGGCTGAATTATAGCAGTTTCGGAACTGGAATCAAGAAAAATTAAGGTTCGGAAGTTCTTCAAAACGTTTGGCTTAGGAATAAGTTTCATGTTAATATGCTGCCTCAATGGTCACGATTTCAGAGTTTCAAAAATTTGAGTTTCGGACAGGCGAGATTCTGGAAGTCAAAGCCCACCCAAACGCCGACCGATTGTACGTGTTGCAAGTTAAGGTTGGAGAAGCGACCAAACAAATCGTTTCCGGCATACGGCTTCATTATCAAGAATCAGAATTGGTCGGTAAAAAAGTCGTCGTCGTTAATAATTTAGAGCCGTCTGTGATTCGCGGCGTGGAATCTCAGGGTATGCTTTTGGCGGCCAGCAATACGGAAAAACTCACCTTAGTCATTCCGGAACGAGACATTCCCTCAGGCTCGCAAGTTCGTTAGATGGCTTCTGTAAAACCGTTTCAAGCGCTTCATTATCATCCTCAAAACATTTCAATCGGAAAAGTCGTTGCTCCTCCGTATGACGTCATTTCCCCAGACGAAAATAAAAAACTTCACGACCGCGATCCTTATAACGTCATTCGTCTTGAGCTGGGGGTTCCGGATCCTAAAAATCCGCCTCAAGATTCTGTTTATATTGCTTCTGCCCATTGCCTGAGCGAATGGATTAAAACGGGCGTCCTCATCAAAGATCCAAAATCTGCCTACTATTTATATGACATAAGCTATCAGCATCCCTTCAAACCCCAGATACTGAGGCGGCTGGCTCTTTTCGGGGCTTTAAAATTGGAGCCGTTTAAGAACAAAGTGGTGTTTCCTCATGAGAAAACCCATTCCACCGCCAAAGTGGATCGAATGAAACTACTCAAAAAAACAGAATGTAATTTTTCTCCCATTTTTGGATTGTATAAAGATTCGTCGAACGCATTGGATTCTATTTATGAAGCAGCGAAAAGAACACAGCCGATGTATGAATTTCAGGATGAGAAGAAAACGACTCACAAACTGTGGCGGATTGAGTCAGCGCCTGATATTCGTTCTATTGAAAACACGTTTTCCAAAACCGGAATTTTTATCGCGGATGGACATCACCGCTACGAAACAGCGCTTAATTACGCCCTTGAAAAAAATGGCGGACAGATTTCGGGAAAAAATTCGTGGGATTATGTGCTTACCGCCTGTGTGCGTTTTCACGATCCCGGCCTTCTCATTCTCCCCATTCACCGCGTGGTATTAAATACTGTTTCTATCGATAAAGAAAATTTGTTGGCAGGGCTTCAAAAACATTTCCAGGTTTACGCGGCTTCAAAGGCCGAAATCACAAAAGCGGCCGAAGGTCAGAAAGTAAAAGGGTTCGGAATGGCGTTTTCAGAAAAGGAATGTTATTTTCTGGAATTAAAAGATGAATCTGCTTTTTCTGCGATGCCAAAAGGAAAGCCAAAAAGTTGGTATTCGCTCGACATGACGCAAGTATCGCATTTAATTTTGGGGCCGCTCCTAAAAATGAACGGCGCTCATCTTGAGAAAACACTTTCCTACACGGCTAATACTGAGGAAGCATTTGGTTTGCTTCGTGAACGAAAATCTCCATGCGTATTTTTCGTTCGTCCGCTTCAAGCCCCGGTCATTAAGGAAATCTGCGAGTTGGGTGAACTCATGCCGCAAAAATCCACCTATTTTTACCCCAAATTCCCCAGCGGCCTTTTGATGTACAAACATTAACTTAGTCAATTCCAAGCTGTTTTTTGTAAGCCTCAGTAATTTCGTGGGCGATTTTGGGTGGAAGAGAAGAATCTTCTGAAACGCGTGTTTTGGGCGTTGCTTTTTTGCTTCCAGAATAGATAAAGCGCTCAAATTCAGCCACACTCATGGCGCGCGTTTGATAAGCGCGCGCATGATTGCGGACAAAATTATCATCGGAAACAACGCACTTATGCGGTTGTTCGGTGAGCTTCTCTAAAATTTTAACAATCCTTTCATCGGCATCTTCGCCCGTTTCAGAAAAAACCAAATTGATTTTCAGCGGACTAATTTGCGGAAGGTCTCTGAATTCGGATTTGCCGTCAAAAACCAGAATGATAGTGGAGACATCTCCGCGCGCCGCCGCGAATTTGCCGCACACTTCAATTAAGCCGTCTCGCGCAGAGCGCAGATTCCGATCGAGCAAAGTCTCCAATTGCTGGATTTTATGAATGACGTTATAAGCATCCAAAATGTAAATCATGGCGTCATTTTAGCACGTTTTCGATGCGGTGTTTTGTGATATTATTCTCCTATTGTGAAGCCCGACAGATTCTTAATTCCCAAGTCAAGACTGAAATTCTGGTACCAAAAAGGGTTCGTCGTTCCGCTCGCGATTTCCTTTGGAAGCCCGCTTGAGCCGTGGCAAATTGCCAAACCCATTCTCAAAGAAAACAAGTACGCATTTTTTTTAGACAGCGTCCGCTATCAGAAAAAAATAGGTCGCTATTCTTACCTGGGTTGGAATCCATTTCGAATTTTTAGGGCGAAACAAGCTGCTGGAATTATCGGCAAGCTCAGAAATTTGCTCGGCTCCTACAAAGGCCACAAATGGAAAGAACTCCCTTTTTTTACGGGCGGAGCGGTGGGTTATTTTAGTTATGAACTGGCTCATGCATTCGAGCAGTTGCCGGATTTGGCTCGCGATGATCTTCATTTGGATCCGGTGACGTTAATGCTCACCCGAGACCTGCTTGTCTTTGATCACAAAGAAAATAATTATTTTCTCATCTCCAATCTAGTTCCTTCCAAAGACGGTTCATTTGAAAAAGCTTTTGAGCGAGCGACTAACAGGATAATGGGGACTGTCCCCTTTTTTGGGGACTGTCCCCAATCAACCAACGGCTACGTCAAAATCCGAAATTTCCGCGCAGACATGTCGAAACAGAAATTCAAACAAATGGTTATGACTGCCAAAAAATACATCGAAGCAGGAGATATTTACCAGGCCAATTTGTCCCAGCGATTTTCATTTGGTTTGAGCGGCTCTGCAGAAACCATTTATGAAACACTCAGAAAAATTAATCCTTCGCCATTTTCTAGTTTTCTGAAAATGGGTGGTCTCACCGTTGCCAGCGCTTCACCAGAACGTTTAATTCGCTTAAACGGCCGGCGCTGCGAAACGCGTCCCATTGCAGGAACCAAACCGCGCGGAAAAACAACGGCTGAGGAACGGCGGTTCCAAGAGGAATTAATACAGAGCCCAAAAGAACGCGCCGAACATATTATGCTCGTCGATTTGGAACGCAATGATTTGAGCCGGGTTTCAGAGCCAAACAGTGTTTTGGTGGATGAGCTGATGACGCTTGAACCGTATTCGCATGTCGTTCATATTGTTTCCAATATTTCTGGGCGCCTCAAAAAAAATTGTGACCGGTTTGATTTGCTGGAAGCGGTTTTTCCCGGAGGAACCATTACGGGATGCCCGAAAATTCGGTCGATGGAAATCATCGAAGAAATCGAGCCGTTTAAGCGGCATCTTTATACCGGTTCCATTGGTTACTTGGATTTTAACGGAGATTTGGATTTGAACATTGTCATTCGAAGTTTGATTATGAAAGAACACAAAGGCTACCTTCAAGTCGGCGCGGGGATTGTTTATGATTCCAACCCCGAGTCTGAATATCGCGAGACCCTTCATAAAGGAAAAGCGCTTGTGGATGCGCTCTCCGCGCACACCCAGTTATGAATTTATTCGTTAACGGAAAAGCCGTAACTTCTGAAAAACAATATCCGCTGCCGAGCGAAACGTCCAATTTTGTGTTTGAAAGCCTGAGAAGTTACAAAGGCGTCATTTTTCGACTCGAAGATCATTTGCGGCGATTGTCAGAATCGGCGAAAACCATTGATCTCAAACTTCCCAAAACTGTTTTAGATCTTGAGCGAGAACTGAAATCCTGTTTGTCCAAATCCTCAGCATCGGAAGCTTTTCTCCGGATTTCTGTCGACGAAAAAAACAGTTACATTTTAGTGACGGAGCGAAAACGTCCAAGCTGGATTTATGAACAGGGAGTTGACCTGAAAACCTCGGTGATGCGCAAAAACATTCCCCACGCAGTGCCTTCGGAAATCAAAACCAGCGCTTTTTTAACCAATGTCCTGGCCACGCTAGAACGGCAGGAAGAAAACATTTATGAAGTGATTCTTCTTGATTCCAATGGCTTTATTACCGAATCCACGGTTTGGAATTTGTTCATGGCCAAGGACGGGAAAATCTTCACGCCTGCGACCGGGATCCTTCATGGAGTGACCCGGCAATTTGTGATAGAATGTGCTCTCCTCGAAGGCATTGAAGTAGTCGAAACCAATCTCATGCGTCATGATTTATGGAATGCCAATGAGGCGTTTTTGACCAATACGTCCGGGGAAATTGTTCCGATTCGCTCATTGGACGCGCGTGTGATCGGGAGTAAAATGCCAGGCGAGCTGACCCAAAGGCTCATGAGCCGATTTCAAGACGAATTAAGAAAGGCTTTGAATGAAAATTAAACGGGCCATTATCAGCGTTTCCGACAAAACCGGTTTAATTCCGCTGGCCAAAGAATTAAAGCGCTTCAATGTTGACATATTTTCCACCGGCGGAACCTTGGCGCTACTTAAAAAAAATAAAATCTCGGCTCGTTCTATTTCTGAACTCACCGGATTTCCCGAAATTTTAGACGGCCGCGTCAAAACGCTTCATCCTAAAGTTCACGGCGGACTTTTGTATCTTAGATCTCAAAAATCTCACGTGCGCGAAGCAAAAATCCACGGAATCAAACCGATTGATTTGGTGATTGTGAATCTTTATCCCTTTCGAGAAACTATCCAGAAGCCAAAAGTGAAATTAAAAGAAGCGGTTGAGCAAATTGACATCGGCGGGCCGTCGATGCTTCGTTCCAGTGCCAAAAATTTTGAATCGGTCACGGTGGTTTGTGATCCAGCGGATTATCCAAAAGTGATTGAGGAATTAAAAGCCGGAAAGGGCAGTGTTTCCTCCGAGCTTCGGCGCCAGCTGGCCGTTAAAGTATTTCAGCATACTTCAAGTTACGACCAAGAAATTGGAAGGTATTTGTCCCGTCATTGCGAGGAGGCTGTCAAGCCGACGAAGTTCGCCAAAAGCTGGCGGAATCCGTCCGGACGAATCTCGCCGTTCGCTGGCGGACAATCCCGGTCTGAGATTGCTTCGGGCACTTCGTGCCCTCGCAATGACGGTTTACCCGAAGTTTTCGACGACGTTTACGTTCGTTCCGAATCACTCCGCTACGGCGAGAATCCGCACCAGCGCGCAGCGCTTTACAAAGCGCGCGAGGGAAAAACCCAATTCAGCTTTCAGCAATATCAAGGCAAAGAGCTCTCTTACAATAATATTCTCGATTTCGAGGCGGCGGTTGATATTTTGCGTGAATTTAAAGAACCCACCGCCTGCGTGGTCAAACACAGCAACCCTTGCGGAATTGCCTCGCATGAAAAAATATCAGAAGCCGTCGGCTTGGCCGTCGACACCGATCCGTTGTCAGCCTTTGGTGGAATTGTCGGAGTCAATCAGGTCTGTGATTTGGCCGTGGTAAGCACGGCACTTCAGAAACTTTCTTTTTTTGAGGTTTTAATTGCGCCCAGTTTTACCAAAAAAGCGCTTGAGGTTTTAAAATCCCGAAAAAATTTACGTGTTCTGAAAATTACCGGTCTTGATAAGACTGAACCTTATGATCTGCGGTTTATGAAAAGCGGACTTTTGGTTCAGGACCGCGACCAGCCAGTTTTAGCCCATGAGAAGCAATTGAAAAAAAATCTGAAATGGGTCACCCAAGAAAAATTAAAAGCTCAGGAAATAGATAATCTTTTATTTGCTTGGAAATGTGCCAAAGTGGTTCGTTCCAACGCCATTGTGCTCACGCACGGAAAACAAACGGTCGGAATTGGCTGTGGTCAAATGTCTCGCGTGGACAGCGTTCGCTTGGCTTGTATGAAAGCGGGAGCCCGGACAAAAGGGGCCTTTTTAGCCAGCGATGGTTTTTTCCCGATGCCGGATAATATTGAAGTCGCTTATGAACATGGCATTCGGGCGGTTATTCAACCCGGTGGTTCTATCCGCGACGCGGAGGTCATCAGCGCTTGCGACCAAGTCGGCATGGCGATGGTCTTTACCAGCGAGCGGCATTTCAAACACTAGTTTTATTCTCCTTCAATGACTTATTCTTCTGCGCTTCAGTATCTTCAATCGTTTCTTAATTTCGAGCGTATTCCGTTTGAGTACCGCCGGCAATTTAATTTAAAACAGATGAATTCGCTGCTCGGCTGGTTTGACTTTCCTCAAGATTTATTTCCCTCCGTTTTGGTTGCCGGAACCAAAGGTAAGGGTTCGACAGCCAATTTTCTAAGCCATATTCTGTCTGAGAATGGTTATCAGACAGGTTTGTACACCTCACCACACTTGATCGATCCCCGCGAACGAATTCGAATGAATGGAAAAGTGATTTCGAAATCGGATTTTGCCCGGATTGTTTCCCGCATTCGAACCGTTGTTAGCCGCAAGAAAAAACAAATTAAATCCATCGAACCAATTACCTATTTTGAAATTTTTACGCTGGTTGCAATTCTTTACTTCGCTGAGCGCAGCGTGGATCTTGGAATTTTTGAAGTAGGTATGGGCGGGCGCTTAGATGCGACGAATGTTCTCGATCCATTAATTTCAATCATTACGTCGATTAGCTATGACCACCAGGAACATTTGGGCGCGACCCTAAACGCTATTGCGGCTGAGAAGGCGGCCATCATTAAGAAAAATGGATTTGTTATTTCCGCTCGCCAGAAACCCGAAGCTGCGCGCGTCATTAAAAACGAAATTCGCCGGCAAAAGGCGAAAGGTTATTTTTTAGGGGAGCAATTTAAAACTTCCCATGAAAAAATTACGAAACAAGGCGGAAGTTTTGATTTTCAAATCGATAACGAGATTGCTTCGTCGGCCTTCAGCCTCCTCGCAATGACGTCATTGCGAGGGAGCGAAGCGACCGAAGCAATCTCAAAGTGCGCGCGCCTCTATATTCCACTGACCGGAAATGTTCAGATCAAAAACGCGGCGGTTGCTTTGGAAGCGACGAATCTCTTAGAACGTTATTATGATTTCTGGTTCCAGGATGGAAAAATTCGCTCGGGCCTGAAAAAAGCTTTTTGGCCGGGCCGCTTTGAGCAACTCAGATGGCGGGGAAGAACCGTCATCCTGGACGGGGCCCATAATGGGGCTTCTATGGAAGAGCTCAGCCTTACCTTAAAGCAGCTTTACCCGAAAAGGCCCATTACCTTTATATATGGAACTTCTCGGGAGAAACAGCTTCCAGATCAGCTTAAATCTCTATTGTCTATTAGTAGCTCCATCATCCTGACCAAAAGCACCAATCCACGAGCCCAGGAACCAAAAGTTATTTTAGAGGCTGTTTATGCGCTAAAATATGGCCACCCCAGTTTTTTAACAAACCATCTCAGAGAAGCCTTTCAAACGGCTTCTCGCATTGTCCCAAAAGAGGCCGTGTTGGTGGTGGCCGGTTCTTTATTTTTAATTGGAGAAGCTCGAGAAATTTTAAAATGCCGGAAATTCATTTAGAAGACACCATTGCTGCTGTTTCTACGCCGCCCGGAGAAGGCGGGATCGCTGTTGTCCGGATTAGCGGCCCTGAAGCAATTCATATTGCCTCCAAAATCTTTCGTAGCGACATCCTAGACGCTCCGTCTCATACGATTCATTACGGTGACATCATGGATCAGGATCATCACGTGATCGATCAGGTACTCGTCAGCGTTTTTCGAAAGCCCACTTCGTACACCGCTGAAGATGTCATCGAAATTAGCGGACATGGCGGTTCGCGTGTCATTCAAAAAATCCTGGACCTAGTTTTAAAAAATGGAGCACGTCACGCTGAGCCAGGTGAATTTACCCGCCGCGCATTTTTAAACGGGCAAATGGATTTGACTCAGGCCGAAGCGGTGTTGGATTTAATCCGTGCGAAAACAGACAAGTCCGTTGAAGTAGCGCTCAAACAACTGAATGGAAAATTATCTTCTGAAATTCAATCGATCAAAAATGAGCTCATGAAAATTTATGCGCACTTGGAAGCCTATCTTGATTTTCCGGACGAGCATCTTGAAATTTATTCGGATCAGGATCTCCGATTGCGCTTTGAACAACTCAAAGGCCGCCTTCAAAGTTTGATTCAATCCTTTCAAAACGGCGAAATTCTGCGCGAAGGTGCTTCCGTCATTTTGTGCGGCAGACCCAACGTTGGAAAATCCTCGCTTTTAAATGTTCTTCTAGACCGCGATCGGGCTCTGGTTTCAGAAGTCCCAGGCACGACTCGGGATACCTTGGAAGAATCGGTAGAATTAGGAGGGATTTTGGTCCGTTTAATCGACACCGCGGGGCTTTGGGGGAGCCAAAACCCCATCGATCAGGCAGCCATGAAACGTACGAAAACTCATGTCGATGAAGGCGATCTTGTTTTGTGGGTTTTGGATGCAAAAGAGGGTGTTACGGATGCGGATCTTAAAATTTTGGAACAGATTCGACATAAAAAATCAGTTGCCGTTATCAATAAAATTGATCTTAGCGTAGCAAAAACAAATGGCATTCAAAAATATGTAGATCCAAATCACACGTGTTTTGTTTCCGCAAAAACGCGTGCGGGCATTGACGATCTTGAAAAAAAGATCTCCGATTTAATTTTAGATCATGATTTGGGACAAGAATCAGTTTTGATTACGCGATTAAGACACAAGCGTGCATTGGAACATTCGCTTGAAGCACTCGACAAAAGTTTCAATGCATTTTTGAGAAATGAATCGCTGGAATTTATCACACTTGATTTAAAACAATCACTTGATGCGCTCAGAGAATTAGTCGGAGAAATTTATACCGAAGACCTTCTGGATGTCATTTTTAAAGAATTTTGCATTGGGAAGTAAGGCTAAAAAATATTTTTATTTTTTAGATTGACACGACTATCGTTCTTGACTAAAATTCGTTCCAACATCAACACAGGTTCTAAGAACGGTTGAAGCGAACAGGCAAGCTGGTATTTTTCATTCATGATCTTAACAAACAATCAAATTTAAGACCGTAACAAGGTGGCGAGAGTCAGCCACCTTTTTTTTGTCTCTAAATTTGCCATTTGAGAGTAACGCACTAAAAAGTTTTATTAAGTTCCTAGTATCACTCAACTTAAAAATTTAAAACAAATTTGAAATATTGGATTAAAGTCAAATCCAAGGCGTGCCGATTTTATGCTTAGCTGCACTAGATGTTGTGCGAAGTTTAGCTTTTAGTACAATATGTAGCAGGGCGTAAAAGGTGAAAGACAATGGTCCAGTCCAACGCTTTGAACCCAGGGAGCCCGCAATGAAAGTGAAAACCCAAAAAACAAAAATTCAGAGTACAGAAAGTCCCGCTCTACCTGCCTCTCCGTCTCAAAATGCGATTGGATATGAACACTCAGGCCGTGGGCTCCATGTGTCGCGCCGCTTCACTCGTTTGGGACAGCATCCTTATGATGAATTGGAGTGGGTACGCCGGACTTCCGTGATTACGAATCCAGATGGCTCCGTTGTTTTTAAAATGGAAGATGTCGAAATCCCCGCTTCCTGGTCTCAGCTCGCAACAGACATTGTCGTTTCCAAATATTTTAGAAAAGCAGGCGTTCCCAATACCGGAAGTGAAACGAGCGTCCGGCAGGTGGTAAAACGGCTGGCTCATTCTATGCGTGTCGCAGGCGAAAAATTTGGCGGCTATTTTGCAACCCGAGAAGATGCGGAAACCTTCGAAGCAGAACTGACTCATCTCTTAGTGAATCAAAAAGTAGCTTTCAATTCTCCCGTTTGGTTTAACTGCGGTCTTCATCAGGAATACGGAATCAAAGGCAGCGGCGGTAATTGGTACTGGAATCCAAAGACCAACGAAGTTGAACTAACCGCTGACAGTTATTCTCATCCGCAATGTTCGGCTTGTTTCATTCAATCGGTTAATGATGATTTGATGTCTATTTTTGAACTCGTCAGATCCGAAGCTCGGCTTTTTAAATTTGGATCGGGAACCGGAACGAATTTTTCCACCCTTCGCGGAAGACAGGAAAAACTCTCAGGCGGCGGAACGTCTTCAGGACTCATGTCATTTCTGGAAGTGCTTGATCGCGGAGCCGGCGCGACCAAATCGGGCGGAACGACGCGCCGAGCTGCGAAAATGGTTGTGCTGGATATGGATCACCCCGAAATTGTGGATTATATTGACTGGAAATTAAAGGAAGAGAAGAAAGCCCGAGCCTTAATTGCCTCCGGCTATCCTTCAGATTTTAACGGTGAGGCTTACCGGACTGTTTCAGGTCAAAACTCAAACAACTCGGTCCGCATTGGCGATGATTTTATGAATGCCTATTTGAGTGGTGGCCAGTGGCAGACCAAATTCAGAACGACCGGTCAAGTGTGTGAAACGTTCCAGGCCAAAGACCTGATGGACCGTATTTGCAATACTGCCTGGGCTTGCGCGGATCCGGGAGTTCAATTCGACACCACGATTAATGATTGGCATACCTGCGCCAACACGGACCGGATTTATGCGTCTAATCCGTGCTCGGAATACATGTTCTTAAATGATACAGCCTGCAACCTGGCTTCAATCAACTTGATGAAATTTTTAAATGCAGACGGCACCTTTGATGTGGAAGGTTACCGCCATACTTGCCGGATTTTTATTCTGGCCCAAGAAATTCTCGTGGATTTTGCTTCTTATCCCACTCAACCGATCGGAAAAAATAGTCATGACTATCGTCCTTTGGGTTTGGGATATGCCAATTTGGGAACACTTCTGATGGTCAGCGGAATTCCGTATGATAGTGAAAAAGCCTTTTCGATCGGTGCGGCATTGACAGCCATTATGACGGGTCACGCTTATAGGGCCTCATCAGAAATTGCCCGGTCCAAAGGTCCATTTCCAGGTTATGTAAAAAATGAAAATTCAATGCTTCGCGTCATCGGCAAACACCGAGATGCGGCCTACAAAATCAGTCCAGACACGTGTCCTTCCTATTTACTCAAGGCGGCGCAAGAAGATTGGGATGAAGCGTTGGCTTTTGGAAAAAGGTACGGTTACCGAAATGCTCAAGCCACCGTGATTGCGCCCACTGGAACCATTGGACTATTGATGGATTGTGACACCACCGGCATTGAACCTGATTTTGCCCTCGTGAAATTCAAAAAGTTGGCCGGTGGTGGTTATTTTAAAATCGTTAACCAATCCGTTCCTGCCGCGCTTCGCAAGCTAAACTATAACGAGGCTGAGATCAAAGAAATTATTGAATACATTTCTGGAACCGCCTCACTCAGAAATTCGCCATGGGTGAATGAAAACGCGTTGTGTTCCAAAGGATTTACGGAAGAAGACCTTGTCCGGATCGAAGAAAAACTTCCGGCTCTTTTTGAGCTTTCTCATGCGTTTGCGCCGTGGGTTTTGGGCGATGAAGCCATGAAACGCTTGGGTTTTAAGGCGGAAGAATATAAATCTCCGAAATTTAATTTATTGGAAGTGCTGGGTTTTTCAGTTGCTGAAATTGAGGAAGCCAATCGGATTATTTGCGGAACCATGACGGTTGAGGGGGCGCCTCATTTGAAATCTGAGCATCTTCCGATTTTTGATTGCGCTAATAAATGCGGTAAAACCGGCGAGCGTTATATTCAGCCGATGGCACACGTTCGAATGATGGCCGCCGTACAGCCTTTCATCTCGGGCGCGATTTCAAAAACCGTCAATCTTCCAAAAGAAGCCACGGTGGATGAAATCAGAAATATTTATGTGCAGAGCTGGAAAATGGGCGTCAAAGCCGTTGCGCTCTACCGAGACGGTTGCAAAGCTTCGCAGCCGCTGAACACATCCTCTTCGGATAAAACAGAGACTAAGGAAAAGGCGAAAGAAAAAAATGAACCCCCGGTTTTAAGAAGAAGGCGGCTTCCGAAAAAACGAAGCGGCTTTACTCAAGAGGCAGCGGTCGGTGGACATAAAGTGTACGTTAGAACTGGAGAATATGAAGATGGCGGTTTGGGTGAAATCTTTATCGACATGCACAAAGAAGGTGCCGCGTTCAGAAGCATGATGAACTGTTTCGCGATTGCCATTTCGCTGGGCCTTCAGTATGGCGTTCCGCTCAAAGAATTTGTGGATGTGTTTACGTTCACTCGTTTTGAACCGCAGGGCGCTGTGGAGCATCCTAATATTAAATTTGCAACGTCGGTGGTGGATTATATTTTCCGCGTACTCGGAATGGAATATTTAGGGATGACAGATTTTGTTCACAAGAAACCGATTGATAGTGAGCCGCTGGCTCACTCGAAAGCTCCTGCGAAAGTAAAGATTGTGGAAAATTCTTCCCCGAGCCAACCGTCGCAGACCAACGGAGACATTGTTTCAACCTTGAAGAACCACCCGCCGGTTTTGAATCCAAGCCATGAAGCAGCTTCTCTCCATCAGCCGACAAAAATGAAATTGGTACAAACTGCAGGTTCTTCTCCGGCGGTTGAATTTACTGAAGTCGAAGTTGGCGGTGCAGCGGTCCTGTCCACTCATCTTTCAATGATGATGGGAGATGCGCCCATGTGTAACTTGTGCGGTCATCTGACCGTTCGCAGCGGCGCGTGTTACAAGTGCTTAAACTGCGGCAATTCCATCGGCTGCTCGTAATTTAATTCTGCCTCCATAAAAAGGCATGCTCTCTCGATCATGCCTTTTACTTTTCTTGACACATTCTGGCTTCTTAATTAAACTATCTCAGTTACCAGCAACAACTTATAGCAAAGCGGGGTATCGTCCCCGCTTTCTTTTTCTCTGACAATTCTCTCGGTGATTTATGTTCTCAGACCTGTCACTTAAAAAATACATCAATGAACTTTCCAGCGAAAAACCAATCCCCGGCGGCGGCAGCACATCTGCTTTGGTTGCCTCTTTGGGCATTTCACTTGAAATGATGGTTGCCCGGATTTCCCTGAAGAAGCAGGAAGGTGAGCGCAAAAAAAGTCTTGAAGAAGCGATTAAAAAATTGGAAGCATTCCTGAACGATGCTGAGCAAGTCATCGATTTGGACCCCAAAGTTTATCAGGAAGTGATGACAAGCTACGCCGCTGCGAAGACAGAAAAGGATCCAAAACAGGCCGAAGCTAACATTGCACGCGCGCTCTCCAATTCATTCCGGCTTCAAGCCGATTTGGCGCTTTTGATTATCATGGCCAAACAATTTTTAAGTACGGTGGATTCCTTTACGAAAGGATCCATCCGGAATGATTTAGTCGTCTCAAGCGCGCTTTTGGACGGTGCTTTTAAAGGAGCTGTTGCAACTGCCAGGATCAATATTGTTTACATGAAAGATGCCAAGCAAAAAGAACATTTTGAAGATGCGCTCAAAAAATTGGAACAGAAATATGCGCAAATACGTTTTGTTTGAGGACAAATGCCCATGGAAGCACAATTGCTTGAAGGAAAAAAGATAGCCGAGAAGTTAAGGCAGGAAATTACCCAAGAATTAGAAGCTCACAAAAAAAAATTTGGAATTACCCCCGTCCTTCGCGCCATTCAAGTGGGCGAAGATCCTGCCTCGCAGCTTTATTTGAAATCCCAAAAAAAAGCCGCTGAATCGGTGGGCGCCATTCATGAGGTGACTGCGCTTCCGGCACAAGCAAGCCAAGCCGATTTGCTCGGCGAAATTGAACGGGCCAATCGGGACCCGAAAGTTCACGGAATCATCGTTCAGATGCCGCTGCCCCCAAATTTTCAAACCGATCGCGTCTTGGATCAAATTCATCCCGACAAAGATGTAGAAGCGGTTACTACGCGAAGTCTCGGACGTTTGGTCGTCAACAAAGAAGGCCTGGCGCCGTGCACGGCAAGAGCGTGCATTCGGCTGCTTGAGGAAACAAACGAAAATTTATTTGGCAAAGAAGGCGTGATTATCGGTTCCAGCAAAGTAGTCGGCCTTCCGGTATTTCTTTTGATGCTGGGCAAAAAAATTACGAGCACCATTTGCCATACCGGGACCTTTAAATCCGGAACTTTGGAATCTCATGTCCGGAGAGCCGATGTGCTGGTGGTTTCAGCTGGAAAGCCGGAGTTGATTCCGGGATCTTGGATCAAAGAAGGTGCCATTGTCATTGATGTCGGAATTAACCGAGTGAACGGTACAACGATAGGTGATGTGGAATTTGAAACCGCGAAGACAAGAGCTAAATTCATTACTCCGGTTCCCGGCGGCGTCGGCCCTGTGACCGCCATGATTTTAATGGAAAATTTACTGAGAGTTATGAAATTACAAAAGAATGATTAATTCAACATTTGTCATCCCCAAATGCAGCGAAGCAGCACTGCGGCAAAGCCACATGTGTTTTAACGCTCGCGCCCAATGCGCGGAGCACTTTTCGGGAAGAACTGGACGTTCTTCTCCGAAAATGTGTCGGGGATCCATGATTTTTGGATTCCCGCTTTTCCGCCACAAAGATCGGCGAGACCCGTCGGACCTCGCTGTATTTTAGCGGGCGCGGGAATGACCTATTTTTTTATGTTTATTATTGGACAACGAATTAATCTGGCGGGAAATGCCGCTTTGGTCAAATCAGTTCAAGCAGGACAAAAAGATGCGATTACCAAGGAAGCAATTTTGCAAGAACAAGCCGGTGTTCATGCAATTGATATTCACATCGCTTTTCTCCAATCAAACCGCCCCCGTTTTATGGCCCAGGTGATTGACCAAGTCCGTTCCGTCACGAGTTTGGCATTATCGATTGACGATACCGATCTGGAAGTTGTGGAAGCCGGATTGAAACAAGCCGGCAAAAAATCATTAATCAATTCACCGCTCGATGTGAACCAGAATTTGAACCGAATCTGTTCTTTGGCTTTGGAATTTAAAGAGGCCCAGATGCTTATTGTTCCGCTCGCACAAAATAAAACACCGGATGGTCTTCGCAATTTTATCGAAACAAGCAAAACAATTTTGAATTTATTGGAAGATCGAGGGATTTTCCGAACGCGTATTATGATAGACGCTCTTCTTTTTAGTTTGAGCCAAGCTCGCCAAAAAGTATTGGAAACCCTGGATCGAATTAAGTCTTTAAAAGAAGAAGTGGGCGTCAGCAGTGTGATTGGCCTCGGCAATATTTCTTATCAATTGAAAAATAAAGAAACGATCAATGCCTATTTTCTCAGACTGGCGAAAAAAGCCGGACTGGATGCGGTCATTTGCGATCCTTGTGAAAAAAGCGTTATGGAGGCAGCAACGCTCAATCATGAGAGTAATGATTTAAGCAGAGACCATTTTTTAAAATTTGTAGCGCTCGCTTTAAACTAAGCCATGAATCCCATTTCGGTCCAAGATATCAAGAATCAAAAAAACGCTAAAAAAATTGCGGCACTCACCGCCTATGATTTTCCGTTTGCAAAGCTCTTAGATGAATCCGGTATCGACATTATTTTGGTGGGAGATTCTGTCGGCATGGTTTTGCTGGGATACGAAACGACACTTTCTGTAACGATGGAAGAGATGCTTCATCATCTTAAAGCCGTCAGACGCGCGGTGAAGCGTGCGCTCCTTGTTGCGGATATGCCGTTTGCCTCTTATGAAAATCCGGAGAAAGCGCTTCTGAATGCCAGCCGCCTCATGAAAGAAGGCGGCGCAGATGCGGTGAAATTAGAAGGCGGTACCCAAATTATAAAAGAAGTAAAAGTATTAAGGGAATATGAAATTCCAGTAATGGGTCACCTGGGAATGACGCCGCAGAGTATTAAAGAATTGGGCGGCTATAAAGTACAGGGCAAAAGCAAAGAAGAAGCCGATGTCATTTTCGAAGATGCTTTGGCTTTGGAGAAGGCCGGAATTTTTTCACTCGTCTTAGAATGTGTTCCCGTTTCCTTGTCCAAAAGAATTACCGAGGCTTTAACCATTCCGACGATTGGCATCGGAGCGGGCGCAGAAACCGATGGGCAGGTGCTGGTGCTTCATGATTTGCTCGGATTTCCTTCGCCAATCCGTCCTCGTTTTGTCCGGAAGTATGCTGATTTGAGCGCCGTAGTTCAAAAAGCCATCAGTGAATATCGAAAAGATGTACAGGACGGGAAATTTCCATCCCTCAAAGAAAGTTTTGAATAATGGCTTATAAAATTTTATTGGCTGAACGAGATCAAGAAACGCTGAATCTCATGGAAACGCGGCTGAAAGCCCGTGACTATGAAGTATTTCTGGCCACACACAGCGACGAAGCGCTTCGGCTGGTCCAGAAAATTAAATTTGATATCGTTCTCATCGGCTCTTCTATGGAATGCATTGACGGAATGGATCTTTCCATCAAGATGAAACAGAGTTTGCTCGGCCTCGGCATGCCCATTATTTTTATTGCCGATGAAAATGGACTTCGTGAATTAATCTTGAGCCGCGAGCGCGGTTTCGATGATTTTTTAATCAAACCCTTTGATGCTTTATCGCTTCAGCTCAGAATTGAACTTAATTTAACGCGCGCTCGCGAACGGCTTCAGGCAAATCCGCTGACCAATCTTCCGGGCAATGTTGCCATCGAAGAAAATATTAAAAAAAGAATCAGCCAAAATGAATTTTTCTCGGTGTGTTATTTGGATATTAATAACTTTAAATCGTTTAATGACCGGTACGGATTTGAGCGGGGTGACCGAGTGATCCAGCATGTTGCGCAGCTGATGGCCAAGTGCCTTGAGAAAACGGGTGCTTCAAAAAATAGTTTTTTGGGCCATATTGGCGGAGATGATTTTATCGCAGTGATGGACACCGATTATGAAGAATTGTTTGCTCAAGAATGTCTTCAGGAATTTGACCGGATTATTGTAACTCATTATGACGAAGCGGACCGGAAAAAAAGACAAGTGATGGTCAAAAATAGAAATGGCGTTCCCTGTGCTTTTCCGCTCATGAGTTTGTGTATTGCGGCCATTACCAATCAGTTTCGTGCTTATCGTAATTTAGGCGAAATTGCTCGCGACGCCGCGGAACTGAAATCTTATTTGAAAACTCAGCCGGGCAGTCATTATCTTCAAGATCGAAGATCAAAGCCGTTTAAGTCTCTAGAAGAATCCATCGATTTGTTTTCTGCGCCTCCGGAAAAGAAAGTCGTTCACAAACCGCTGGGCCAGGTTCTTCTTGAACTGGGTCTCATTTCGGAACCGGAATTGGCTCAAGCTGTCAAACAACACATTGAAACCGGCGAACGATTAGGTCAAATTTTAATTCGGATGAATGCGGTGACGAGTGCTGAAGTCGGCCGTGCGCTGGAGACGAAATTGTGCGTCAACTACATGAATATTCAAAATCATATTTTTTCAGAGGATCTTGTTCGTGTGCTCAGTGAAGAATTTGTGAGAACCCAGCAAGTGGTTCCGATTTTCATAGATGGAGAGAAGCTTGTGCTTGCAATGGTCGATCCGGTCAATCGCGAAGTCATTCGGGCGGTTGAGGAAATGTGCGGCTTGAAAGTGATTCCCAAATTCATTTTAGAAAATGAATTTGAAGCTTTTTTGGAGCGAAATCATTCCAAGTTTATTTAATCGTCATTGCGAGGAGCGAAGCGACGAAGCAATCTATAAGCTGAGATTGCTTCGCCCCTGCGGGGCTCGCAATGACAGAGGATGTGATGACTTATTACCCTATTTTTCTTAATTTGAAAGACAAAAAAGTTTTAATTTTCGGAGCGGGTGCCGTTGCGTTCAGAAAAGCCAAATCTTTGGTTGCTTCTGAGGCTAAGTTGTCCGTTATCAGCCGCGATTTTTCGGAGGCTTTTCGCCGGTTTGCCAAATCAAAAAAGATAAAATTACAAATAGGAAGCACAATTCCGAAGCAGCTGAATTCTATTTCATTGGTTGTGGCCGCTACTTCGGATGCCACTTTTAACCAGTCTGTCTATAGAGTCTGCAGCCGGCAAGGTATTTGGGTTAATGTCGTGGATGATCCGGAACATTCTAATTTTATCGTTCCTTCCGTGATTCGGCGTGGAACGCTACAAGTGGCGATTTCAACGGGAGGCGCAAGTCCATATTTGGCCAAGTTGCTCCGGCAGAAATTTGAAGCCGAGCTCAACACCAAATACGCGAATTTGGTCCGGTTTCTCAAAAAAGAACGCACCCGTGTTCAAAAAACGATCTCGTCTACAAAAGTCAGGCGGAATTATTTCCAGAAATTAGTAAAGGCCAAATTAAAACAGATGAGGAATAAATGACTCTGAATCTTTTTTTAATTTCGGTGGTTATATTTCTGTACGGTTTTGCCTTCTTTGGTTATTTGTTCAAATTTTTCCGGACCGAAAACGATCAATCCATTTGGACAGGCCGTCTTTTGGAAAGCGGCTTTTTAATTCACACGCTCGTTATTTTTGCGCAAACATTTACGGCAAGCCAAGCGACGCCTATTTTTCATTTGCCGGTTACAACGGTAGGTGAAGCGTCCGGATTTTTTGCTTGGTCGCTGACGTTTATCTATCTAATTCTGCTGCGACAATTAAAAACTCAGGCTTTTGCGCTCATTCTAACGCCAGTTCTGATTTTATTTTTGATTCCATCTTTTTTTCCATTTCGGCCAAATCTATCTTCTCTGATTTATTTCAACGACACTTATTTTTTACTGCACATCCTTTCAGCGTTTTTTAGTTATGCGAGTTTTGCCTTATCTTTTATTGCCGCTGTTTTGTATTTAATGTTGGATACGGCGCTCAAGAAAAAAACGGCGGGGCCTTTTTACCGGAACTTGCTTTCTTTGGAAGACCTGGAACATTTTATTTTTAAGACGATTTCATGGGGACTCATTCTGCTGGCGATCGGGATTTTATCCGGTGCTTTTTGGGCGAGAAGCGCTTTCGGTACCTTCATTTTGCAAGAGCCCAAGACTCTTTCAAGTCTCTTGACGTGGCTAGTTTATCTTGTCATTATTTACAGCCACGGGGTTCGCAAGATTAAAGGCAGGCGAATGGTTCGCATGTCCTTATGGGCTTTTGTGTTAGTGTTAATCACATTTTTAGGAACCAGTCTCGTTCAAACCGGTTTTCATGTCGGAATTTGGTGATTTGATGGATTTAGTTTGTATTGGATTAACTCATAAGAAATGCCCCGTTGAAATCAGGGAAAAAATTGCATTTTCTCAGTCTTCGCTTTCGGAAGCGCTCGTTCAGATGAAAGAAATCGAAGGCCTCAGAGAATGGTTTATTTTGTCTACCTGCAACCGGGTGGAATTATACGGCCGCGGCTTTTCCGGAATCGAAGAAAGCATGATTCATTTTCTCTCTGAGTTTCACGGCTTGGAGGGCTGCTCTTACCGGTCTTATTTGGATTGCTATCGGGGACGTGAAGTAGCCAATCATCTGTTTCGGGTGGCAAGCGGTTTAGAGTCATTAGTCGTGGGCGAAAATGAAATCTACGGTCAGATCAAACAAGCCTTTAAGCTTGCCAACGAACACCGGGTCCTTGATTCCATTCTTTATCAATTGGTGGAGCGGGCTTTAAGAGTCGGCAAAAAAACCCGTACTGCAACCAAAATCAGTGAAGGCGCTGTCAGTGTTTCCTCGATTGCGGTTGAGCTGGCTGAAAAAATTTTCGGCAAATTAACCGGGGAACGGGTTTTGATTTTAGGAACTGGAAAAATGAGTGAGTTGACCATGAAGCATTTGGCCAAATCCGGCGCCGGTGAAATTACGGTGGCCAGCCGCACGTATGAACGCGCCCTTGAGTTGTCCCAAAAATATGGTGCTCATCCCATCGGATTTGATCAGTGGCTTCGCGTTTTAAGAACCAGCGATATTGTCATTTCCTCGACTTCAGCGCCGCACCCGATTGTGAAATTAAACGACGTTCAAAGTGTGATGAATGAGCGGCGCCAGAAACCACTTTTCTTCATTGATATTGCCGTCCCGCGAGATGTCGATCCACTGGTCGGCGAAATCGACGACGTTTATTTATACGACATCGATGATTTAAAAAGCGTATCCGATGCAAATTTAAAATCCCGCAAAAAAGAAATCGCTAAATGCGAGACGATTATTGAACATGAACTTGAGTCGTTTGACCAATGGTATGAATTTTTGGAAGCCGGCCCAGTCATTCAAAAATTGACAGCCTACTTTGATGAAGTTGTGGAAAAAGAAGTTTCCAAATTATCCCCAAAATTTAAGGGTAAAGAAAAAGAACTGTCCGTCTTGATTCAACGAATTAAAGCGGGGCTTCTTCACATGCCCAAAGAAAGGTTAAAAGAATCGGCCAAAAGCGGCAGTATTGAACGATACCTCGAAACTCTTCATTCGCTGTTTCGGTTGGAAGAACGTAAAATTGAAGAGGTGTCGTCTCCTAGCAATGATCATTAAAATTGGAACTCGCGGAAGCAAACTCGCCCTTTACCAAGCTGAATTAGTCAAATCCAAGTTAGCGCAACTTCATCCGGCTCTTGATATCCAGCTGGTTAAAATCAAAACCACCGGCGACGTTATTTATGATCGCCCGATTGAACATTTAGGACCTGGAATTTTCACGCGGGAAATCGAGAAAGCACTTTTGGACCGCCAAATTGATCTGGCTGTTCACAGCGCCAAGGATATGGCCAGCCGGCTTCCGCAAGGTCTTGAAATCGGAGCCGTTTTAAAACGTGAAGATCCATCTGATTGTCTGGTTTCACGGGGCGGAACAAAACTTCGGGATTTACCGAAAGGCGCAAAAATCGCGACCAGTTCCTTGAGAAGAAAAGCACAGCTGAGAAAATTAAGGCAGGATCTCACGATTTGCGAGATCCGCGGAAATGTGGATACGAGAATTCGAAAAATTGAAGAGGGCGAATATGACGGAATGGTCATTGCACTTGCCGGTTTAAAACGTTTGGCACTTGAACGCCATGTCAGTGAAACGTTTAATCCGGAAGATTTCCTTCCTCAAGCCGGACAGGGAACGCTGGCCATTGAAATTCGAACAGGTGATTCCCAAATCCGCGACTTGATCAAACCGCTCAACGATCAGGAAACGATGACGGTTCTTTTGGCAGAAAGAAGTTTTTTGCGGGAATTAGAAGGCGGCTGCCTTGTTCCGGCAGGAATTCATTCCAAATCCGAACAGGGAACGTTGACGTTAACCGGCGGCATTTTTTCACCGACTGAAAACCGCGAAGTTCGTAAATCACTTTCCGGCCCACTCAAAGATGCCGAACTGATTGGGAAAAATTTAGCACAATCTATTTTGAAAGCTGGCGGAGAAGAAATTTTAAATGAGATCAGAAATGAAAAGAAATAAATCGTCATTGCGAGGAGACCGAAGGTCGACGAAGCAATCCCGGTCTGAGATTGCTTCGGCAATGCCTGTAACGCTGCCTCGCAATGACAAACATCATCAAGGTTTTGTTTCACTCGTCGGAGCAGGACCCGGAGATCCGAAGCTGCTCACGCTCAGGGGAAAAGAAGCCCTGGAGAACGCAGATGTTGTGATTTATGACTACCTCGTTCATCCATCGATTTTAAAGCATGCGCCTAAAGCCAAGTTGATTTATGTGGGCAAAAAAGGCGGCGATCCAAATTCTACTCCGCAAGATTCGATTGAATCCTTGATGCTTCAAGCAGCCCGTCAAGGCAAACGGATTGTCCGGTTAAAAGGCGGTGATCCTTTTGTGTTTGGCCGCGGCGGTGAAGAAGCACTTTTCCTGGCTGATCACAAAATTCCTTTTGAAATTGTTCCCGGAATCACCGCTGGAATCGCAGCACCCGCCTATGCCGGAATTCCCGTCACTCATCGGGGAATGGCGGCTGAGGTAACTTTTATTACAGGCCACGAGGATCCGCTTAAGGACAAACAAAATATTAATTGGAAAGCTGTTGCCGGGCTTAGCGGGACGATCGTTTTATTTATGGGAGTCAAAACACTTCCTGACACAGCATCCATTCTTATTCAATATGGGAAATCTCCGGCTACGCCTGTTTCAGTGATTCGTTGGGGAAGTACCGCTGAGCAGCAAGTGGTGACCGGAACGCTTGAAAATATTTCAGAAAAATTGAAAGCAGCGAAATTAACACCGCCGGCTTTGACGGTCATTGGGGAAGTCAACCAATTGAGGTCTCAATTGAAATGGTTTGAGGAAAAACCATTATTTGGAAAAACCGTTTTGGTCACCCGATCCCGAAAACAAGCTTCTCAATTAGGGGAACAGTTGGAATCTTTGGGTGCGCGCGTTTTGGAACTTCCAACGATTGAAATCGAACCCATTCAAAATAGTCCGCGCTTGAAAAAAGCCATTGGCCAGATTTCGCAATTTGATTGGATCGTGTTTACGAGTGAAAATGGAGCTGAAGCTTTTTTTGACGAACTCAAACGTCTTCATAAAGACAGCCGGATTTTAAAAGACACGAAAATCGCAGCCATCGGCCCGGGCACTACAGCTAAGCTGAATTCTTATTTGATCCGTCCGGATTTAGTGCCGAAAGTATTTACCACCGAAGGCTTGCTCAACGCGTTTAAAAAAATCAAGGTGTCTAACAAACGGTTTCTTCTCTTGAGAACGAACATTGCTTCTGAATTACTCAACAAGAGTCTCAAAAAATTAGGTGCGCTTGTTACGGAAATTCCGGTTTATAAAACCAAAAAACCGAAACATTTATCCCAAAAAGTAGCTGAATTGATGGGCGAATATGCGATTGATTACGCAACGTTTACCAGTTCCTCAACAGCGGAAAATTTCTTTAATTCATTAAGGAACGGACACCGGTTAAATGCTAAAATCATCTCCATTGGTCCAGTGACTTCGAAAACCATCCGGCAATGCGGTTTTTCCGTAACGCGCGAAGCCAAGGTCTCGACAATTCCAGGCTTAGTTGATGCAGTTTTAGAAGAAAGTAAAAATGGCTAATTC
>Ga0080064_1002591_pt1 | contig 29907 bp, 20 predicted proteins | sample Subgrocontami54m_FD_69260 | JGI IMG/M metagenome (GOLD analysis project Ga0080064, IMG submission 69260) | Subsurface groundwater microbial communities from S. Glens Falls, New York, USA - GMW46 contaminated, 5.4 m (SPADES assembly) (version 2) ...
CCCGGTCTTGTCCACCGGGCCGCCGATCTTGGCCAGTTGGCGGCGGCGCTCGAAGCGGTTGGAGCGCAGCGAATTGCCCAGGCGGTCGCCGCGCTTGATCTGGAGCGTCGAGTAGTCGCGCCACTGGTCGGGGTAGCCGATCTTGTTGGCGACGGCATGCAGTTTCTCCAGCGCCATCTTCTTGGTGTCGTCGGTCATCCAGTCCAGCGACTTGATGTCGGCCTCCATGGCGTTCTCGATGTCGCGCACCATCTTGAGCGTGCGCTCCTTGGCGTTGCCGCCGAAGGCTTCCTTGACGTAGTACTGGCCCAGGGCCTCGCCCAGGTCGCCATCCACGGCGCGAGCGCAGCGGTTCCACAGGGGAAGCTGCTGCTGCGCGCCTCCCAGCACCTTGCCGTAGAAGTTGAAGTTCTCCTCGCCAAACTGCGTCGGCAGCGAGTCCGCCTGACTGCGGATGAGGTTCCACTTCAGGTAGGTCTTCCACTGCTCCACGGGGACCGACTTCAGCATGCTTTCCAGGTTGGTATAGAACTCGGGGACGGCCACGTTGAGCTCGGTGAAAGCGGGCGACCCGGCGCCCACGAAGTATTTGTCCCAGGCGAATGAGGGGGCGAGGGCTTCGAACTCCGCCAGCTTCATCCAGTGGTCGAGCTTGGTGGTGTTGCGGCGGTCGGTAGGGGTCATGGAGGCGTTGGCCAGCTTCATCTCGATGTCCATGATCTGCTGCGCCTGCGCGCCCGCCTGGTCCGCGGGGACGCCCACCAGCTTCAGCATGTTGCCGATGTGCTCCACGTACTGCTGGCGGATCTTCACCGACTTCTCGTCGGTCTTGGTATAGAAGTCCTTGTTGGGGAGGCCGAGGCCGCCCTGGTCGGCCCAGGCGCCGGTCTGCGCCGCGTTGTGCAGTTGGGCGCTGGCGCGGAAGCTGAACACCCCGCCGATGCCCTGGTCATGCAGCGCGGCCACTACCTGGGTCAGGCCCTTCACGTCCTTGATGCCGTCGATCTTGCGCAACCACTTCTCGGCCGGAGCCAGGCCCCGGGCGTTGACGCCCGGCTGGTCCATGCAGGCAGCATAGTAGTCGCCGATCTTGCGCTGGTTGGGGTCGCTGGATTTCTTGTCGGCGGCGGCCTTTTCCAGGATCTGCCGGGTGAGGGCGCGGTTGTACTCGCGCAGCAACTCGAAGCGTCCCCAGCGCGACTGGTCGGGGGGGATGGGATTGGCCTTGTTCCAGCCGCCGCAGGCGAAGCGGTAGAAATCCTGGCAGGGCTCAACGCCGCGGTCGAGCGCGTCCAGGTCCAAACTCTTCATCCGCTTGGGCTGGGCGTCAGAAGCAGGAGCCGCCTGCTGGGCGAAACCCAGGGTGGCGCAGAACACGATCCACAGAACCAGACAAAGCCGTCGCATAGGGTCTCCTTGCGAATCAGGGGATGGAGCGAAACGGGACAGTATACAGGACGGATGGCTCGCAAAAGGGAACTCAGAAGACCTTGAAGTGGATGGTGAGGTACTTTTTCGGGTTCTCCCTGATGGCCTTAATCAGGTTGCGGGTCTCCACCAGCATCTGATCGCTGTTGGTGTAAAGCGAAGGGTCGCGCAGGAACTTGCCGGCCGAGCCCTCGCCGGCTTCCAAACGGTCGCTGATGGTGGAGAGACGGCTGACCACGTTCTCCACCTTCTTGGCGAACTCCTCGTCCTTGGTCATGCGGCCGAGCGCGCCCTTGCCGGCGTTCACGTCCTCCATGATCTTGCTGGCGTGGCTCACGGCTTTGTTGGCGTTTTCGTAGAGGGTGGGGTCCTTCACAAACTTGCCCGCCGTGCCCTCGCCCTTCTCGATGCCGTCCAGGATCTTGTTCAGCTTGTCCACGGTGGCGTCGGCCTTGCGGTAGAGTTCCTCGTCGTGGAGGAGCCTGCCCACCGTGCCCTTGCCCTGGTTGATGTCCTGTATGGCGCGGCGCAGCTCATCGACCGCGGCGTTGATCTTGTTGAAGACCGCGGGGTCGTAGATGAACTTGCCGGCGGTGCCCTGGCCGCCCTCGATGGCCGCGACGATGTGATCCGCGCGCCTGAGCACCACGCCCAGGTTCTGCAAGACGTCCTGGCTGGAGCGCACCACGTCCTGCAGCCCGGGACGCTCCTCGGTGGGCAGCTCGTCCCAGTCGCGCGCCTCCCGTTGCTTGGGGTCGCCGCCGGTGATGTCCACGTAGGTCTCGCCCAGGGCGCCCTTGGTGGAGAGCACGGCCACGGAATTCTTCCTCAGGTTGGCGGTGTACTTCGTGGTCACCCGCATGACGACCTCGACCGGAGCCGCGGGACGGTCGGAGACGATGCTGAGCCGGGTGACGTTGCCGATCTCCACTCCCTGCAGGCTGACGGGCGCGCCTTCGCGCAGCCCTTCGGCGTTCTCGAAATAGACCTTGAGGCGGATCTTGGGGGTGAACAGGCCCTGGCTTCCGGTCATGAGGAAGGTCACAAACGCGAAGATGATCGCGGCTACCAGCACCGTGATGCCGACTCGCAGTTCCGCCCAACGTACTTGTTTCTGGCTTGGCACAGGTTCTCCGCCTGCCGGTCCCCGAGAGCGCCGAATCATAGCAGAAGCGCGGAGTGCCGTCAGCAGGGACGTGGTCCCGGTCAGGCGCGAGCGTCCAGAACGGGATTCCAGCTCCGGGTGAGCGCCGCCGCGCCCAAGTAGGCCGCGGCGCCCGCGGCCAGCGTCGCCGCGATGCCGAAGTGGATGGCGATGGCCATGGCCAGCGCCGAGCCCAGCACGCTGGCTCCGGCGTTCATCGCCCAGGCCCACTCCACCCCGCCCTCGCCGCGCTCCGCGAGTTGGCGCAGACCGGTGGGGAAGGGCATGCCCATGGCGAATCCCACCGGAACCAGCAGCAGGGCGCTCACCGCGAGCTTCGCAGGGAAGGGGATGCCGATCCAGGCGCCCAGCGCTCGCGGCAGCAAGAACACCAGCGTGGCCAGGCCCGCGGTGATTCCCGCCAGCACCCAGCGCACGCGCCGGGCGTCTTGAAGCCAGCGCCGCGCCGTCAGACTTCCGGCGCCGCTCGAGAGCAGCAGGAGGAACACCACCACGGTCAGCGCGTAGGTGGGATGTCCGAGAAAAAGTACGAAGCGCTGGATGAGGGCCACCTCCACCAGGATGTAGCCCAGGCCCACGGCGACGAAGTAGAGGAGCGGCAGAACACGTGGGCGCTTGGGTAGAGACGCGGCAGGCCGCGTCTCTACGCGGGCGCGCAAAGCCAGGGGAACGATCAGAAACGCCAGTACGGCCACCAGTGAAATGATGAGCAACATCCACAGAACCACGACGCCCAGGTTGATGCGCCAGTCCATGCCATGCCCGGTGCCGCCCAGGATGTTCCGCAGGACATTCCCGGTCTTCATGGTGAAGAAGAAGAAGGGAGCATCGTCGGTGACCGGCGCGATGTTGAATGCGTAGTCTCTGGCGAAGACGCTCGGATTCTTGGAGCCAAGAAGGTAGGCGAAGGCCAATCGCTCTTTGGGCTCGCGAAAGTATTCACGGGCGGCTTCGTTGATTGCCGGGGTGAATTTGGAGTGCGCGATGTTGTACCCGACGCCCTCATTCGAATAAAGCCATTTCAGGTTCGGATGCTCCCTTAGGAATGTGAAAAGTCGGCCTTCTTCTTCGAAGGTGAAGGCCGATTTCTTTGCCAGCACAGTTACGGGGCGTCCGTCTGCATTCAACTCACCATCCGAGACGATTAGAAAGTGCTCCGGGAGCCCATCTGGGTCCCACGCTCGCAGTACCTCCATCTCTTGAGAGACCACGCGCAGCGCCTCGCGCGGCTCCTTGAACTCCCAGCGCGTGATAGCCAGGATGCCGTCGGGCTTCAGGTGGTCGAAATACTCATGGAACGCCTCCACCGTATAGAGGTTGTTTTCGCTGAGGGCGAAGGCGCCGGCGGCGGTGGAGGCCCAGGTATCCACCAGCGTCATCTGGATGACGTCGTACTTATCCTTACTGTTGCGGATCCAGGAACGCCCGTCGGCCACGTGCAGCTTGACCTCGGGGATCTGGTAGAGGTGGTACGCGTAGTCGGCGTAGCGCTCGCGCATGACGGTCGAGGCGATGAGGGGATTGATCTCGATGCCGGTGACGTTCTTGCTGCCGGAGGCCACGGCGCGCAGCACGTCCACGCCGCCGCCGGGGCCGATGATGGCGTAATCGCCCTGGGGGCGCAGGACGTTGGCCACCGCCGGCGCCGCGGACATCAGGTCGCGCCTCCACTCGGGCGGCAGGTTGTGCGGGTCGGCGTTCATGATGGCGGTGGTGGCGTCAGCATCGATCACCACGTACTTGGCGTCACCGATGCGGTTCACCTCCACGCGCGAGATGGCGTTCCAGCGCGCGAACTCCACCCAGGCCGGGTCGCGCCGCAGACCTTTGGCGTAGACCACGTCAATCAGCTTTCCCGAGTGATTCGCTCCCGTCAGCGCCGCCAACAGGACGGCGAGCGCCACACCCGCCGCGCGCCCGCGGCGTCCCTCCGCCCAGATGGCCGAGGCCACGGCCATCCCCAGCGCCGCGATCAGGATGGCGTTGGGCGCGCCCGCCAGATTCAGGATCGGCACCACGGCCAGGCAGGCCAGCGCGCCTCCGCCGAGGTCCGCGCCGTAGAGCTGCCCGATGCGCCCGCTCTCCCGCGCGTACACCACCGAGAACAGCAGGCCGGTCAAAAAGAATGGAACCGCCGTCACCAGGTACAGCACGGTCAGCTTGAGGAAGTTGCCGCGGCTGACGTCGAGCGAAATGGGCAGGTGCAGCACCGCCTCGAGCACCGCGACCGTGACCACGGCATTGAGCGCGCAGAGCCACGCCGCCAGGGCGCGCGTCCCGCGGCGCGCCAGCCGCTCCCGGAACAGATGGGCGAAGACCCCGCCCGCGCCCAGCCCCAACAGCGCCACCGAGATGGCGAGAAACGCGAAGTGATAGAACAGGATGACGGAGAACAGCCGGGTGGCGGCCAGCTCCAGCAGCAGCGTGGAAAAGCTGACGGCGGAGATGCCGGCGAGCAGGCGAAGGGGGGAAAGGTTTTGCGATTGAGTCATTGAATCATTGAGTCATTGTTGCGATGGCTGATGCCCGAAAGAACCTGGCGAAAATGATTCAATGATTCATTGAATCATTGGCTCAATCCTCCAGAATCACCTGCGCCACCGCCTGCTGTTTGGTATGCGAGAGCGAGAGGGAAGCGCGCTTCACGCCCAGGCGTTCGGCGTGCTTACCCGCGGTTCCGGTGAAGGATAGCGTGGGACGGCCGCCGGGGGCGTGTCCCACCTCCACCTCGCGCCAGGCGACGCCCTGGTTCCAGCCCGTCCCCAGGGCCTTGAAGGCGGCCTCCTTGGCGGCAAAGCGGACGGCGTAGCGCTCCGCGCGGTTCTTCTTGGCGTCGCAATAGCGGATCTCGGCTGGGGTGAAGATGCGTTGCAGGAAGCGCGGCCCGAAGCGCTCGATGGCCGCCGCCACCCGTTCCACTTCGACGATGTCAACTCCCGTGCCCACAATCACTTGGCAAAACCTGTGTGGCGCAGAGCCTGCCCTGCTTTCGCCGAGCGCAGCGAGCCCTGAGCTTGCCGAAGGGGAAGTCGAAGGGTCCCCGGCTGTGCGCGACGCGGCGGTTAAGGTAACACACCCCCCTTGGCTTTTTCCGGGGCCTCTGGTATCCTATCCGTGCGTTTGAAGAAGCGGTTGTGAGCGGTATCTGCCAAACAGCTGAGCCCCGCCTGCAGTAACCTCCGATTCATGTCAGCGCAAATCCAACACAAGGAACACCAACACAATGGAACAAGGAACAGTAAAGTGGTTTAACGACGCCAAGGGATACGGCTTTATCAGCCGCCCCAACGGTGAGGACGTTTTCGTGCATTTCTCGGCCATCCAGGCAGCGGGTTTCCGCAGCCTTCAGGAAGGTCAGGCGGTGCAATTCAACGTCGTAAAGGGTCCCAAGGGCTGGCAGGCAGAGAACGTACAACCGATCTAAGCTTCGCCGAACCATAAGGGCGGTCCCGCCAAGCGGGACCGCCCTTTTTATTTGGTGCGCAGCCAGAAGGACAGGCCGCCGCCACCGTCCACCCCCGCCATCGCGGGATGCCGCCACAGCGGCGCGAGCACCGCACTCAACTCCGCATCGCCGCTGACGTAGGCGTTGGGCAGCATGACCTCGAATCCCGCGCTCCCTTCGAGCAGCGCGAAGGCCAGCAGATACTGCTCCGAGTAGTAGCGGTCCCCCCACTGCGGCGGATAGTCGTAGGGCAGCAGGATGTCGTGCACCTGCACCCGCACGCCCGGCTTCAGCCGTGGCAGGATTTCGAGGAAGGCCACCGCCACGTCGGAGTTGGTGAGGCAGACGTGCGAACAGTCAATGAATAAGATGTCGCCGGACTCGAGCTGGTCGAAGGCCGCGGTGTCGGTCAGGTCCTGGAGCGGCTGGCGCAGCACCGTGTCGCAGAGCGCGTCCACTTCCGCCCGCGGATGGGGATCGATGGAGGTGATCTTGGTCGCCAGGCCCAGGTCGCGGATGGCGCGCCGCGCGAACTTGGTGGAGTATCCGGAGCCCACTTCCACGTAGCGCTTGGGCTTGCTCAACCCCAATAAACAATAGGAAGCCACCGCATCCGGCGCCGGCAGCCACTTGTTCACCCAGCAGGGCTCGGGGGAATCGGCCGCGGCCTGCCGCGGGATCTTGACCAGATTCTCCTGAAATTGCAGAAAGCTCTCGAGCGTCCGCCGGTAGGCCCCGCGGTCGCGGCCGAGTCGCTCGGCGAGCTGGGCGTGCGCCGGCTTGCCGAATCCCCATCGCGGTTCGGGCGTGACCGGGTAGTCGAGGAAGACGATCTGGTGTCCCTTGATGAGCCGCCGCAGGTTGTAGAGCAGATAGAGCAGGGGATGCCGCCGCGCCACCCCTTTCACTTTCTTCTTGAACGAGGGCGTTTCCGGCTGGGTGGCGTGGATGGAGGAGGAGCGCTGCGACATAGCGGCCTAGGCTAATACATTCTTCGCATTCGAGGCGGGATTTTGTAGAGACGCGGCATGCCGCGTCTCTACTGGACGGCCGCCAGCGCCGCGGCGACGGCCGCATCTTCTTCCGGGAAGACGGTGCGCAGGTCGAGCAGCACGCGGCCTTCCTCGACCCGCGCGATCACCGCAGGTTCGGCGGCGCGCAGGCGCGCGGCCAGTTGGCCGGCGCTCAAGCCCTTGCAGGCGACGGCCAGGAGAACGGTCGGCAAGGATGCGCCGGGCGTCGACCCGCCGCCGATCACCGACTCGCCGGCGACGATCTCCATCCGTAGAGACGTTGCTTGCAACGTCTCCGATTGCAACATCTCCACAACGGCCGAAGCGCGGATGCTGATTTCGTTCACGTCCATGCGCATCATGCGCAGGGCGGGGATGCTGTCATGATCCTGCCGCAGGTACGCGAGCAGGGTAGCTTCGAGCGCGGCGTAGGCGAGCTTGTCCACGCGCAGGGCGCGGAAAAGCGGGTTCTGCCGGATGCGCGCGATGCGCGCCGGCTTGCCGCTGAGCATGCCCGCCTGCGGCCCGCCCAGCAGCTTGTCGCCGCTGTAGGTGACCACGTCCACGCCGGCGCGCAGGCTGGCGGCCACTCCGGGTTCGCCCTCCACGCCCACCGAGCGCAGGTCAAAGAGCGCGCCCGAGCCCAGGTCCTCCATCACCGGCAGGCGATGCTTGCGGGCGAGCTGCACCAGGTCTTCGAGGCGCGGCTGCTCGGTGAATCCCACGATCTGGAAGTTGGAGCGATGGACGCGCAGCAGCAGCTTGGTCTTTTGGTTGATGGCGCGCTGATAGTCAGAGAGGCGGGTGCGGTTGGTGGTGCCGACTTCGCGCAGCACCGCTCCGGACTTGGCCATGATCTCCGGGATGCGGAACGACCCGCCGATCTCCACCAGCTCGCCGCGGGAGACGATGACCTCGCCGCCCTCGGCCAGGGTATTCAGGGCCAGCAGCACCGCGGCGGCGTTGTTGTTGACCACGACGGTGGCCGAGCTGCGCGCGCCCTCGGCCGCGAGCAGCCGCTCGAAGAGCCCTTGCACATGGACGTCGCGCTTGCCGCGCTCGCCCGCCGCCAGATCGAACTCCAGGTTGGAGTAGCCGCCGGCGACTTCCGCGATGCGGCGCAGCGAGTCCGAAGAAAGCGGCGCGCGCCCCAGGTTGGTGTGCAGGATGACGCCGGTGGCGTTGATGACGGGGCGCAGCGAAAACTGGAGCGATTGCCGCAGCCGGCGCTCGACCGCCGCCGGCAGTCCTGCGACCGCCGTCTCGACGCCCTGCGGGTCGAGGCGGCCGGAGGAAATCTCCTTGCGCAGCCGCGCCAACGCCTGGCGCGCGGCCTCGGTGACCGCGGCACGGCCCTCGCGCGCCGCCAGCTCCGTAAGCTCCGGCGTGCGCAGCAGCTCATCCACCGAGGGGAGCCTGCGGTAGAGCCCGGACTTGACGGAGGTCTTCACGCGCGGCGATTATCTCATTCCGGACGCCTTCCCGGGCCGGGGCCATCCATCCCGCGTTCCTGGCTGATTCGCGGTTGGGGTAGGGCTTCCTCGCCCGCTGCGCGGGCTCGGAGTGTAAAGCAAAAGCAAAGGAAGCTCATCCCACCTCCACCAACCCGTAGCGGCGCTGCCAGTGGGTTTTCAGGTGTTCCATCACGCGGCGGACGTCTTCCTGGGAGACGCCGGGGCTGGCGCCTGCGACCAGGGACTCGGCCTCGCGCTTGGCTACTTCCAGCAACTCGCGGTCGCGCAGCAGGTTGGCGACGCGGAAGCTGGGCATGCCCGCCTGCCGTGTGCCGAAGAATTCGCCGGGGCCGCGCAGCTCGAGGTCGAGCTCGGCGATCTCGAAGCCGTCGGTGGTGCGGACGAGCGCGTCCAGGCGCTGCTCGGCTTCGGGCGTGGTCTTGCCGCCGGTCATCAGCACGCAGTAGGACTTGGCCGCGCTGCGCCCGATGCGCCCCCGTAACTGGTGCAACTGCGAGAGCCCGAAGCGCTCGGCGTGCTCCACGATCATCAGGGTGGCGTTGGGGACGTCCACGCCCACCTCGATCACCGTGGTCGAGACCAGCACGTCCAACTCGCCGCGCTGGAAGGCACGCATCACCCGGTCTTTTTCTTCGGCGTCGAGGCGCCCGTGCAGCAGGCCGACGCGCAGGTCGGGGAGCACCTTCCTGCGCAGCTGGTCGTACATCTGGATGGCGGCCTTGAGCGTGGTGCGGGGCGGAGCCTCGGGGAAGAGTGTCGGGGCCTTCTCGGACTGCGTGGGCACGGGCGCCCCCGCCCGTGCGGCGGAGCGAAGCTCCGCTTCCTCCTCTTTCTCCTCGATGACGGGATAGACGACGTACACCTGATGTCCGGCTTTCACCTGCGTGCGGGCGAAGTCGAAGACCTCGGCGGAGCGCTCATCGGAGACGCGCCGGGTGACGATGGGCGCGCGGCCCGGCGGCAGCTCGTCGAGCAGGCTGACGTCCAGGTCGCCGTAGAGGGTAAGCGCCAGGGTGCGCGGGATGGGGGTGGCGGTCATCACCAGGACGTCGGGCTCGACTTCCTGCGCGGGCGAGGACGCCCGCACCCCAGCCGGCGAGACGGCGGCGCTACCAAAGTCGCGCGCTTTCGAAGCTCCCGGCTCCGTCGTGGCCGGCGAGACGGCGGCGCTACCCGGAACGGCGGCGCTACGGGGAGAGGCGGCGGCGCTACTTTTCTTCATCAGGCGCAGGCGCTGCATCACGCCGAAGCGGTGCTGCTCATCCACCACCACCAGTCCCAGGCGCGCGAACTCGACTTTTTCCTCGATGAGGGCATGGGTGCCGATCACCAGTTGCACGTCGCCGTGGGTGATGTGGCGGCGGATGTCACGCTTGCGCTCCGGCTCGAGCGACCCGGTCAAGAGCACGATGCGATAGCCCGCCGGTTCCAGGATCTGCCGCGCGGCCAGGTAGTGCTGCGTTGCCAGGATCTCCGTGGGCGCCATGAGCGCCGCCTGACAGCCGTTCTCGATGGCGATGATGGCGGCCTCGAGCGCCACCAGCGTTTTCCCGGAGCCGACGTCGCCCTGCAGCATCCGCCGCATGGGCCGCGCCTCGCGCATGTCGGCGGCAATCTCGCCCAGCACCCGCTTCTGCGCCTCCGTGGGATGGAAGGGAAGGATGCGCTTGATGGCCGAGCGCACCTTATCGTCCAGACGGAAGGCGAGGCCGGGCTGGGCGCGCCGCCGCCGCCGCTTCAGCTCCAGCCCCACCTCAAGGAAGAACAGTTCTTCGAAGATCAGGCGGCGATGCGCCGGAGTGCGCGCCTCCAGCAAGTCTTCGAAGCGCGCCTGGGGCGGAGGCCAGTGCGCCTGCTCGAAGGCCTGCCGCCGGGGCAGCAACTCCAGCCGCGCACGCACGGCTGGGGGGACGCCGTCGGGGATTTCGGGCGCCAGGACCGCGAGCGCGCCGCGGATGACGCGGCGGAACCAGCGCGAGGTCAGTTTGCCCTGCGCCGCCGACTCGTAGATGGGAACGATGCGCCCCACCTCGAGCGACGCTGCCAAGGCGCTTTCCGCCGCGTCTTCTGCTGCTTCTGCTTCGGAGTCCGCCGGGTCGCTCAGGATCTCGAACTGCGGCTGGATCAACTGCAAGCCGCCGCGCTTGCGCTTGTCCACCTCCACCCGGCCGTAGAGCGCAACCGCCTGGCCGGGCTGGAATTTGTCCTTGAGGTAGGCGGCGTGGAACCACAGGCACTTGATGGACGCCGTGCCCTGGGCCGCGGTCATCTGGAAGATGGGCATGCGCTTGGTCCGGAACAGGCCGGAGCCGCGCACCTCGGCGATGACGGTGGCCATCTCGCCCGGCTCGAGCTCCGCGATGCCGCGCGGGTTGAGCCGGTCCTCGTAGCGGAAGGGGAGGTAGTAGAGCAGGTCCTCGACGGTGGTGATGCCCTTGGCCGCCAGCCACTCGGCGACCCGCGGGCCTACGCCCTTGGCGTACTTGACCTGAGTTTGGAGTTCCAGCATGGCTGCTTCCGCTTTCCGCTGCCAGATTGTAAATTGCCACGCTCGCCTTTGCCCCGCTTTGGCGCTAGAATCGCGGGCTTGTTCCATGGAAAAGCTTGCCATCCTCTACGACGCCAGCCAGGCGGTGCTCTCCACTTTCGACTTGGACGAGGTGCTGCAACGCATCCTGGCCATCGTGCGCGAGCAGTTCCGCCTGGAGAACGGAGCCATCTTTCTGCTGGACCCGGAGACCCAGGAGCTGAAGTTGCGCAGCAGCTTCGGACCCGCCGCAGAGAATCTGGGACCGCAGGCCATCCAGGTGGGCCAAGGGCTGACGGGAGCCGCGGCCCAGTTGCGCCGCCCCGTCTATGCCCCGGATGTCAGCCAAGACCCGCGCTACCTCTCCTCCTTTGCCGCCACTCGCTCCGAACTGGCCATCCCGCTGATGGTGCGGGAGAGCGTGGTGGGCGTCCTCGACTTCCAGAGCGAGCATCCCAACTTTTTCAGCAACGAGACGGTGGACCTGCTGACGCTGTTCTCTACCCAGGCCTCCATCGCCATCGAGAACGCCCGGCTGCATTCGCTGGAGCAGCGGCGCGCGGCGCAGCTCGAAACCATCAACGCCCTGGCCAAGCAAACGGCGTCGGTGCTCGACCTGAAGGAGCTGCTGCCCAAGGTCTGCGCCCTGGTGCTGGAGTCCTTCCCGGTGGACCAGGTGGCCGTCCTGCTCAAGGAAGGAGACCTGCTGGTGGTCAGCGCCCAGCAGGGCCAGTTGACGCCGCTGCTCGCCGAGGGCGCGCTGCTGCCGGTGGGCAGCGGCCTGGCGGCGCGCGCCATGGCCACCGGCAAGACGGTGGTGGAGAACGATGTGCGGAAGGTTTCCGGGTACGTCGCGGGGTATTCGGAGACGGTTTCCGAGATGTGCCTGCCGCTGATCGCCGCCGACCAGACCCTGGGAGTGCTGGCGCTGGAGAGCGCCAGCGCGGGCGCCTTCCACGCCGCCGACGTGCGGGCGCTCGAATCCGTCGCCGACATCTGCGCCATCGCCATCCAGAACGCCCATTACTTCGAGCAGGCGCGGCGCATGGCGTTCGTCGACGGCCTCACCGGCGTCTACAACCGCCGCTACTTCGAGCAGCGCATCCTGGAAGAGCTGGAACGCGCCGCCCGCTACGCCGGGGGGCTGGCCGTCCTCATGCTCGACATCGATCACTTCAAGAAGGTCAACGACGAGTTCGGGCACCTGCTGGGCGACGAGGTGCTGCGCCAGCTTTCCACCATCCTGACCCAGCAGCTCCGCAAAGTGGACGTGGTCTGCCGCTACGGCGGGGAAGAGTTCTCCATCCTGGTGCCGCAGACCACGGGGGAGCATGCCCTGGGGGTCGCCGAGAAGCTGCGCAAGGTGATCGAGGGCTGGAACTTTCCCGGAGTGCCGCGGCCGGTGACGGTCAGCATCGGCGTGGCCGACTTCCCGGCGAACGGCGCCACCCGCGATGAACTGGTGAAGGCCGCCGACGCCGCCCTCTACGCCGCCAAGCAGGCGGGGCGCAACCGCGTGCTCCCCGCCTCGGCCTCCGCCCGGGTGTGAATATGCCGCGCGGTCCGAAACCAGTTGCCAAAATCCTCCGCGGGCGAAAGAATGGTTTTCCCGCATGAGCGCAAGCCTTCCCACCGCCGGAACTCCTTCCAAGAAGGCGGTGGCCACCGTGGCCTTGATCGGCCTGGACGCGGCCGCCAGCACGATCTTGAGGGACTGCTTCAAGCAGTTCGGCATCGCGACCATCGCGGTGGGCGACGACGCCGTCCAGCGCCTGAAGCGCGAGAAGTTCGAGGCCTGCGTCCTGCGCCTGAACGAACCCGGCACCGAAGCCATCCTGGAAGCCGCGCGCACCTCCGCCTCCAACCGGCGCATCGTGGTTTACGGCATCTGCGGGAACTCCCAGGAGGCGCTGCGCTTTTCCCGCTACGGCATCAACGCACTCCTCGCCGATCCGGTGGAGCGCCAGTCGGCGCTGCGCGCGGTGCGCGCCACCCATCTGCTGGTGATCAACGAGCTGCGCCGCTACGTCCGCATCCCCATCGTCACCGAAGTCGTGCTCACGGTACAGGGACGCAAGCACGTCGCCACCTTGCTGGAGATCAGCGCCGGAGGCATGTCACTCAAGACCCAATTCCGCGCCGCGCCTCCCACCGCGGTAGAGGTCGAGTTCACGCTGCCGGATGCCCAGCATCTGGCGGTCGGCTCGAACGTCTGCTGGCAGCGCGACCCCGACATGCTGGGCGTCCGCTTCGACGCCGGCGACCAACGCCGCCTCGCCGTGAAGAAGTGGATCGACGATTACCTCGGCCTCGCCTGAGCCGGCTGCTCCAGAGTGCTGGTGTAGGATTGAAATTTTATGGACGCGGTCCAACTGGATAGGGTGCGCAAGGCCTACGGCCACTTCGTGGCCGTGGACGACCTCAGCTTCAGCATCGCGCAAGGCGCCATCTACGGCCTGCTGGGGCCGAACGGCGCCGGCAAGACCTCCACCCTCCGCATGATGATCGGCATCACCGCGCCCGACTCCGGCACGGTGAGCCTGTTCGGCGAGCCCTTCCGCCGCCCCCACCTGAGCCGCGTCGGCTACCTGCCGGAGGAGCGCGGCCTCTACAAGAAGATGAAGGTGCTCGAGCACCTGGTCTTCCTGGCCGAGCTGCACGGGCTGTCCGCGGGGGAAGCCCGGCGCCGCGCCCGGAGCTGGGCGGAGCGCATGGAGATCGCCGCCTGGTTGCCCAAGAAGGTGGAAGAGCTTTCCAAGGGCATGCAGCAGAAGATCCAGTTCATCGCCGCGCTGCTGCACGAGCCCGAGTTCATCATCATGGACGAGCCCTTCGGCGGCCTCGACCCGGTGAACGCCGCCCTGCTCAAGGACGTGCTGCTCGACCTCAAGAAGCAGGGCCGCACCATCCTCTTCTCCACCCACCGCATGGACCAGGTGGAGAAGCTGTGCGATTCCATCTGCCTCATCGACCACGGGCGTCCGGTGCTGGCGGGCGAGCTGAAGCAGATCAAGGCGGGCTACGGCAAGAACCATGTGCAGATCGAGTACGAGGGCGACGGCGACTTCCTGCGCCAGCAGGACGGCCTGGTCGAGTCCTTCAACGACTACGGCAACCACGTGGAGTTGCGCCTGAAGAAAGGCGCGGACGCGCAGGAGCTGCTGCGCGCCGCAGCCGCGCGCTGCCGCATCCGCCGCTTTGAGCTGAGCGAGCCTTCGCTGGAAGAGATCTTCATCGACGTGGTGGGGAAGAGCGATGCCTAGACAGTGGCCGCGCAACCTGTGGCTCATCCTGCGGCGCGAGTACCTGGAGCGCGTGCGCACCAAGTCCTTCATCATCATGACCTTCCTCATGCCGGTGATGATGTTTTCCTTCGCCTTTCTGCCCAGCCTGCTCATCGGCCGCCGCCCCGCCGGGCACCGCCGCCTGATGGTGGTGAGCGACAACCCGCAACTGGCGCAGGCCTTCCGGCGGCAACTGCAGCAATTCCAGCCCCGGGCGGGCGAGACCGGGATGCAGTACGACGTCGAGATCAGCGACCAGACGACCGAAGCCGAGCGCACCCGGCTTTCCTCCCAGATCAGCGCCCTGAGCTTGGACGGTTTCCTGTGGATGACCGAGGAGGCGGTGCGCACCAAGAAGGTCGTCTTCCATACCCGCTCGGCCAGCGACTTCGTGGAGATCAGCATGGTGCAGCGCGCCCTGCGCGACGGCATCCTGGAGCAGCGCCTGGCCGCGCACCACGTCAGCAGCGCCGAGGTGGACGACCTGCTCAAGCGCGTGGACCTGGACGTCATCGCGATCCAAGGCGGGGCTGGGGTGGGCATGTTCTTGATGGCGGTGATGCTGGTGCTGCTGCTCTACATGAGCGTGCTCATGAACGGCATCATCGTCATGCGCTCGGTGCTGGAGGAGAAGAATTCGCGGGTCATGGAGGTCATGCTCTCCACCGTGACCGCCAAGGAGCTGATGGCTGGGAAGATCCTCGGCGTGGGCGCAGTCGGCCTGAGCCAGATGCTGATTTGGGGCCTGATGACCGCGTTGTTCGGCGGGAGCGCGCTGTTGGCCGTGGGCAAGATGGCGGAGGGAATGCGCTTCACTCCGGCCATGATCATTTTTTTCCCCATTTTCTATCTTCTGGGCTACCTGCTCTACAGCGCCCTCTCCGCCGCGCTGGGCGCCGCCGTGAACTCCCAGGAGGAAGCACAGCAGTGGCAGTTCTTCATCGTCCTGCCTTTGATGGCCTCGATGGTCCTCATGATGCCCGTCTTCAGTTCGCCCTCCTCCACCCTGTCGGTGGTGCTCTCGCTGATCCCTTTCTGCGCGCCGGTGCTCATGTACATGCGCATCGTGGCGCAGCCGCCCCCGGCGTGGCAGATCGCCCTTTCGATCGCGTTGCTGGTGGCCACCATCTACGGCGCCATGGTGCTGTGCGCGCGCATCTACCGCGTCGGCATCCTCATGTACGGCAAGCGCCCCACCCTGCCCGAGATCGTCAAGTGGATGAAGTACGCGTAGCGCCGGCGTCCCGCCGCCGGTCGCGCCGGCGTCTTGCCTGCGGTCCTCGAGAAACGAGAAACCGTAAGCTCGCGTCTGTGATGAAATAGTCCCGTGCCCCCCGCCCGCGCCGCCGAAAAATCCGAAGAGCGCGCCTTCACCCTCTGGCAGCGCATCGTTCTGACGCTGGCCACCTGGGCGGGGACGCTGCTCATCCGCGCCATCGCACCCACGCTGCGTTACAGCGTCTCCATCGAAGAGGGCGGCCCGCCGAACGGCAACGCGCGTCCGGCGATCTACGTCTTCTGGCACCGCTGCGTATTCACCGCCACCTGGCACTTCCGCGACCGCGAGATCGCGGTCATGACCAGCCAGAGTTTCGACGGCGAATACATCGCGCGCATCATCGAAAAGTTCGGCTACTCCGCCGTGCGTGGATCGAGCTCCCGCGGAGCGGTGCGCGCCCTGCTCGGCATGCATCGTGTGATCGACGGCGGACGCACCGTCGCTTTCACCATTGATGGTCCCCGCGGCCCGCGCTACGTGGCCAAGCCCGGACCGGTGCTGCTGGCGCGCAACACCGGCGTTCCCGTCATGTGCTTCCACATCGCGCTCGAGGACCCGTGGATCCTCCCCTCGTGGGACCGGTTCATGGTCCCCAGGCCGTTTTCGCGGGCGCTGGTGCGCATCGGCCGGCTGATCGACGTTCCCGCCGATGCGGACTCGCCCGCGCTCGACCGTTATCACGCCGAACTTCAGGCGACGCTCGACCGCGCGCGGGAGTTCGCCGAGGAGAATCTGCCGCACGTCCGTTGACACTCCGCCCGCCCGCGGTTACAGTCTGCTGACCGGGTTCGACCCGGCTGCTCTTTGCCATCCTCTGCGTTCGCGCGTCCTCGTCAGGCGATGAGGACTGGGAAGCGGGTGAGAATCCCGCGCTGCCGCGCAACTGTAAGCGAGTCCGGAGGCCCGGACACTGTCCCGCCCAGCGGGATGGGAAGTCCGGCCTCGTATCGGGAAACGAAAGTTTCCGCCTCGCTGAGCCAGGAGACCGGCGCGATCGCTCATGTTTGAAACCCCTTTCGCGTGCAAAGGAGGAATCATGCGGTCTCTCGGTCTGGTTCTCGCTTGGTTTGCCCTTCTGGCCGCCCCGCTCTGCGGGGCCGAACTCAGAGTCAACGTCATCGATCCTCACGCCGCCGCCGTCCCCGGCGCGCGCGTGGCGCTCTATCGCGCGGGGAACACCGCCGCCGGCGCCGTAGCCGTCGCCATTCACTCCACCGCCGCCGACGGCAGCGCCACTTTCCGCGACCTTGGCGATGGCGCTTACCGCGTCGAGGTCCTGGCGCCGGGGTTCGCGGCGCAGACGGTTGCCGCCACGCTCCCGGCGGCGAGTCCGCTCGCCATCCAGCTCGCGGTGGCGAGCAAGCACGAGACCGTGGTGGTGACCGCGGCCGGCACGCCGCTGCCCGCGGCCGAGACCGGCTCCGCGGTCGCGCTGATGGACAGCACGCGCCTGGAAGCCATGCAGCCCTACGCCGTCTCGGACGCGCTGCGCTTCCTGCCCGGCGCCGTGGTCAACACCGCCGGACGCCGCGGCGGGTTGAGTTCGCTCTTCGTTCGTGGCGGCGAGTCCCGCTACAACAAAGTCATCGTGGATGGCGTCCCCATCAACGAGCCGGGCGGAATCTTCGATTTCGGAGTGGCGTCGCTCGACCAGGTGGACCGTTTGGAATTCGTCCGCGGCGCCGAGAGCACGCTCTACGGTTCCGACGCCATGACCAGCGTGGTCCAGCTCTGGAGCGCGAGCGGGCGCACTCGGACGCCGGAGCTGCGCTTGGGCGCCGACGGCGGCAACTTCGCGACCGCCAACGGCTATGCCTCGCTCGCGGGCGCCCGCGGCCGCTTCGACTACAACCTCTTTGCCTCTCAGTTCTGGACGGGCGGCCAGGGAGTGAACGACGAATATTCCAACTCCTCCCAGGGCGGCAACCTTGGCGTCCTGGTTTCGCGCCAGGTCTTCTTCCGCCTGCGCGCGCGCCACTCCAACAACCGCAGCGGGGTGCAATCGTTCTGGGACTTCAACGGCCAGCCGCTGCTGGCGCCGGACCAGGACCAGCGCGCCCGCCAGAACAACTTCCTGGCCAGCGCCGAGCTCTCCGTCGCCGGGCCCGGGCGGTGGCAGCATCGCTTCACCGGCTTCGAGTACCACCACACGCGCTCCAACGTGGACCTGGTGGCCGACCGCGGCTGCGGCCCGCCGCTCTTCCTCGACTGTCCCTTCTCGGATCTGTTCACCATGAACCGCGCCGGGCTCGACTACCAGGGCGAGTACTCCTCGCGCCGCTGGTCGCGCACCACGCTGGGCTATCAACTGGAGGTGGAGAACGGATTCGTCACCCAGGACTTCTCCGGCTTCGCCGGGACGACGCACGGCCTGCGCCGCAACCACGCGGTCTACGGGCAGCAGGTGTTCACCTTCTCGCGCGCCTCCCTGATCGCCGGGCTGCGCTTTGTGCACAACGAAAACTTCGGCGACAAGGCCGTGCCCCGCGTGGCCGCGTCGCTGCTGGCGCTGCGCGGCGGCGAGATGTTCTCCGGCACGCGCCTGCGCTTCGCCTACGGCGAGGGCATCAAGGAGCCGCGCTTGGAGGAATCCTTCGGCATCGGCGCCTTCAACCTCATCCCCAATCCCAACTTGAAGCCGGAGCAGGCGCGCTCGCTCGAAGCCGGCGTGCAGCAGGAGTTCGACCGCGGGCGCTACTCGCTCGCGGCCACCTGGTTCGACAACCTCTTTCGCAACCAGATCGCCTTCAGCTTCAACCCGCTGACCTTCGCGAGCCAGTACGTGAACCTGAACCGCGCCTTCGCTCACGGCGCGGAACTCGAGTTCCACGGCCGGCCGCACTCCGGCGTCACCGTGGATGCCGCCTACATCTATACGTCAACGCAAATCCTCGAAGCGCCGCTGGCCTTTGATCCGCTGCTGGCGGCGGGCTCGCCGCTGCTGCGGCGGCCCAGGCACTCCGGGTCCATCCTCGGGACTTACTCAGGGAAACGCTGGGGCGGAAGTTTGGGCGGGAGCTTCGTCGGACGGCGCACCGACTCCGACTTCCTCGGACTGGGGGTGAACCACGCCGCCGGATACGCGCGCCTCGACCTGGGCGGCTGGTACGCCCTCAATCGCTACGTCACCGCCTACGCCAATCTGGGGAACGCGCTGGACAAGCGCTACGAGGAGGCCGCCGGGTATCCGGCGCTGCGGGTGAACTTCCGCGCCGGCCTGCGCTTCCGTATCGGAGGAGACTAGACCTATGCGGGCGCGGGCGACTCGCCCGCGGGTAGCGCCGGCGTCTCGCCGGCAACGCCTGGGCTGGAACTAAGCCTGGCGCCGCAGGGCGCGGGCGCGGCGCGCGGCGGCGCCGTTTCCGCCGTTCGCGGACTTGGTGGCCAGGGCGGAGTTGCGCGTGGCCTCGTACTTCTCACGCGCGGCCATGAGCTTGCTGACATCCTCCCCGCTGAGCAACTGTTGGCGTCCTAGCTGGTGCACCACCAGCGCGATGCGCGCGAAGTGCTCCACCGTCTCCATGTTCATGTAGGCGTGCGGCAGGTCTTCGCCGTAGGTGACCACGCCGTGGTTGGCCATGAGGATGGCGTCGTGGCGCGGGATGAGCGGCTCCAGCGCCTCCGAAAGTTCGCTGGTGCCGGGCGTGCCGTAGCGCGCCAACGGGATGGAGCCCAGGGTGATCACCACCTCCGAGCACAGCGCCTGATCGAGCGCCATCCCCGCGGCCGCGAAGCCGGTGGCCGTCGGCGGATGCGCGTGCACCACCGCCTGCACGTCCGGCCGCAGCTTGTAGATCAAGAGGTGCATCCCGATCTCGCTGGAGACGTTGCGCCGTCCGGAGACCTTGCGCCCCGCCATGTCCACCACCACCATGTCCTTGGCCTGCATCGCGCCCTTGCTCATGGAGGTGGGCGTAGCCAGGACGCGGTCCGGCCCCAGGCGCACCGAGAGGTTGCCGTCCGTGGCCGCCACGTAGCCCAGCTCGTGGAGGCTCTTGCCGAAGCGGGCGATCTCGGCGCGGTGCTGGCGTTCGCTTTTCATGGCATTGCGGGGGAGTTGACATCCTATCGCAGCCCGATAGGGGCAGGCAATCCGTTTCGGCAATCTTTCGACAGCCGCCTCGCCCCTATAATCCGCACGTGCTGGTTTCCGACTTCGGCTACGAGCTCCCCGAAGAGCTGATCGCGCAAGAGGCGCTTGCCGACCGCGCCGCCTCGCGCCTGCTGCATCTAGAGCGCGCTTCGGGGGAGTGGCGGGACCGCGGTTTCCGCGAGTTTCCCGAGCTAATCCGCCCGGACGACCTGCTGGTGATGAACAACACCCGGGTCTTCCCGGCGCGGCTCTACGGACACCGCTCCGGCGCCCGCGCCCAGCCCGTCAGCCCGCGCAATCCCGCGGCAAAGGAATTTCTGAAGGGACAGGTCGAAGTGCTGCTCACGCGGCAGCTCGGCGAGCACGAATGGCAGGCGCTGGTGCGTCCCGGACGCAAGATCGGCATCGGCGAGCGCCTCTACTTCGGAGAAAACAACGAGCTCCAGGCCGAGGTCATGGCCCGCGGCGACCTTGGCGTGCGCACCTTGCGCTTCGCGGCCGTCCCCAACTTCTTCGCCGCCGTGGACCGCCTCGGGCACGTGCCGCTGCCGCCCTACATCGCGCGGCCGGACGCTCCCGCCGACCGCGAGCGCTATCAGACGGTGTACGCCCGCGAGCGCGGCTCGGTGGCCGCTCCCACCGCCGGCCTGCACTTCACGCCGGAGATCCTCGACCGCCTGCGCGCACGCGGCATCGAGACCGCGGAGGTCACCCTGCACGTCGGCCTGGGAACCTTCCAGCCGGTACACGTGGAGCGCGTGGAAGACCACAAGATGCACAGCGAGCCCTATAGCATCTCCGCGCAGGCGGCCGAGCAACTCAACCGCGCCCGCGCCGCCCGCCGCCGCGTGGTTGCGGTGGGGACGACCACCGTCCGCACGCTTGAGCACGCCGCGCGGCAGAATCCCGATGGCCGCATCGAGCCTGGGAGCAGGGAAGCGGACCTCTTCATCTATCCCGGCTTCGACTTCCGCGTGGTGGGCGCGCTGCTCACCAACTTCCACCTGCCGCAGTCCACGCTGCTGATGCTGGTGGCGGCCTTCGCCGGGCGCGAGCACCTGCTCGCCGCCTACCGGCATGCGGTCGAAGAGCGGTATCGGTTCTATTCGTATGGGGACTGTATGTTCATCGATTGAGTCATTGAGCCATTGAGTCATCGGGTGATTTGTCACACAGAAGACTTGCCAATGACTCAATGACCCGATGACTCAATCGCTCGCGCTGGCTCCGGGCCGTACTGCTAAACTTCTGTTTCCTTGCCCGCCAAAGCTCAATCCGCAGAGAAGGGCCGCGTCTTCCTGATTGACGCGATGTCGTTCATCTTCCGCGCCTATCACGCCATGTCGCGAGGGCGGCCCATGTCCACCAAGAAGGGCGTGCCCACGGCCGCGACCTTCGTCTTCGTAAACATGCTGCGCAAGCTGCGCGCGGACTTCTCGCCCGAATATCTCGCCGCCGCCTTCGACCTGGCCGGGCCCACGTTTCGCGACACGCAGGCCGCCGCCGTCAAATCGGTGCGCAAGTGGGACGCCAAGGCGCAGGCTTTCCAGGAGGTAGCCTACGACGGCTACAAGGCCTACCGCGCCGAGATGCCCGCGGACCTGGCGCAGCAGTTGCCCTACATCCGGCGCGCGCTCGCGGCCTTCCGCGTCCCCATCCTTGAATACAAGGGTTACGAAGCCGATGACGTACTGGGCACGCTGGCCCGCAAGGCGGCGGGACAATCGCATCCCGTGTACGTGGTCTCGAGCGACAAGGACATGCTGCAACTGGTCAACGACAAGGTCTGGGTGCTGAATCCTCCCAAGGACAACCTGCTGGCCGACGCCGCGAAGGTCGAGGAGATCCTGGGCGTGCGCCCCCAGCAGGTGGTGGACGTGATGGCGCTGCGCGGCGACTCCATCGACAACATCCCCGGCGCGCCGGGCATCGGCGACAAAGGGTCGGTGGAACTGATCAAGCGCTTCGGCACGGTCGAGAACGCGCTCGACCACGCCGCCGAGGTGGAGAAGAAGAGCTACCGCGAATCGCTGCTGCAAAATCGCGACACGGTGATGTTCAGCAAGGCGATGGTCACCATAGACCGCGACGTTCCCGTGGAGCTCGACCTCGACGCCATGGTGGCGCGCGAGCCCGACGCCGACGCCTGCCGCGCGCTCTTCACCGAGCTCGAGTTCACCACGCTGCTCAAAGACTTTGCTCCGGGCGCGGAGCTGGGTACGACCGATTACCGCGACGCCGCGACGGCCAAGGACGTCGAGCAGGCGCTCGCCGCGCTTCCGCCGGGCGGCGCGCTGGCGGTCGCGCTGGAAAGCGTTCTTCCAGGCGTCGCGAAGAAGAAGGAGAAGGAAGCAGAGGAGGACGAGGAAGAAACCAGCGAGCTGCCGCTCGCGCCGGCCGAGGCGCCGGAGGCCGCGCGCCGGCTCGCCCTCTCCGCCGCCGCCGGCTCGGCGCTCACTCTTGCGCTGGACGATGGCCCGGCAGCCAAGGCGCTGGCGCGCGCGCTCGCCGACGCGAAACTTCCCCAGGCCGTGCACGACTGGAAATCCGCGGCGCGCGCGCTCGAGGCGCAGGGCATAGAGCTGGCCGGCGTTCGCGACGAACCGATGCTCTTCTCCTATCTGCTCAACCCCACCTACGCCAACCACAACCTCGCCGAGTCCGCTCTGCGCCACCTGCAGCTCCAGCTTTCCGGCTCCGTGGCCGAGGCCGCCGACGTCACCGGCCGGCTGGCCCGGCTCCTGCGCGCGGAGGTGGAAGAGGCCGGGCTGATGCGCGTCTATGACCAGATCGACCTGCCGCTGGTGCCGGTGCTCCGGCGGATGGAAGATGCCGGGGTCAAGATCGACAGCGCAGTTCTGGGTGAGTTTTCGGGCCGGCTGGAAGCCGAGATCAAGGTCAAAGCCGGCAAGATCCACGAACTGGCCGGCGTCGAGTTCAACATCAATTCGCCCAAGCAGCTGGGCGACATCCTCTTCAACAAGCTGAACCTGCCCAAGCCGGTGAAATACGGCAAGGGCAAGACCATCTCCACCGCCGTGGACGTGCTGGAAGACCTGGCCGCGGAGCACGAGGTGGTGAGATTGGTGCTCGAGTTCCGCCAGCTTTCGAAACTCAAGTCCACTTACGTGGACGCGCTGCCCGCTCTGGTGAGCCCGCGCACTGGGCGGCTGCACACCACGTTTCTTCAGACCGCGACCGCGACCGGGCGGCTCTCCTCCGTCAATCCCAACTTGCAGAACATCCCGGTGCGCACCGAGCTGGGGCGCGAGATCCGCGCCGCGTTCATCGCCGAGCCGGGTTGCGTGCTGCTGGCGGCGGATTATTCGCAGATCGAGCTGCGCCTGCTGGCGCACTTCTCGGAAGACGCGCTGCTGGTGGAGGCCTTCCGCCGCGGCGACGACATCCACACCCTCACCGCCGCGGAGGTCTTCGGCGTGCCGCCGCTGATGATCGACGACGAGCACCGCCGCCGCGCCAAAGCGGTGAACTTCGGCATCGTGTATGGACTGTCCCCGTTCGGCCTGTCGCAGCAACTGGGCATCGAGGCGCGCGAGGCCAAACGGTTCATTGACGCCTACTTCGCCAAGTACAAATCCGTCCGCGCGTTCATCGACCGCACGCTGGAAGAATGCCGCCGCGAAGGGAAAGTCCGCACCCTCTTCGGCCGCACCCGGCCCATCCCGGATATCGGCAGCAAGAATGCGAACCAGCGCGGCTTCGCCGAGCGCACCGCGGTGAACACGCCGCTGCAGGGTACCGCCGCCGACCTCATTAAGCTGGCCATGATTCAGATCGACGCCGAGTTCGCCGCGCGCAAGCTGAAGTCGCGCATGACCCTGCAGGTGCACGACGAACTGGTCTTCGAAGCGCCGGAAAAGGAAGTCGAGACGCTGCGCGCGCTGGTCACGGAGAAGATGCAGAACGTCTGCGAGCTGAAGGTGCCGTTGACGGTGGAGGTGGGCGTGGGGCCCAACTGGCGGGATTTGGAATAAACCTCAGCGGCTGAAACGCCTTTATCTCGGGGCTTCTTTTGCAGAGCTGAAGCCCTGCTCCACCCCAAACACCGAGATCCCTCGACGTCGCACTCCTTCGCCCGCCGAAGCGGGCTCGGTCGTGCTCCGCTCGGGATGACAATTCTTCAGGAGGCTCTATTTTGCAGGGCTGAAGCCCTGCTCCACCCCAAACAACTTCGGTAGTAATTCGCCCGAAGGGCCGAGGAAGGCTTCATCGAACGATGGGGCGTTGGCCGGCGCTTCGGGCCCGACGTAGAAGGTACGCACGTGGCCGTTGCGCCGCGCAAAGCGGACGAAGCTGGCTGCCGGCTCCACGACCCCCGAGGTTCCCACGGCGAGGAAGAGCGTGCAGCGCTCCAGTTCGGGGAAGATGCGCTCGAGGTCGAAGGGCGTCTCGCCGAACCAGCAGATGTGGGGGCGGATGCGCCCGCCGCAGGGGCAGAGCGGGATCTCGGCTTCGCCCTCGAGCGTCCAGTCGTCATCGAAGGGCGGGCGGCCGCACTCGCCCTCGCAGCGGCTCTGGAAGATCCTGCCGTGCATGTGCACCAACCGCTCCGAGCCTGCCTGCTCGTGCAGCCGGTCAACATTTTGCGTACACAGGAAGAAGCGCTCGCCCAGCGCGCGCTCCAGCTCGGCCAGCGCATGGTGCCCGGGATTGGGCGCGACGGTACGGTGCTTGCGCCGGCGCTCGGAGTAGAAGGTCCACACCATGCGCGCGTCGCGCGCCCAGGCGATGGGCGAGGCCACGTCCTCCACGCGATTTCCGCGCCACAGGCCATTGGCCCCGCGGAAGGTGGGCAGACCGCTCTCGGCGCTGATGCCCGCGCCCGTCAGCACGAACACGTGGTCGTTGGGTTCGATGCGGATCATTTAGCAGCGGAGTCCTGCTCCATTCCAGAACCGAGATCCCTCGACTCCGCACTCCTTCGCCCGCCGAAGCGGGCTCGGTCGTGCTCCGCTCGGGATGACAATTCTTGAATGAGGGTAACCATCTGCGGGGCTAAAGCCCTGCTCCACCCGAGGGCTCCTACACATTCCCTACGCTCCCAGCGCTTTCTGGATGGCCGCGGCGATGGCGTCGGCGTGGCGGCGCATCCCGGCTTCCGACTCGGCCTCGACCATCACTCGCGCCAGCGGCTCGGTGCCGGAGTAGCGGACGACCACGCGCCCGTTGCCGTCCAGTTGCCGCTGGGCTTCCTGGATGGCGCGCGCGACCTCCGGGATTTCCTCGAGCGGGCGCTTCTCGCGTACGCGCACGTTCTTGATGGTCTGCGGAAAGACCTTCAGGTCAGCGACCAACTCGGCCAGCAGCTTGCCGGAGCGCGCCATCACGTCGAGGACGCGCAGCGCGGTGAGCAGGCCGTCACCGGTGGTGGCCTGGTCGGCGAAGATGATGTGCCCCGACTGCTCTCCGCCCAGTGTGGCGCCGCAGTTCCGCATCTCCTCCAGAACGTACTTGTCGCCCACGGGGGCGCGCAGCATGCGGATGCCGCCGCGCTGGAGCGCCGCCTCCAGCCCCATGTTGGACATGGTGGTGGCGACCACGATGTCGCCCGGAAGCGCGCCGCGGGCCTTCATGTCGCGCGCGGTCAGCAAGAGCACGGCGTCGCCGTTGACCACGTTGCCGTGAGCGTCGGCGAACAGCGCGCGGTCGGCGTCGCCGTCGAAGGTGATGCCCAGGCCGGCTTTCTTTTCCACCACCGCGCGGGCCACCACTTCCGGATGGAGCGCGCCGCAGTTCGCGTTGATGTTCTGCCCGTCGGGCGCGGTGAACAAGAACTCGGCGTTCAATCCCAAGGCGCGGAAGAGCGGCGGCGCGACGGTGCAGGCGGCGCCGTTGGCGCAATCCACCACCATGCGCAGGCCGGCAAGCTCCGGCCGCGCGATGCCCGTGGCCAGCCAGTCGTCGTAGTTGCGGCGCAACTCCTCGGAGCCGGGCAGCGAGGGCGCCGGGGGCAGGGGAGGCTCCGCAGTCGCTTCCGTCTTTTCCAGGAGTTGAAAAATCTCGCGTTCGATCTCGAGTTCCAGCGCGTCCGGCAGCTTGTAGCCGTCTCCGCCGAAGATCTTGATGCCGTTGTCGGTCCAGGGATTGTGCGAGGCCGAAATCACCACCCCGGCGGAGAGGCTCCTGCTCCTGGCCAGGTAGGCGACGGCGGGCGTGGTGACCACGCCGGCGCTTTCTACCGCGACGCCGCGCGCGGCCAGGGCGGCGGCCACGGTGTCGGCGATCCAGGCGCTCGACTGGCGCGTGTCCTGTCCGATGACCACGCGCGGTCGCTTCTGTTTCTTCGCCAACTGATGGCCGAGCGCCTGGCCGATGATGAACACAGTCCCGGCATCGAGCGGGAAGTCTCCCGCCATGCCGCGGATGCCGTCGGTGCCGAAGAGTTTTCTCATTCCTGATTCTTGGGCGCCGGCTCCATCTCGTCGGCGGCAATCGAGGTGGGGAGCGCCGCGGGCCGCAGGTAGGCCTGCAGGAGCGCGCTCAGTCGCTGGCGCAGTCCTTCGACCGTCAGGTCGCGCTCGATCTTCCCGCCCACGGCCAGCGCGATGGAGCCGTTCTCCTCCGAGACGATGACCGCGACCGCGTCCGATTCCTCGGTGATGCCGATGCCGGCGCGGTGCCGCGTCCCCAGTTGCCGGGAGAGCACGGGATTCATGGAAAGCGGCAGGAAGCAGGCGGCGGCGACGATGCGGTCCTGGCGCACGATGACCGCGCCATCGTGCAGCGGCGCCCCCGGGCCGAAGATGGTGGCCAGCAGGTCGTAGGAGAGCCGGGCGTCCAGCGGCACGCCGCTCTCGGCGAAGGTGCGCAGGCCGCTTTCGCGCTCCATCACCATCAGCGCTCCGGTGCGGTTCTGCGCGAACAGGTCGGCGGCCAGCACGATGTCTTCATAGGACTCCTTGCCCTCCGGCTGGCTGCGTCCGGCGAAGGTCAGGCGGCGTCCCAGCCGCGCCAGCGCCCGGCGGATCTCTGCCTGGAACAGCACCACCAGCGCGATTCCCGCGTAGGGCAGCACGTGCCGCACCAGCCAGGTCATCATGGGGAGCTGCCAGCGGTAAGCCAGGTACGCGGCCACGGCCAGCACCGCCAGTCCTACCAGCATCTGCGCGGCGCGCGTCCCCCGGACCAGCAGCAAAACCTGATAGACGAGCGCGGCCACCAGAAGGATGTCCAGCACCGTGACCAGCGACACTTCCGGCCAGCGCTCAAGGAACACCGTCATGCGCCCTTCGTTTTCCTTTCCGGAGTTACGGGGGCCGACTCCCTTATTGTAAGGCACAGTCGGCGCGGAGCTTTCGGGTTGCCGGAGACGCCCTTACGGGCGTCTCTACGCCAGCAGCCGGAAATGAATCAACCGTAGAGACGCCCGTAAGGGCGCCTCACACGCACACCGTTTGTGAAGAACCAGAGAATCAGGGTAGAGACGCCCGTGAGGGCGTCTCAAGCGCACACCGTTTGTGAGGAACCAGAGAATCAGGGTAAAGACGCCCGTGAGGGCGTCTCACACGCGCGTCTTCTTGACGGTGGCGGTAATCGCGCCGCGCGCCAGGCGAGCGGTGATCTCGTCGCCGGCGCGCACCTGGGCGGCGTCCTTCACCAGGTGGCCGGAGGCGTCGAGCACCAGGGCGTAGCCACGGTCGAGGATCTTGAGCGGCGAGAGCTCGCCGAGGCGGGCGGCGAGCTGCTCCAGCCGGGCGCTGCGCTGGAGCAGGATGCGCTTGCCCACGGCGCCCAGCGACGCCGTGCGCGCCGTGAGGTCGCGCCGCATGGAGGCCAGTTGCCGGCGCAGGTCGAAGTGGCGGACACGCGCCGCGGCCACGTCCAAACGCCGGCGTTGCGCCTCCAGCAGCGCGCGCTGCGCCGTGCCCAGCCGGTAGCCGAGGTCGTCCAGGCGCTGCTGGCGCCGGCCGAGGGCGTCCTGCATGCGCGCGAAGGCGCCGTGATGCGCCAGCTCGGTAAGCAACTGCCGCGCCATCAGCAGCCGGTAGCGCACGCCGCGGTCGAGGCGCTGGCCGAGCGTCGCGACCTGCTCTTCCAACTGCTGCTTCGATTCGACGACCAGCTCCGCGGCCGCCGAAGGCGTGGGCGCGCGCAGGTCGGCGACGAAGTCGGCGATGGTGAAATCGGTCTCGTGTCCAACGGCCGAGACCACGGGCAGCTCGCACGCCGCGATGGCGCGCGCCAGCGCCTCGTCGTTGAATGCGGCCAGGTCCTCGAGCGAGCCGCCGCCCCGCGCCACGATCACGACGTCCACGCCCTTGGCGCGGCTGAAGTACTCGACTCCGGCGGCGACCTCGGCCGCCGCGGCCTCGCCCTGCACCTGCGCCGGATAGATGAGCACGCCGACGGTGGCGTGGCGGCGGCGCAGGATGTTGAGGATGTCCTGGATGGCGGCGCCGCGCGGCGAAGTGACCACGCCGATGCGCCGCGGCAGCAGGGGAAGCGCGCGCTTGCGCGCCGCGTCGAACAGTCCTTCGGCGGCCAGCTTGGCCTTCAACTGCTCGAAGGCCACCTGCAACGCGCCCGCGCCCTTGGGCTCCAGATACTCGGCGGAGAGCTGCATCTCGCCGCGCGCTTCGTACACCGTCAGCCGCCCGCGCGCCATGACGGCCATTCCGTTCTCCGGCTGAAAGCGCAGCAGCCGCGCCTGCGAGCGGAACATCACCACGCGCAACTGCGCCTCGGCGTCCTTGAGCGTGAAATAGAGGTGGCCGGACTCGGCGGGGCGGAAGTTCGAGATCTCGCCCTCGATCCAGACGTCGGTGTACTCGTGCTCCAGCGTAGTGCGGACCGCGGCCGCCAGCTCGCGCACCGTCCACAGCCGCCGCGCCGGAGGTTGGAAGGCGAAACCGAGCTGTGGGTCGGAGGACATGAGCCGCAGTTTACAGTGGTCAGTGGCGAGTGGCGAGTGGCTTATTGCTTATCGCTCATTGCTGGCGCATTCCGCACGATGCACCGAAATTCATCAGCCGCTTGCCCAAGTCGGACATGAAAAATATTCTACCCAAGGGGAGGGAAGGGATGCCCCGCACCATCTTCCACGTCGACATGGACGCCTTCTTCGTCTCCGTGGAGGAGCTTGCCGACCCCTCGCTGAAGGGGAAGGCGGTAGTGGTGGGCGGGCGGCCGGACGAGCGCGGCGTGGTGTCGGCGGCGTCCTACGAAGCGCGCAAGTTCGGCGTGCACTCGGCCATGCCGCTGCGCACCGCCGCCAAGCTCTGCCCGCACGCCATCTTTCTCGACGGACATCCCGAGCGCTACCGCGCCGCGTCGGAAGAAGTCTTCGACGTGCTCACGCGCTTCTCTCCGCAGGTGGAGATGGCCTCCATCGACGAAGCCTATCTGGACATGAGCGGCACCGCGCGCCTGCACGGGCCGCCGCTCGCCGCCGCCCACGCCCTGCACGCGGAGATGAAACGGACCACGCGGCTCAACTGCTCCATCGGCATCGGAGCCTCGCGGCTGGTGGCCAAGGTGGCCTCCGAACTGGCCAAGCCGCACGGCGTGTTGTGGGTGCTGGAGGGCGCGGAAGCCGCGCTGCTGGCGCCGCTCGACGTGCGCAAGATCCCCGGCGTGGGCGAAGTGATGGAGCGCGAGCTGGCGGCGCTCGGCATCCGCGCGGTCGGCGACCTGGCGCGGCTCGACGAGCAGATGCTCGAGGAGCGCTTCGGCAAATGGGGGCTGGCGCTTGCCGGCAAGGCGCGCGGCGAAGACGCCGGCGGATACTTCGATTCCGAGGTCGGCGCCGGCGAGGAGCCCAAGTCCATCAGCCACGAGCACACATACTCCCAGGACACCGCCGACCAGGAGGCGCTCGAAGCCACGCTCGCCCGGCTCTCGGAGATGGTGGGCCGCCGCCTGCGCGAGCATCGCCTGCACGCCTCGAACCTCGCGCTCAAGCTGCGCTACGAGGATTTCTCCACCCTCACGCGCCAGCGCAAGCTGGGGCAGCCCACGCAACTCGACCCGGAGATCTTCTCCGCCGTGCGCGCGCTTTTCCGCGCCAACTGGAAGCGCGGGAGAAAGGTGCGACTGGTGGGCGTGCGGGCGGCGGCGCTCAACGCCGCCGCGGGCAAGCTCGGCTTGCTCGACGCCGGCGAGCACCAGCGCTGGCAGCAAGCGCTCTCGGCGGCCGACCGGCTCAGGGACCGCTTCGGCGAGTCGGCCGTCTCGCTGG
>Ga0080064_1002593_pt1 | contig 29849 bp, 39 predicted proteins | sample Subgrocontami54m_FD_69260 | JGI IMG/M metagenome (GOLD analysis project Ga0080064, IMG submission 69260) | Subsurface groundwater microbial communities from S. Glens Falls, New York, USA - GMW46 contaminated, 5.4 m (SPADES assembly) (version 2) ...
ACCAAAATATTTCCCCAAAGTTTTTTGTTCTCTCGAATACCTCAAGAATGCTGACAGTTGCATTCTTGATGGCCCCGAGAACCAAAACAAAAGCTGGAGGGTTCTCGGTGTAGCAACTGACAATTTGAGGAATTACTTAAGTCAGTTGCTATAGAACAAAGTTCTCTGCGCACTCTTCTTCTTTTCTTCTTTGAGCTTTAGAAGATGATTCTCAATTCTATCGATAGAAAACTCATGTTCATTGACTAAAAGATCTTTAATCTTTCCCTCGTTTAATTTGGGAAAATTAATTTTCATGCTTTTTACATTTGGCTTTTTGAATATTTCAAAGACTTCCTGCCAGTTGAAATCTAATTGATGCTCGACTTCTTTAAATATATCAAATGGGTATTTTTTCTGTCTTACCAAAGCCAGCGCTTTTTTAGGCCCGATTCCCTTTATTCCTCCAGGATTGAAATCAGTACCTACTAAAATAGCAAGTGAAATGAATTGATCTCTGTCAATTTCAAGTTTATTCAAAACATCTTCATATCCGATAATTTCAGGAGATATGTATATTTCTCCAGCTCTTGTTTTTCTTTTTCTTGCTAATGTTAAATTCTGTATTAATCTATTTCCTCCAACAACTAAAGCGTCATAATCCTGGCTTCCAACGGCATAAGCCTCTTCTTCTTTGACAAGATGCGCGCATTGCATCTCTCCCTCTCCAGGAGCCTGAACAACTGCAATCCCCATCGCATCAAGCAATTCCCTGCTCTCCTTTATTTTCTCGTCATCTAATTTAATAAATCCTCTAGAATATTTGCTCATTCCTTCAATGTCTTCCTCGTCTTTTGCCTCGAAATATTTTTCTTTCGCAATATCCTTCGCCTCCTGCCTTATCCCATGTGTTCTTCCCTTCAAAACATGATATTCCCCATCAAAAACATAAATAAGTTTTATCCCTTCAGCAATTAAGGCCATATTTCTATAGAATAATCCTGATAAATGTGATGTAACTCTTTTTTTAGAATCCATAAGGGGAGTTCCGTCTGCTTGCCTTATTGAAGCTAAAAATTGATATATTGCATTAAAAGCGTCAACAGCTATTGTTTTTCCTCTTAGCTCTTCAAATTTCACGTCTTTTCTAGGAACAATGTCCCCTATTTGCAAACCCATGTGATAATTAAGAAAAAAGCAGTTAAATAGTTATGGATAATTCCGTTGAATTGCAACATTATATCTATGGACTGTTAAACCAATAACTGCCTTGGTAAATATAGAGCTTCTATCATCGATTATATAATCTACTATCGTTTGGGGGTCTTCCATTGTTGTTATCAATCTAAATGTGCCACGAAATATTCCACAATTATCGCAATCTTTTACATCGTTAGTAAATTCTTTTATTTCTCCTGTTTCCCAGGTGTAATAAAAATTTGCAGCAGCACAACATTTTCCATTAAATCTTCCTGCATTTCCTCCAATACTTTCATTTGTTAAGAATTTATTCATTTCGCTTTTTCCTAGCATCTTTTCCAGATTTTTATCTACGGATCTTTTTATTTTTGAATTCATATTTATTTTCCAAAATACTCTGCAACTAATTCCTTATCTTCTGGAGTAATTGACTGTCCAGTTTTATATCTAGGATCCTTTCCTAGAACCTCACCATATACCAAATCGTCCTTATTTCTAACAACTGCATATTGTTCAATGTTTCCTCCAGATAAATCATCCAATAACCTGAATATCAATGGTCCATGTTCTCCAAAATTTCTAAGTGTAACATTTCTTACAGCATTCCTTTGGCTTGTTGTTGTAGTAAATCCATGATGTTCTTTTCCTGTAGAGCCTTCACAGTATCTTTGGATACCTAAATTAATATCTCTAGGCAGATTTACTTCATAAGTTAACCTTCCTTTTTTTTGTTGTTTTGTCATACTCAATATACAAATGGTAAGTATTTAAACTTAACTATAAAGTAGTTACAATAGGAAAGGTTTAAATACCTCAAACACATTCAAATCTTAAGATGAAAATGACAAATAATATAGGGTATAGATTATGGAGATTTTTAGGAGCAGCCGAGTCTGGAGTAGTTGAGAGAGTGGAAACTCTCTCTCAGCAAGAACTACAAAAAACATTTTTAAGACAGCCAATGTATCCTAAAGATGATTCAGGAAACTTTCCTAAAAGAATATTTTTTAAAAATCCTCTCGGTGAATTAGTTTCAGAAATTGCTCCTTTAATAACGCGAGCAGTTGATAGTTCTTTAATGAATTGCCAACAAGTATATTTAGAATATAAACCAGAAGATAGATATCCTTAAATTATTTCTAGATTTTTACAAAATAAGCAATAATCAATTTCAAAAACATTTAAAAAGCAATTTTCCAAGATATATTCATGGGTTTATTAAATGCAAGAAAGATAATGAAGAATAGAAGAAAATTTAGATGGTCTGACCACGGTTTTAAAGTCCGAGAAAAAGGCTTGAAAATTAAATCAGATCCTCTTGGAAAATCTTCTCAGGCAAAAGGCATAGTAATAAATAAATTTCAAAAAGAAGCTGCACAGCCAAATTCTGCAATGAGAAAATGCTGCAAGGTTCAATTAATAAAAAATGGAATTCAAGTCGGCGCTTTTATTCCAGGAAACTTGGCGCAAAAATTCATAGATGAACACGACGAAGTAATTATAGAGAGAATTGGCGGAAAACAAGGCCGTTCAAAGGGAGACATAAGAGGAATAAGATTCCAGGTTATTAAAGTGAATGACCAGCCATTGAGAAGATTAGTTCTTGGTCAAATAGAAAAGGGTAGAAGATAAAATGACAGAACAAGAAATAGTTATAGAGAATTTGGAAAAACCCATAAAATCTTTAAAATCCTCTAAGAAGGTTTTTGAAAACCTTCTTGAACATAATGATAATTCAAAATCCCCCATGGAAAAAAATATTGAATCTCCAAAAGAACAATCTAATAATTTAAAATTATTTGATATATATGACGTATCAACTGTAGAAATCAAAGACCCCTCTTTAAGACCTTATCTAAATATAAAGCCTAAACTTCTATTAAAATCCCAAGGAAGAAATGTCGGAAAGTTTGGAAAAGCAAAAGTCAATATCTTAGAGAGATTAGCAAATAGAGTTGCTGTTTCTGGACATATAGGCAAAAAACATAAATTAATTACTTCTCACGCTTCTGGACAATATAATAAAAATATGAAAACTGTCCTAGAAGTTTTATCTTTAATAGAAAAGAAAACAAATAAAAATCCTATGCAAGTCTTAGTCAACGCCATAATCAATGGCTCTCCAAGAGATGAAATCACAGTCATCGAACATGCAGGTGCACGTTACCCGCAGGCAGTTGATTGTTCTCCAGTAAGAAGAATTGACTTAGCTTTAAGATGGATGACTCAAGGCGCACATCAAAAATCGTTTGGAAAAAAGAAGAAAATCGCCCAAGCTCTTGCAGATGAAATAATTAAAGCATCAGAGAGCAACATGGAATCCTATTCATATTCAAAAAAGAATGAGGCTGAGAAACAGGCAGATTCTGCTAGATAATCTCTGATTTGTCACTACTTTCCAAAATGACGAAGATTTATATATTAAAAAATATATAGTAAATCAACAAAAACCTGTAAGGGGGTATATGAAATGGCAAGAATATATAAGATTTTAACAATTATGTTTGTAGCCTTACTTTTAGGTTTTACGGTAGTTTCTGCTTATCTAAAAATAATCCCAACGTCAAATGATACGACAGATGGGGAGACAATAGCTTATACGACAGATGGGGAGACAATAGCTTATACTGGAGACCCTTGTACAGGAGATACTTGTGGCACTGGCATTTGCGGTCCTGGAACAAGAAATTGTTATAATAATCCAACAGGAGGATCATATAGGCGTGAATGTAGAAATACAGTTAAAGGGGGTCAATGGTATTTACTTGATGCTTGTGGCGGAACGACAAAATGTTCTATGACTAAATCCTCAAAGGTAGGTGTGGAACCAATTCCAAAATGTGCATAATTTTTGTTTCCCTTATTTGATTTTAATTATTTTGATTCTAGTTTTAACCGGAAAATAGTAACAAATAGAAAAATTTATATAGTTTCATATCTTAGGCAAAGATATGAAAAGAAACTATTTGGCCCTTGCACCTTTAATTGGATTTTTAACTAGTTCTCTTGACTGTAATGATGATAATAGACAACCGCCCCAAAGTGTGCAACAGACCCATAATATTTCAACTGCTTCGACTTTAGAAGAAATACTGTGTCTCGAGAGTTTATCTGTGCAAGATTTCGAGAAGGATCATGATAAGCCAGGATTATATAATTTAAATTCAGGGGATTTAAAAAAATCAGATTTTCTTGTTGTTATAGAAACCATACCTAAATGCCCTGCATGTTTTGGATGGACAAAAGAAACAATTGCTTATTTAGCCAAAAATAAACATATGTTTAATCCAGAAAAGACTTCAGTTATTGTTATTAAGGGAGCAGATGAATATTTTGCAAGACAAGACTACCCATCATACCCTGTACTTGAAATAATGAAAAAAGAAGGAAGGAAATGGGAAAGTAAAGGGATAGACTGGGGTATTGATAAGCCTCGTCCTAAAAGGTTTTTTGAAAATGTTGAACATTATGCCTTAAGAAAACCGTTGCCTCAAGACGAAATAGTGCTCACAGCTGAAATGGGAAAATATCAAATATTATGGACAACTGAAGATAATTCATCTATGATAAATGAATCCTTGGCAAGAAAAATTCCATTTGAGTATTACCCCAATTATGGTTTTGTTGTATCTCTGGACCTGCAAAATCCACAACAATTAAAACAAAAATTGAAGTTTTCTAGTGAATTTCCAAAAAAATGGGGACAAAGAAAACCAATGGGCCGCGAATTTAAAGCCGAAATGTCCTACTTTTTTTCTCCAGATGAATTTAATTTAATGGATTCGAGGCATCAAAGAGAATTTAAAAAAGAACAAGATGAGTTTGTAGAGCGTCTTGAATCAGAGACAAGGGAAAGTCTCTCTAGATCCCCAAGACTATTAGAATTATTTGATCTTGCTGTTGAATCCAATAAAGCAGATTTTGAGGGAACTTCTACAGAATATACATTTCCAGTTGAACTTGGAAATAAAACAAAAAGGGAAATTGAATCATATTTTAATAAAGAATTAAAGGGCGGAAAAAACCTGTTTTACCAACAATCTGCACCTTCTGGCACCTGGGCAGAGATACCAAAAAATGTAACGTCTGAAGATGAAAAAAGATTAAAAGATAAAGCAGAAAGAACAACAAGATTCTATAATGAATCTGACGAATTGGGGGTCTTAGTTTTTCATTCTAATATCCCTGGAGGGTTATTAAGAAAAATTCTCGATAGAGAGGAGCGAGTAATACTTTTTCAATTTGATGGAAGTGACATTTCGGTTGCTGATGATTATTTTCAAGTAATTAGAGATTTGAAAAATGCTCGAGATAATTATACTTTTGTATTAATTGAAAAAGGCGATAGCATGTTCAGGGTACCGCTGCCATCAACAGAATCGGAAATATTAGAAACACCAAACATAGGTTCTTCAATGATAATAGATTACGAAGGAAGAATTGAATATTTATATTCTGGAGAATCGTTAATGGAAAAGATAATAAAAGAAAAACAGCGATAATCAGAAACTAAATTTTGATCTCAATTCTCTCGCCGCAAAATTCCTTAACCTTTCCTTCAATATTTTCTTTTAAAGCTTCAATTTCAATTTCTTTCAATTCCCGTTTAACTCTCTCATGTTGTTTTTCACCATCCTCAATTTCATTCTTCTCTCGGCTTATTTCTTTCTTAACTTCCTTTATTTTCTTGTCAACCTCTGAATTTTCAATTTCTTTATTTAATTCTTTAAGCCCCCTATCCAGCCCATTATGCCTACCAATTGCCTTGTCAAAATAATCCCTCCCAATTTTTTCAATCTCACGCAAAATCCTCTGTTTCTTGTCATCCCGTAAATCAATTTTTCCATTAATAATCTCTTTCCTGACTTCAGAAATAATCTTCCTTATCTCCAAGTCTTTATCATTCAATAATGCTTTAAAATGATCTTCCAAATATCCCCTAACCATTTTATCGTCTGGATTTAACCTTTCATATTTTCTTAAAGCAGGCTCGATGGCAGAAAAATAATGAAGAAGTTCTGCCTTTAAATCTACGATTTCACGCAATAATTTATCTCTGTCATCTAACGACCCAATAAACTTTTCATATTCCTCGCTTACTTCTAACCTATTTAAATCGCCATTTAGCTTTTCCAATTTACCTTTCTGTTTCTCCAAAAACCCTTCCTTCAATTCAATTTCTTTTTCTAAATTTTCTTTTTGTTTTAGTTTCTTATTTAACTCAGAAATTTCTTTAGTAATCCCCTCAAACTTTTCAAGTTTTGAACTAGAAATTATCTTTTTTATCTTTACAATCAATTCATCTAAATTTACAACACTATTAGAAATTGCATTAGTCTCTTTTAGGAAGAATTCCTGCATAAAGCTGTGGCTTTTTACAGTCGTTTTTGTCAGCTCATCTATCGATTTGTCAAATTCGGTGCAAAATTTTACCATCTCCTTAACATCTGAAGGCATGTCAATTTTAGAAACAAAAACATTGATTTTTTGAATATATGTCCTCCTATTTCCTTCCATAATGCTTATCGCCCGCCCCATAATGTTTTCGTTTTTTATCTTAGCTTCTTCCAATTTTATAATATTATTTTTTAAATTATCAATCTCCCAAGCAATTCTTAGTTTTAAATCTTCTATCTCGGAAAGTACGTCTCTAGAAATCCGGCTATAATGTGATTCTAGAAACTTTTCAATCTCATTTATTTTAACTTCTTTAACCTCCAAGCTCTCGCTTTTCCTTCCAGCATTTTTCTTCTTAATTCTAAAAAAGTCCCAAATCCCCATAATTATCTAAAACAATCACAATATATAAATTATAAGAAAACGACTCTACCCAATAATCTATCTACTTAATCACAAAAAACTATAAAAAGCCAAAGTAATCTATTCTTCCATGAAAAACTACTTTTTAACTTCTGAATCGGTTACCGAAGGTCATCCAGACAAGATTTGTGACCAGATAAGCGATGCAATTCTAGATGATTTGATCGCCCAAGACCCTAATTCAAGGGTTGCAATAGAAACTCTTGTAACAACTGGAAGTGTTCATGTCGCAGGAGAAGTTACCACAACCGGATATGTTGATGTGCAAAAAATAGTGAGAAAAACTCTAAAAGAGATTGGTTATACCGACCCAAAATTCGGAATAGATGCAGACGACGCAGGCGTCTGGGTTTCAATACACGCTCAAAGTCCAGATATTTCTCAAGGAGTATCAGAAATTGGAAACAAAGAGCAAGGTGCAGGAGACCAAGGAATGATGTATGGTTTTGCATGCAATGAAACTCCAGAATTGATGCCCATGCCAATAATTTTTGCTCACAAACTAACTAAACAATTAAGTGAAGTAAGAAAATCGAATCAAATAAAACATCTTGGCCCCGATGGAAAAAGCCAGGTAACAATCGAATACGAGAATAACAAACCAAAAAGAATAGACACCATAGTGATTGCACAGCAGCATAAAGAGGAAGCATCAGAGGAAACATTAAGAAAAGAAATAATTGAGAAAGTCATAATTCCAGTCTGTTCGTCTATGATGGATGAAAACACAAAAATTCATGTTAATTCAACAGGGAGATTTGTCATCGGCGGACCCGAAGGAGACACTGGAGTCACAGGAAGAAAGATAATTGTCGATACCTATGGCGGAATTGGCAGACATGGTGGAGGCGCATTCTCCGGAAAAGATCCAAGCAAAGTAGATAGGTCTGGAGCCTATATGGCTAGATATATTGCAAAAAATATTGTCGCTTCAGGACTTGCAGATAAATGTGAAGTTCAATTGAGTTATGCAATCGGGGTCGCTAAACCAACTTCAATAAATATAAATTGTTTTAATAGTAATAAAATACCTGAAGAAAAGATTGCCGAGCTTGTTTACAAAAACTTCGACATGACTCCAAAAGGCATGATAGAAACTCTTAAATTAAAATATCCAATTTTCAAAAAAACCGCGAGTTATGGACATTTTGGAAGAAACGAGCAGGAATTTACCTGGGAGAAAACAGATAAAGCTGCTATTTTAAGAACTGAAGCGCTCTGATAACTGGATTATAAAAATTAAGTTGTGGCCCTTTAGAGTTTTAACACGCCCCCCCACGAGATGTTAAACCTTAGATTAAGAATTTCGCGAGCTAAAATAGAAGTTTATCGACGATGACTAAAAAACATTATTTTAACTCCATAAATCTTCAACCAATCTTTAAAGCCCGCAAGCTTTAAACTATTTTTCTTTTAGAATTCTCATAAAATCTAAATATCTATTAAGACAAAACCGCAATTACTTAGGTTTAGAAAGTTACGACGGAACATCTTTAATTTACAACTGATAAATAGCCTAATTTTCTCAATATTTGAAGACCTTAATTTGCTGAAGATATGTTAACAACTACATCTTTTGCATTGACACATTGCTCATAATAATCATAGAGTTATAGTTGATAACATCTTGCCTATCGGAAAAATTTATTTGCCTGAAAGCAATAAATTTTTCAATAAATTTGCAAAACTGAAAGTTTTGCCTATATTTATTTTCATCGATATGGAGAATTCGGTTGATTAGGTTACCTTTCATTCGAATTGTCCAGACAGAGGATTTGAAAAGAAAAGTAACTCAATTACCCAAATCCTCTGTAAATAAAAATGACTTCAGAAACCTAAGTAAATACACAAAACCGCAAGGTATAAATACTAGTTTTGCCTTGATAAGTTATGCAAATAAAAACGATAAACAGCCAGTGCGGGAATTGTGTTTTTATAGGCTTTAATATATCTTATATTTCAAATATTATTATTTCTATCAACAAGTAAACCTCTATAATTTTCTGGTTTCTTGAAGAATTTTAAAATGATGATAAAAAAAATATCTGAGACGCTTGAAGGAGGGTTTTTGATAGGAGTTAATATTTTTAATAAACTTACAAAAATAACAAATATTCCTGATTTATTGATAAAAGAAGCAGATTCCTTTATAAAAAGAAATTCATTAGCTGTTATTGCTTGTGATATTCATAGTAAAGAGCATATTAATGAATGCTGTCCTAGCTGCTTGGAAGCTCATTTAATTAGAAAGGCCAAAGAGCTTGGTTTAAATAAAAATCATAAAGAAGCTATACAAAAAATATTTGAATGTGAAATTGGGCATAATGGGTATTATATAGATAGAGAGAGATTGGTTAGAGTTTGATGTTTACCAATAGTTTATATATCTTTTTAGTAGTAACAAAATAGAAAGATTTATAAAGACTAGATTTGTTAAAATTTTATGATATTAGAAAGGATTATGGACAAGAGAAAAGGGATATGTGCCCTAGATTTTGTAACTGGGTTAAGATTTTTAGGATATGATTCTTCTGGGACAACTATAGATCCAAAAGGAGTATTGAGGCTAGCTGAAACTTCAACAGGAGGAAGATTTGATAGAGACATTATGTTTTCAAATATTTTAGAGAGGTTTTCTGGAGATTATTTCTTACCATCTCGAGACAAAAGCTATTTTAAACAACCAAGAGAACATAGAGTTGGAAGAACTAATTTAGACGCCGAAGTTATTACACTAGCAGAAGCGATACAAAATATGAATTTTAAATTATTTATTAATGATGATTTAAAAACAAAACGTCGATTTAATATGCTAAGAGATGCCCAACAACAAGTAGATAATTCAATGGAAGACCCAAGAGTTTATCGTGAAACAATGGGAAGGTTAGTTAGTAATCCTAAAATTGATGGTATTGAATTTAGTGTAGATTTAGCGTGGACACAACATCAAATTGGTGAAGGAACATCACCATATTTTCTAAAGGGCCACGAATATATTGCAACAAAAGTTGGAGAAGATAGAAAAGTTCTTGCTAATAGGTATTTTAAAGATTCAAGAGTTGTTATTGCTGGAAGATTTGAAGGAGATGTTAGAAGACCTCAAAATTATAGTGCTGAATTTGACAATGAGTCTAAAGGAAGGCTTACAAAATTATTTGGGCAAATAGTCTCAGATATTGATGAGGTAATATTCCCAGACAGCACTAGATTTAAGGCACATTAACTCATTGTTTATTCCTATTCTTAAACCTATTAATAAAATCTTCATGCTGCGTACGGTCTACGACCCTTTCAATCTGCCAAAAGTTTTTATCCGACAATTTGTTTGCCCTTGTTTTTCCTGTGGTTTTTCTATGAATTGATTCTGAAATGAGGATATCGTTATTTGAAAATTGAGCTATGTTTTTTGCGGAGATTATGGAATTATCTGCTGATACAAACCTAAACTTGCCATCCTTATTCTCAACAATTAAACTGCCATCAGTGACACCAAATCCATAATCTATTTTCTTTAAAGCCTTAGAGTTATATTCTATTATTACTTTTTCCATTTGAGTTGCAATATTTACTGCTTTTTGAGAATTATCGGCTTCTTTAGTTAACATTGGTGCAAGGACGATTAATCTATAGTCCCCTTCAGTGTATACTTTTCCACCCATTCCTTTTGCCTTATATAATGCTGTTTCTATCAAGTTTATTGCTTCCTGATTTGTCTTCAATTCCTGGAGGTTCTTTAATTTTAGAGCGATCATCGAGGACTCTTGCTTTTCTCCTTTATCTATAATATTGGTGGTTAGTTGAGGACCAAGTTGGGATATTGTTTTTGCAGTTTGAGTTGATGAATTGGAGTCCGATAGTCTAGTAGATGATAATGTTGACGGAGATTTACCGATAAATGTTTTTCTTGATATTTTTCTGTATAAAATTACCGCTATTGCTGCGATTATAATTATAACCACAAGCCAAATTATTATTAATATATTGCTCGATGCAGAATTTCCGAATGAATCATCAACAGAAATTGCTTTCCCAGTTAGGAAAGACGAACCTAAATCGTATTGTGCTGAGCCATCTCCGATCTTTATGTTATAATCTCCGTCAGGAGCTAAAAGCCTAAACTTTTTTGAAGAACCCACCCCTAAGGCAATGTCTTTTATTTCATTTATTCTCCCAATTGATACTTCGATTGGACCCTTAAATGGAACATTGCCTAAGTTTTTAACTGTTAATGTGTTGTTCTCCAGCGAGAAGGAAAGATTCCTGTATTCTTCTACTACAAATTCTTTTGTTTTTTGCAGACCTGATGAAGAAGCTTCAATCCTCCATGTGCCTGGAGTATAGTTAGATTCAATAAAAATTGGATTGGGTATATCGGATCTTACAAGATTTTTTTTAAAAACAGTGTTATCTGGTTTGTAAACAACTAGAGAAACTTCTGAATCTATTTTACCGCCCGCTTGATCATAAATTACTGGTGTGAAAAGCAATTGATTGTTTGGCATAATTGTCTGGGAACTAAGAGCAACGCCCAATTCTTTCGGCACTTGTCTTATTTTTATACTTGAAGTCGTGCTGCCTTCATTGACTATTTCGCCAGAAGAATCTTTTTCATATGCTTTTATTTCTACACTATAGGTTGAAGACTTGGTATTGTAAGGGGTTGTAAAGTTAAATGAAAATTTTCCCGCGGTTACAGGCCTAATAAGGATAATCTCCAATTGTGGAATTGACAACTCAACAAACCCATTCAATGATTTAGAGTTAGTTTTCTTTGCTTCGCCATTGACGTTTATTTCTTTCCCTGGGAAATATGAAAAATCTCCCAGGTTTGCTGAGACCTTTACATATCTGACTAATTCAAAAGTCTGACTTGAAGAACTTTCATCTCCAAATTTTGCTTTCAAATAGCATTTTCCACCAGTGTTGGATGCTACAAATTTATCCAGGACTGTTGAAATTTGAACCTCCTTTTCTTCGCCAGTGATTATCTTGAAAGGGCTCTTATATAATTCAACTTCTTGTTCAGAACAAAATAAAGATGCCGTAAAGAAATCTCGAGTATCTCTTTGAGGAACTATTTTTACTGAAATATCAAAAGAATCTCCAAAATTATAAATTGATTGAGGCTGCGAGATTATTAGCTCTGCAGATATCAAAGAAGTTAGGGATATTATTATCAATAATAATATTACAGAGGATTTGGGTAATTGAGCTACTTTTCTTTTCAAATCCTCTGCCTGGAGAATTCTAATGAAAGGCAACATAATCAACCGAATTCCCCATAAGCCCGCTTTTATTCTTCTTTTCATATCCTTTTATGATTTTCGTGATATTTAAATTTGACGTCTCGCCATGTCAAGTTTTATAAAGTTGGATTTGTTAAATAATTTGCAAAAATGGACAGGAAAGACAGCGATAACCGGCTTGTATTGGGAATTTTATTTCTGGTAACAATTATCGGTATGATTCTCTACGGCATACTTTCAGGAGTTTATTGCAACAGGTTGCTTATTTTTACGGGGCTATTGTTGTTTGTTTGGCTTATTTTTGGAAGCCCTCTATTGACGAATAAACAGCATAGCAACAATTGGGTTTTTATAATGCTGCTTTCTCTAGTCCTGTTTATAATTTGGATAATCTTGAGGTTGAGTGGAGTATGTGATATTGTGTAATCTTCTGTTTGTGAAATATTTATAAACATCCAATGCAAAGGATTAATATGACTAAGGAAGATTTTAAAGTTAATCCATATGAGGTTGAAGGAAAAGTTGATTATGACAGACTAATAAAAAAGTTTGGTGTTGAAAAAATAGATTTAGATTTGTTGAAAAGAATTGAAAAACATACTAAAAAATTACATTTTATGCTGCGAAGAGGAATATTCTTCGCCCATCGTGATTTAAAATGGCTGCTAGATGAATATGAAAAAGGAAATAAGTTTTTCTTGTATACGGGAAGGGCGCCTTCTGGTCCAATTCATTTAGGCCATTTGCAGCCATGGATTTTTACAAAGTGGCTTCAAGATACTTTTGATGTTGAATTATGGTTTCAGTTTCCAGATGAAGAGAAATTTTTATTTAAGAAAAATTTGGACTTCGAGGAAGGCCAAAAATATCTAGAAGAAAATATACTCGATGTTATTGCTCTTGGATTTAAACCTAGTAAAACCCATTTCATAGTTGACACTAAGCATGCGGGAATAATGTATGGGGAAGCCTGTAAAATTGCAAAAAAGATTACTTTTTCAACTGTTAAAGCATCTTTTGGAATGAATGAGTCAACAAATATAGGCAGTATATTTTATACAGCAATGCAGGCCGTTCCTGCAATAATTCCTTCAATAATTGCTAAAAAAAATATTCCATGTTTAATTCCTCATGCTGTAGACCAAGACCCGCATTTTAGAATTACTAGAGATATTTTACCTAAATTGGGATATTATAAGCCCGCATCTATTCAATGTGTTTTTCTTCCACCATTGATTGGCAATGAAGGAAAGATGTCTTCGTCTGAAGCGAATACAGCAATATTAACAACAGATTCTCCAAAAGAAGTTGAGACAAAGATAAAGAAATATGCTTTTTCGGGAGGGAAAGATACATTAGAAGAGCATAGGAAGTTAGGAGGAAATCCTGATATCGATGTTTCATTCCAATATTTAAGATTCTTGTTTGAAGAAGACGATAAAAAGCTTGAAAAGATTTATCAAGATTATAAGTCTGGGAAAATGCTCTCTTCTGAATTAAAAAAAATAACTATTGAAAAGATAAATGTATTTTTGAAGGAACATCAGGCGAAGAGAGAAAAGGCCAAAAAAGAAATTGATAAGTTTTTGTATAAAGTTTGATTTTGGATTTGGTTTATCTTTTCTGGGCTATGATAAATAATTTATTAAATGGAAACCCTGTTTTCTTATCTGGTTTTCTCGTGTCTATACTTAATATTTTAAAACCTGATTTTTTTAGATATTTTGTCTTTGTTTTTAACTAAACAAATACAAATATTCTATTTTAGGGCAATTATAAGGACGGTAAAAACCACTCAAAAAAAATCAATTCAGTTCAATCAACTGGAAGCATCGAAACATTTAAATATATATACATATTACACATAATACAAAACAAGATGGTAAATATAACCTTAGCTGTAACAGAAGATTTAAAGAAAGAAATGGACCAATTTAATGAGATAAACTGGAGTGCTATAGCCAGAGAAGCGATTAAAAAAAGGATTTTACTATTAAAAAAGTTCAGAGAATTTTCAAAAGATAGTGAATTGACAGAAGAAGATACGATTAGGATTGGTAAAGATATTAATAAAAAAGTTAGTAAAAAATATAGGGGCTAAAATGAACCTTATTACAGATGCAAATTCAGTTATATCTGCCCTTATAAAGGAAGGAAAATCTGCAGAGATATTGTTGAGTTTTACTTTAAACTTTTATACTCCAGAATTTATTCTTCAAGAAATTGAGGAACATAAAGAAGAAATTTTAGAAAAAACTCATAGGATTGAAAGTGAATTTGATAATTTATTTGGAGATATAAAGAAGATTATAAACATTATACCGAAAGAAGATTTTGAAGAGTATATCTCAGAAGCAAAGAAGATTTCTCCTGATCCAGACGATGTTATGTATTTTGCACTTGCTTTAAAATTAAATTGTGCCATTTGGAGCAATGATAAAAAACTGAAAGAACAAACGAAAATAAAAGTTTATTCTACTGGAGATTTAATAAAATTATTGGAAGAATAATTAATTTTCTTTATAAAATACGTGTTTGCTTAATCCTAGAGAAGTGTTAACTCTTCCTATTTTTTGCATTTTTTTAAAACGCTCTGGTTCTCTAACTGTATCCGGATTGTAATAGGTTGTTGCCCCATTTGTGGGATCTCTATATCTTCCAGATAAAACATCTTTTGCCACTTTTAAACATTGGTCAAAGGATTTGCTGTTATATATATTGGGAGCTTTTAATTTATCTCTATTTATATTACCCAAATTAAAACATTCATATTGAAATGGTTCTAGAATTGCTTCTTTTACTGTTCTGCCATTCCAGGCAATTCCGTCTTCTGCTCTGTTTAAGGTAGTATAAGCAACAGCTACTTTTTCTAAATCTGAACAACTTCTTGCTTCTCCAAACAACATTTTTGCAAGTAAGACTTCGTCTGAGTCTTTTCCAAAATCAGCATAATTAGCTTCCCTCATTTTTTTTACTTTTTGCTGAAAAGGAGTAGGTTCTTTTTTGTGAGACTTTTCTCTCTCTGGCTTGTTTCCTTTTGCAAGAGCTTCCAATGGGGATGTATATTGAACAGCTAAGGCTCCTACGACTCCGACTGCATATCTAAGAAATTCTCGTCTTGATGGTTGTACATACTGATTGTTCATATAATTCCCCATAATCTTTGCTGCCTCGCTAGTTGCGGAACTAATGCTTTTTGTTGTTGGTAACTTTGATATTTATCTACTAAACTTTCAATTCCTCTCGAAATGCAATCTTTTCTTGGAGGCAGAGAGTCTGCACGCATGATATAGTGAGATGCTGCATTCAAAATGCCAAATAATTGGGGGGGCATTTTTGTGCCATCTTCGGGAAGAAGCGTACAGCAAATTGCATAACTCCCTAGCATTGGCCCAGCAGCTCCATGAAACTGTCTTTTTAATATTTCTACATGATAATCTAAAGTTGCATTCTTGGCTGCTTCATTTTCCTTATTTTCTATCCGATTATTAACAAAAGAAAGGGTAACTGAATAGCTTCCGGCTAGTAATCCAGAAAAGGCCGCAAGTACATAATTTCTATCTTTTATTATTGGGCCGGCAGCTAATATAAATGGCGAGATTTTCAGCATTTTATTCGCCAAGCCTGCTTTCGTATCTCCAGTTGTCCAATTCCATGCTCTCACTCCTACATTTACTCCTTTCATTATTGTATCGTCTAGAGATTGATAAGCTTTGAAAATTGGGTTCGTCATTTTAATAACTCTCCTGGAGTTTTATTAATTATATTTATAATTATCGTTCTATGTGTTAAATTTCTCATCTTTTTCATAAAAACTTTAGATACAAAGGGTATTTAAACGTTATTATTGTTGTTACTAGATAAAGGTTAAATTATTAAGATTATTTCTTAGCTTCTAAGTAATAGGCATGGCCTGCGAAAACCTTTCCTGTTTTTACGCATCTCCAAATTCCTGCAGAAATTCTTTTTGCTCTTCCTGTTGGATGAAATGGAGATTGCTGATATTTTCTTTGTAAAACTTCAACAGAGTTATATTTTCTTCTAACATTGACTCCTCCTGAAGAGCTGAATTTTCCCGCTGCTTTGATTTTCTTTGTTTTGCTTCCCATATTAAATGAAGGTGATAAAAGGGGTTTTTAAATTGTTCGTTCTGAAGTAATTACTTAAAATCAAAGAACTTATAAATCCTGTCATCCTTTAATTCTGATGAAAAAGAGAGGGAAAAATAAAGGCAAGTCTGGGAAAAGTAGTAAAAAGGACGGAAATATATGGAATGTGCCGAATACTCTGACGTTGATGAGAGTTATTATAACTTTTATAACTATTTATTTTATATTCGCTGGATATGGTGCCGTTACAATTGTTGTATTGTTTGTTGTTGGAATGCTTACTGATTTCTTTGACGGGCAAATAGCCAGAAGGTTTAATCTTACTACTGAATTTGGGAGAAAATTTGATGTTGTTGCAGATAGATTTCTGATGGTTGGAGTTGCTCTTGCATTCATAATTAATTATGGTCTTGCGGGTACTTTAACAAGGTACCATATTTTACAGATATTAATGATAACTTCTAGAGAGTTAATCGGACTCCCTGTTGCAATATTGCTTTTATCATCAGGAAAAGGAATTCCTAAAGTTCGATGGGTTGGAAAAATAACAACTGTGTTGCAAGGATTTACTTTTCCCATCATAATCCTCAGTGTAACTTATTCTGTATTTAATTTCTCGATTTATTTGTCATTTTTAACTTCTATATTTGGAATTGCCTCGGGATTAACTTTTATTAACGATGTTATGGGGATGGAAAAATGAGCGGGCCTGGAGAAGGCAAGATAAAGTTGGGGAAAGCTGATGTCTATATACATTTGAAAGGAAAATCTGGGGCGAGCGTTACCCATATTGATATTGAGTTGGACGAATTAAATAACATAATAAAACCTGGAGAAAATACTTATGTTGGAGCGAAGGAAGGCGGAGTTTTTCTTGGTTTGAAGAAAGAGATGATTGTCCGCGCAGAGAATGTTGCTAAGAAGAAATGAAAAAACTGTCTAGCAACTATAAAGGCAAATTCCTAAAAAAGGTCAGATTTATGCTTTAACATGTTTGTCTAATCTCAATGTTGTCGTCTATTAATAATCAATTCATTAATAATATTCTTCTGTAATTGAGATAATCTGGCTATTTTTTAGTTGTAATTATATTATTTTTTGTCGTCTATAAAGAAAATGGCTTTATAGTTACACTGTCTACGTTCTTTGTTTTGACACTACTAAATAGTTATATATAGAAAGGTTTTTAAACGATAAAAATAAGAAAGTTTGATGGAAGATATTGTAGAAAATGTTGCTATGAGTATGAGAATGGTCTTTGAAAAATTAAGAGATTACCAAGCTCAAGAGAATGAGCAAGTTAAGAGAAAAGTCGCAAGGTCTGTTGAATTACTTAGGAGAAAAGGAATAAGAATGTATCGGGAAATAGATCTTGATGCTCAAAAAACTGCAAGAATTAGTGTAGCAGACAAACCAGCTGTTATAGATTATAGTGTATTTAACCATCATCTTGAACAACTTGGATTGCCAAGATTGACTAGCACGAATCCAGATGTTTTAAAAGCAAGAGAACGTGTTGGAAGAGAGTTATATTATCTTGTTGCCGAGGCCTCAAAAATAATAGCTTCTCAAAGGACATAAGATTTGGAAATGAATAGACTAATCCTAAACTTTTGCGAATTACTCATAAAATGATGTGCAGGTCTCCGAAGAAAACGCAAAAGTTTAGTAATCAATAATTTTTTAAACTACTAAAAATTACTTCTATGATGAACTTAAGAACATATTTGTCAATTCAGAACTTTTTTAAGTACGAAGTATTTATTTTTACAGGCCTGTTGATGGTAATTGGCACACTAATTAAATTATTAGGATTTTATGAATTTTCGTCTGATTGGTTTTGGTTTCTGGCTGGAATAGGGCTGACTGTCGAAGGTTCTATTGCATTGGCTAAACAAAGAAAATTTGATAAGAAATATAAAGTTGTTGAAGTCGGGCAGGAAGATGGGAAAAGTAAGGAAAGTAATTAAATCAAGATTTAACTCTATCTTCAATTTTTTTAATTCTAGATTCTAAATCTTTTATTCTTTTTGTTAAATCATCACGGGACTCGGGGGTTGTTTTTTCAATTGATTTTACAAAATCAGAAAGGTAAACATTAAACAATGTTGAAAGCTTGCCACCGAACAAATCAAGTTTTTTCTTTGCTTCATCTAAAAGGGTTTTATCTACTGTGATGTTTACTCTTTTCTTACTGTTTTTTATTCTTATTATTTTGCTTTTATTTTTCATGTGTATAAGTGTGTATTATGGTATAAAAATCTTTCTAATCAGTTAGGTTTAAATAGGATGAATTTTGATAGGTGTTATGAAACATAAGGGAAAAAGCAATACAAAAATAAAAAGACAAATTAGAAGAAAGACAAATCCTGAGATAGTTGAGACGATTAAGAATGCAAGAAAACATAAGGGATGGAAAGAACTTGTGGATATTTTGACTGGGCCTTCTAGAAATTATGTGGCGATGAATTTAACTGAAATTGATAAAAAAACTAGCGCAGGAGATACGGTTATGGTAATTGGAAAGGTCTTATCGAAAGGAGAGGTTACAAAAAAGATAAGAGTTTGTGCCTTATCATTTTCTGAAAACGCCAGGGAGAAGTTAAAGAAGAGTAAGTCAGAGGCTGTAACGATATTACAGGAGATAAAAATAAATCCAAAAGTAGAGGGAGTAAAAATCTTGAAGTAAAATGGAAAAAGAAATTATTATTGATGCGACTGGAGGAGTTTTGGGAAGAATAGCAAGTTATGCTGCAAAACAATCTCTTTTGGGCAAGAGCATAAAGATTATTAATTGCAACGACGCAATGATAACTGGAGATAAAAAAATGATTCTGGCAAAGTACAAGGCAGCAAGAAGCAGAGGGGGCGCGGCAATGAATGGGCCACATTTTCCAAAACACCCTGAAAGAATTATGAAAAGAACGGTTAGAGGAATGCTAGATTATACAAAAGGAAGAGGACTTGATGCTTTTAAGAGAGTTATGTGTTATAACGAAGTTCCTGCTGAACTGCATGAAAAAGATAAAATATTTATGAAAAGAGAAATTAAAGTGAAGGCAATTAAACTTAGCGATTTGTGCAGGTGGATATAAAATGAGAACGCAAACATCAGTAATGGATAAGAGAACAGAAATTATTTATGAGGGAGTTAGAAATGTTTTAGTTGATGCGTTAGGAGTTGATAAAGAAGAGGTAACTTTAGATGCAACTCTTCAAAGAGATTTAGGAGTAGAATCTATAGATGATTTAGACATTGTTTTTAGACTTGAAAGGACATTTGCAATTAAAATACCAAGGGGCGAGTTGTTTGTTGATTTGGAAAGGAAATTCCATGATGATGTTGGAGTAATTAATGAGTCAGGAATAACTTATCTTAGGTCAAATTACCAGCACCTTTTAATTGGGGTTGATGAGCATTCATTAACTTTAGATGAATTAACAGGAAGGATAAATGTAAATTCATTAGTTCAATATCTTGAAACAAAATTGGACAAAGATGTAAAATGATAAAAGCAATTTCGGTTGAAAATACAATATTTTCAGGGAAGAGAAAAAGAGCAGTTGCAAAACTTAGATTGAAATCTGGAAATGGAAAGATATTTTATAATTATTTACCTAGCGAGGAATTGGGTTTATTTCATAGGTTAGCTTTAATTGAGCCCTTGAGAATATTCAATCAGGAATTGGGAGATGATTTGAAATATGATTTTCATATAAAAACCTCCGGTGGAGGAAAAGAAGGGCAGATTCAGGCTGCTAGGCTTGTTATTGCAAGAGCTTTATTAGCAATAACTGGTTCAGACACTTTGAAAAAAGCATTTGTAAAATATGACAGAAACATGATTGTTCAGGATTCAAGAAGAAAAGAGCCTTACAAGCCTGGAGATTCCAAGGCGAGGGCAAGAAGACAGAAGTCTTACAGATAAGATGGAATTTTTAGGTCTTAGTAAAGCTAAAATTGGTAATGACACATTGGCAGCATTCTTAGAAGGGAAGTTACCTGAACAAGTATCTACATTAAAACATTTAAACACTGGCGAGTATATTGATAGAGCATTTATTATAAATGAAAGAACTGAAGAAGAAATGAGGGATTATGTAGCGGGACTAAGAGAAAATGGTTTAGATATTGGAGATGGTAATTGTGAATTCGGATATCGCTTATCTGAGGTTACAAGAAGATCAAAATCAAGGAGTGTAGCCGTATTCAGAAGAAGATAATAAAACTTGAGTTTGCCACTTTAAACAATCATAAATTTATTTTTCGTTATAGTGATAGAAATTAATTTTCGGATTTTTCTAATTTCTACCCCGATCTATAAAAGGAAAAGAATTTCCCCGATTATTAATTTCCTTTCATATAATACAGCCACAGCTTGCTGTGGGGTGGACGAAAGTCGAGTCAATGTTAAACTTCTCCGTTCTTGAAAAATATAGATAACTGCGCAGGTTATATGACATTTTGTACGCAGTTCTCTATCTGGAAAACTGCGACTATACGTGCTATAAATCACGCAGTTATCCATAAGACGAGCTAATTTAGAGTGCTTTTCTGTTCGTTGATGCCCCACTCCGCCGAAGCGGATTTGCCCGCAGGCAAACCATTGGGGTGGGAAGTTTCACTATTTATCAAAAGAGTGCCTTAAGAATTTCACCTTCAAAACATTTATATAATCTTAAATTGTTGAATTTCGACCAATGGCAGACAAAAAAGAAAAGAAAACAGAAGAAAAAACTAAATCTAGTAATGAAGACACAAAAAAGCACGAACACTATCAGCACACTGAACCTCACGTTGAGCATCACCTTGAACACCATAATAAATCTAAGAAAAAGACTACTGCCTATGTAATTGTTGCAATAATCATTATTATAGCATTAATCTTCGTATATGCAAAATATTATTCAAAACCTGTAACAACAAACGAAAATAACATCGCGGCAAAAGTCAATGACGAAGTAATCACATTTTCAGAATTAGACAAAGCGTATAACTCCTTACCTCCGCAATACCGTCTTATGACTTCTAAAAAAACCCTGCTAAACCAGATGATTGAAGCCAGGGTTCTATATCAAGAAGCAAAAAAACAAGGAATATCTATAGGTCAAGAAGAAGCTCAACAATATATTAGCCAGCTGAAAATACAAAATGGTCTGACAGATGAACAATTCGCACAAGCATTAGCAAAACAAAACCTCACTGAAGAAGAATTGACGAACCAATTTGTCAAGCAGTTAACAACGCAGAAATTTTTAAACGAAACCATTCTGAGTAAAGAAGTAATTGCAGATAAAGACATAAAAGACTACTATAACACAAATAAGAGCCAATTTAAGGTAGACGAACAAGTCTCTGTAAGACATATTTTAATAGGCGATAAAAACCTTACAACTGAAAAACAAAACGAAACCGCTCAAAATCTGTTAAAATCGATAACAAAAGATAACTTCTGCCAATATGTAACAAATTACACAGCAGATGCTGTCTCTGTTCCAACCTGTGGGAAATATAACTTTACTAAAACCGACCAATTAGTCCAAGAATTCAAAGACTTCTCATTCAGCCAAACATCAGGCACAATAGGGATAGTTAAATCACAGTTTGGATTCCATATAATCTGGGTCGTTAAAAAGGTTCCTGCAAAAACCTTGCCATATAACGAAGTCAAAGATAAAATAAAAACCCTGTTAATAAATCAAAAAGCTCAGGGAGATTATAAGTCGTTTTATGAAGCTCTTCTGAAAAATTATATAATAAATATTTATTACCAGGGGAATTAATCAGGCAAAATTCGTAATGCTTATAAACTAGCTCAGTTCTCAATCCAAATGAAAATCAAAAAATCAACGACAAAGATTATAATTATCTTAACAATTTTGGCAATTGCCTCCTTCTTTATATACAATTACTATTTTAAAGACCCTTACCAATTTTCAGGAAACACATTAAACTACGCAAAATATCGCGGACCTGCAAAATACAGCATGGTTCTCAGAGAAGAAAACACTTCATACAATGTTTACAACATAACCTTCGAAAGCAAACCATTTATTAATGAAAAAACAATAATTTATGGTTTATTATTCATGCCAAAAAGCAAAGATAATGCCCCCGCCCTTGCATTTTTTCCGGGGGGCGGAGGAACTAAAGAAAGTCGAGAATATATAGGAGAATTTATCGCTAACCAAGGTTACGCCGTTCTTATTATGGATCAAAGAGGCATAGGTCAGACAGGAGGGACATATTTAGGGTTGACACAAGATTATCAGGCATTTGCAAAAGGAATAGAACCTACTCAATTCCTAAGCGTCTTCGACGCTCTAAAATCATTTGACATTTTAAGAAACATAAAAGGCATTGATAAAAATAAAATTGCTGTTTCAGGAGAAAGCATGGGTGGGAGATACGCAATGATTGCCGCAGCAATAGACGACCGAATAAAAGGAGCAATTTCCATAAGTTCCTCAGGATTTCATACTAAAGATGAAAATAAAACTTACACTCCATATTTAATTTCAATAGATCCGGACCATTATGTAGATAAAATCTCGCCGAGATATTTAATAATGATTCACAGCACAAACGATACCTTAATTGCTCTAGCCAGCGCAGAAGAAACTTTTAAACTCACAAAAGATCCAAAGAAGATGTATACTATAAATAGTTGTTCTCATGGTTATTGTGATCAAATGCAAGATGACCTAAAAGATGCTCTGAAACTAGTCTTTGAAAATGAATGATATAGAGATTTTTTATTGATTCTTAAGCCGTCAAAAGCATAACTTAATTTGTTGTCCTCTTTCTTCCCTCCAATAAATCCATGCATTAATATCAAAAAAACAATGTGCCACCACACCTTGAAAGGTGTGGTTTGAATGGCACTTGTTTTTTGGATGCTCGGGAACGACCGCACCTTGAAAGGTGCGGTTTTCAACGTTCCCGACATAAAAGATGCAGTTTGTTAATATAACTTAATCCATAAAATTCTTCAAGACATTGAGACAATTAAGCAATATTGGGGGTTGTGGTACAAAGCTTCCCATAAATATATAATCCTAAAATCCCGTCAGAAAGCTTTAAGAACAACCATATAATAATAAAACCCCAATGGTCGAAACAGATTCAAATTTACATTCAGAATATTTAACCGAAAGCGAATTGCAAAAATTAGCAGAAACAATTCCTGAATGGACTAGAATCTCAACATCGAAAAATAGAGAATCCTATATTGGCCATCCTCCTGTAGAAAATATATCATTAAGATTTTCATGCTCAAATACAAGAGCATCAGAAAGATATTCTTTAACCGCCCAAGTAACAGAACCTCTATTGCTTTTGGGAGAATGTTCTGGAGAAACAGCAGAAAGAGTATTTTATTCAGTACAAAAAAGATATTCGCAGCCAAGTCAACCCCTGATTAAATTTTCTCAAACAGAAATAACTGAATTTAGCAGAGATAATAGTTGGGGGCTTTGGGTAAAACAGCCCAAATGGAGAGATGCCAGAGCATTGCTTACAAAACAAGGTTAACCTTTTAAACAACGCCCCCTTTTTAATATCATGAAAAACCCTAAATCATTCTATTTATCGCTAATTGCCTTAATATGCATGATTTTAACTTTTACAATTTCCTGGTGGTTTATAATAGGGGCCGCAATTTTCTCTGCCTGGGGTTGGAAAGCTTTAATAAACAAATAAGAAACTATAGTGAAAAACATAAATAATTGAACAAAATAGTATGTTTTTCCCTTGATGTCAAGAATCAATGATTCTTGAGCACACAAGATTTGCTATTTGTTTGTTTACGTAAATGTAAATTTTGATGTAGTCTGGACAAAACTGCTCAATTATTAAAGTCCCAGACTATAGCTTAAAAAACAATCCTGCAAAGTACCCAAATATTTATAACGAGAATAAAAGATAATCAATTATGACAAAGTACATTGTCGTTTGTGGGGGGGTAATCTCGGGCGTTGGAAAAGGTGTTGCCAGCGCATCAATAGGCAGAATCTTCAAAGAATATGGTTTCTCAGTGACTGCAATAAAAATTGACCCTTATATAAATTGCGATGCTGGAACAATGCGTCCGACAGAACATGGAGAAGTCTGGGTTACGGAAGATGGAGGAGAAACAGACCAAGACTTAGGAAATTATGAAAGATTTTTATCTCAATCAATCCCAAAAAAGAACAATATTACTACCGGACAAATCTATAGAGACTTAATCGAAAAAGAAAGAAAAGGTGAGTTCTTAGGAGAAACAGTCCAATTTATTCCTCATGTCCCAGATGAAATTAAAAAAAGAATAAAGGAATCAAGCAAAGGATTTGATATATCTTTGATAGAAATAGGCGGAACAGTAGGAGACTACGAAAATATTCCTTTCCTCTTTGCAGTCAAAAGTCTTGAAAAAGAAATAGGAAAAGAGAACATTGCTTACATTCTTGTAACATATCTCCCAGTCCCAAGCCACATAGAAGAAATGAAAACAAAACCAACGCAATTATCAATTAAATTGTTAGCTGAAAGCGGAATTCAGCCAGATTTCATACTCTGTCGAGGGAAAAAACCATTAGATGAAGCAAGAAAAAGAAAAATAGAAACCTATGCAAACATCCCCTCTGAAAATATTATTTCAATGCCCGATGTAACAGGAGAAAACCGACCAAATACACTATATATTATTCCCTTAGACTTAGAAAAAGAAAACCTGGGAGAAAAAATATCAAAAACTTTGAACTTAAAAAAACTCAAAGAGCCTGATTGGGAAGAATGGGAAAAAGCAATCGGTAAAATAATCCAGCCAAAAAAAGAAATAAACATTGCAATTGTAGGAAAATATTTAACAACAGGAGATTACAGACTAACTGACTCTTACGTTTCTGTTAATGAAGCAATAAAACATGCAGGCGCAAATAATGACACAAAAGTGAATATAACATGGTTGGATTCTAATAAATTAGAAGAATCAGATAAAATCTTAACCGACAAACTATCTTCCTTTAATGGAATAATCGTCCCAGGAGGATTTGGGGCACATGGTGTCAACGGTAAAATAAACGTAATAAAATATTGCAGAGAAAAAAATATTCCATTTTTGGGCATTTGTTTTGGCCTTCAACTAGCAGTAATAGAATTTGCTAGGAATGTCTGTAACATAAAAAACGCAGACTCTACAGAATTCTCTCCAGATACAAAAATCAATATAATAGACATAATGCCAGAACAGAAAAAAATAACTTCTAAAGGCGCGACTATGAGATTAGGAGCATATAAAGCAGTATTAAAAGAAGGAACAAAAACTTTCGATTTGTATAACAAAAAAGAAATCTCAGAAAGGCACAGACATAGATACGAAGTTAATCCTCAATATCACAAAATCCTGCAAGAGCAGGGTCTTGTTTTTAGTGGAGTTAGTGAAAATCAAGCCCTTGTAGAATTCATTGAAATACCAAGCCATAAATTCTTCATAGCTACTCAGTCGCACCCAGAATTTAAGAGCAGTTTGCTTTCTCCTGCTCCTCTTTTTGATGGTTTTGTTAAAGCTTGTCTGCAATAAAAATAATTTTTTATAATATAGATCTTCCCGTTGATTAGGGGTTGAGTTGCGTAAAAAAGGAAAGACCTATCAAAGAATTCCCGACTAAAAGTAACCCAATCATGGGAATTATTTATATAAATTCTTTTTCTTGAAAGAACACCAATCACACCAGGGCTTATTGCAAGGCTGCCAAACTGAAGTGTTTTCTATTGTTTTTATCAGTTCTAGAGTTTGGGATTTTAGTTTTTCTAATTGTTCTGGTGTTCTGGAAGAGATGATTGTTTTGTTATGTGCAAGGAAATGCCAGATTAATTTTACTTTTATTTCTTTCTCTAATTCTTCCTGCAATCCAAGATGATAAAACGCTAATTGCCTGTCTATGTCAATTTGTTCTTGAGACTTCAAGAAATCATTTGTTTTGTAATCGTGAACTTCATATTCTTCATCTTTGTTTAAAACTATTCTGTCAATGTAACCTTGAATGAGATATTTCTTATTGCTGTCTAGAGGAAAGATAATCTTTTTTTCTATATGCAATGTGTTATCCATAAAAGGTTTATTTTTATAATAGTAATCGACAAGAAATTTTATCCCTTTATTGAAATAGTCTTCAACTTTTAAATAACCGTTTAATCTTAAAGTATTTGAAAAGTTTTCTTGCCAGAGATTTGCATATCTTTTTATTAATTCGTCTGCATCATGAAAATTTTCTAATTTAATTTCTTCATAAAACCATTCTAAAGATTGATGAACAATATTCCCTAAATATAATTCAAAGCTTTTTGGAAGGTCGGGGAATGTTTTATCGATGTATTTTATTTTATATGCTTCAGGACAATTTTCAAAAAGCCAGAGTTTAGAGTGTGAGTAAATTTGAGCCATTTAGGATTGAAAATTGTAAAGTATAAATACTCTCTTATGTTTGTTTAGTTATGCAAACGAAATTCAAAAGACATCAAAAAGTAAGGTTGTTAGCAGATCCAGATTCTGAGTATATAGAATATTCCGAGGAATATGATGAGGGAAAGCCAAGAATAAAAAAAGGAATGACTGGAAAGATAAATATACTATTATCTAACGGAAAATATCATGTGGAAATTCTTGATAAGAAGGGAGATGTTATTGCTTATGTTCCTATGAGCGAAGAATATTTGGAAAGCGATGAATGAATTATCTTCTCATAATTTCTTGAGTTGTAGTGTTGATTATGGCTGAAGGTTTGCCTTTCTTTTCTCCTTCATATATTATGTAATCTACGTTATTTTTTATCTTTTCATTTGCATCTGCTAGGGAAGTCATGGGGGAGCCCCCTTGGAGATTTACTGAAGTAGTGATAAATGGGATTTCTGCTTCGGAAATAATTTTATTAAACCAATTATCTGGGATTCTTATTCCTAGATTATCCAAAGAATTATTTGTTTCATTAGAGATACATTCTTTATTCTTTAGTTTCATTATCAGAGTGTACTTACCAGGAATTTTATTTAACCATTTTTTTGCGAATTCTTCGACTTCGCAATTTTTTATTATCCATTCTTTATTGGGGGCGATAATTGAGAAAGGCCGCGCGTCTCTGTTTTTTATGTTTCTTAGTTTTTTTATTGAATCTGAGAGGAGGGCATTGCAACCTAACCCGTAAACAGTATCAGTAGGATAAATGAATATCTTGCCTTTTTTCATTTCTTCAATTACTATCTCCTTCTTTGAAAGGGTTTGTTCTCTTGTTAAAAGCAACATCAAAGTAATTGGATATCAGAGTTAATAAATTTATATAGAATTCTTAAAAACAAATACTAATTGGCACAATTACTGATGACTTATTTTAATGTCATATATAAAAAATAAATACACGTGAGAAATCTCCAATCTTTAGATTGAAGTAGTCGCTGTCGATTTCTCCCGGTCATCCCCAAATCCATAACAAACAAATCCGAAGGATTTGGTGATAATAAAAATAAATTGGAATTTAGTTTTTTGCAAAAGCGAAAACGTTCTTTAGAGCAACAATTATTGTAGCTGGCACAAACAGCATGATTAATGCGTTTAGTATTCCATCAAAAACTGGTACTCCAGAAGTTACGTTTTGACCTAAGGCGCTTACAATTACTAAAGCTGTTCCGGATAGAAGGAAAGGCGATGTTTCTTCATCGGCAATATTCAATAATCCGATTATAATTCCTATGACCACCAGAATGTAAACCATTCCAGGGCCGATTCCTCCCCCGATTGCCGTTATTATACCAAACAATGTAGCAAGGATTACTCCTATTAAGAAAGCCCAACTTCCGATTTTGTTGCCTCCTTTTTTGTATTTAGCCATTTCAACCTCCTTTTAATATGTATTTTATAAAGAGTATTTTCATTTATATACCTTTTGATTATAGGATATTTGGAGAATTACCTTATTTTCAATATCTTAATTGCTTTTTCAATTTCTTTTATTATGAATGGAATATCTTTATCTTTTATATCTTCATTCAAAGAAATTCTAATTGAACTATTTATATATTCTTGATTTAATCTTATTGCCTTTAATACTTGGTCTTCTTTTTCTTTTTTGCTTTCGCATGCAGAGCCTGCTGAAACATAAATCCCTTTTTTTGATAGGAATAAAACTAAAGAGTCTGCATCTATATTTGGAAAAGAGACATGAATATTGTTATAAATTCTAGAGTTTTTAGAACCATTAATTATTCCGTCTATTTTTTCTAATTCAGAGATTAATTTATTTCTTAATTCCAGAATTTTATTCTTATTTATCTTTTTTGTAATTTCTAGAGCTTTTGCAAATCCAATTATCGAGGGAACATTTTCTGTCCCGCTCCTTAAATTTCTTTCTTGACCTCCGCCTAGAATTATTGGGGCGAGATTTATTTTTTCGTTTATATATAAGAATCCAATTCCTTTTGGAGCTCCTATCTTATGCCCTGATGCGGAGAGTAAATCAATTTTAAATTTTTTTACATCAATATTTAATTTGCCAAAACTTTGGACAGCATCTGTGTGAAATGGAATATTGTTTATTTTGCAAAGCAAACCAATTTTTTCAATATCTTGAATTGTTCCTAGGACACTATTAACATGCATTATTGAGACAAGAAAGATATTTTGAAGATTATTTTTTATTTCTTTTTCCAGGATGCTTAAATTTATTATTCCTTCTTTGTTTACCTGAATTCTTATGATATTATATTCTTGGGTTTGCAAATAATTACAGGGCTCTTGAATTGAGGGATGCTCTATTTCGCTAATAACAATAGTTCTTTTTTTAGGGAATGCTTTTGCTAGGCCTTGAATTGCGAGGTTGTTTGATTCTGTGCCTCCTGACGTGAATATGATTTCTTGAGGTTTTGCATTTATTTCTCTGGCTAAAGTTATTCTAGCTTTGTTAATTTCTTTTTTTGCATTATCGCCCAAGATGTGGGGCGAGGAAGGATTTCCATATCCTTCTTTGAAGTAGGGAAGCATTTCTTTTATAACTTCAGGGTAAACTTTAGTGGTTGCGGCGTTATCTAAATAAAGTGGTTTCATTATGTCAAGGAACTTGATGAAAACCGCACCATTCAGGGTGCGATAGTTCCTTGAGCATTAAAAGCACGAATGTCTTTTTAAACTACTGCTTTTAAGCCGCGGTGGTACATCGTGCTTTTGATATTAACTATTAGAATAAAGTTAGTATTTACTTAGCTTTAGAAAGTTACGACGGAACATCTTTAATACACGTTAGAAATCTCCAATCTAAAGATTGGAGTTGTTGCTGTCGATTTCTCCCGGTAATCCAAAAAATTTCCGAATGTCAAGAACCTCATTAAAATTTTTTTTGGTTCTTGAGCATGCTCCAAAATGCCTTTTTTTCTATCTAAAAACATTTTGGACATCAGAAAAATCGCCGATCAAACTCCATCCTTCAGGATGGAGTAGGCGATTTTTCAGGAAATTTTTTTGATTTC
>Ga0080064_1002596_pt1 | contig 29842 bp, 41 predicted proteins | sample Subgrocontami54m_FD_69260 | JGI IMG/M metagenome (GOLD analysis project Ga0080064, IMG submission 69260) | Subsurface groundwater microbial communities from S. Glens Falls, New York, USA - GMW46 contaminated, 5.4 m (SPADES assembly) (version 2) ...
CCGCTGCCTGACCTTCGGCAAAATCTGCCTGCACTTTTTGTGCCATTTTTCCACCATCCAAACATTCTTTAAATTTCTTTTCATCAACACCTACTTCTTTCGCTAATGGCGTAAGGTTATCGAGTGCAAACCCCGTACCTCCGGATGTTGTTTTTTCAAAAATCTTATCGATATATTTCCAGAACTTATCATTTCCGCCAATACTTGCTACACACTCAGTAGCTTCGGCCTCTTTACTTGCGTTTTGGTGAAAACTTAAAGGAAAATGCCTGAACACCAAATTTACCTTACCCTTTGAGTCATCAACTACCTGTTTTGGATTTAAATGAAACCGCTTGCAATAGGGACATTCGGTATCAGAATACTCAATGATCGTCATTTGAGCTTTTGGATCACCATAGATATGATCTTCTTTTGATACCCCTTTTACTTTTCCTGGCGCTGCCGCATATTCTGGTGCACCTGGTGGTTGTGCAGGGGCCGGTGCATTTTGCGCACCAGCTACATCATTACCACCAAGGGCTAACCCTCCCCCTTTTGTTCCTGTATTAGATCCTACCACATATCCAAGCGCTGGAAGACCAATAACTAAAAGTCCCATTAAAAGACCAAGGAAAAAAAGTTTTTTTGGCGTTATTGAAAGCGATACTAGATTGCTTGGTTGCTGAGGAACCACGCGTGATAATACCCCTGATTGCTGTGCAGGTTCTGCATCAAAATCTGCATCATAGGCAACCTCGACTTCTTCTTCATGTTTTTTGTGTTCAGACATACTAATTTCAGATTTACGATTTATGATTCAAGATTTAAGAATGGTATCATAAGATTCCGAGTTGTTCAAGTGCGCGTTTAAACGAAGAAATGGCGTTACGCGCCTGGCCAAAAGAAAGATGGTATGATGCCTCATGGGCCAGTTTATTCCGTGTTAAATGGGCCCCCCATACATCTCGAATTTTCGGATATTTATAGGCGGCAAGCTTAAGTCGCTCACCCATGGTCTGTCCGCCAAATCCGCGTGATTTTAGAGCATGATCAAGTAGTGTATCCGCTTCCATAACTGCCAATTTCCAACTCATTTCTTCTTGCCGTTTCAAGTAACCCTCTATTATATTCCAGCGCTTTTGAATTTCTTGCCGGCTCATGCCGTAAAATTCTTCTCTTCGAAGAGATTTTGCGATCAGACGAATACCAACTACCAGCACAATTAAAATAACAATGCTGCCGATAATCCAGGGAATTACCGACATCCATGAAAATACAGAATAATCAATAACAGTCTCCATTTTTTTAAAAGTTATGGTGTTTTTGTGTGCCAATCAGTCACTTGCTGGTATTGATGGCCGATCCGCAATACGGTTGCATCATCAAAATGTTTTCCAAGCAATTGAAAACTGGTAGGAAGATTTTTTTCATCGCGTAAAACAAATCCGCACGGAACCGAAAGCCCTGGTACGCCCGCAATATTTGCGGAAACGGTAAATATATCCGCCAAATACATCTGTAATGGATCGTGTGCTCGTTCACCAAATGGAAATGCCGGAAATGGCGATGTAGGAGTCAGTAAACAATCAACCGATTTAAAAGCTTCGTCAAAATCTCTTCGTACGCACATTCTTACTTTTTGCGCCTGTTTATAATACGCATCGTAATATCCGGCAGCCAATACATAGGTGCCAAGCATAATGCGTCTCCGCACTTCAGTGCCTAACCCCTGTCTTCGTGAATCATTATACACTGACGATAAATCCGGCGCATCTGATACCGACATGCCATAGCGGATACCATCAAAACGTGACATATTTGCACTCACCTCTGCAGGGCACAAAATGTAGTAGGTGGATAGTGCATATTTTGTATGTGGAAGCGAAACAGGGATAATCGTTGCACCACATTCTTTTAAAACCTCGATTGCCTGTTCGATACTTTCACGAACATCCTTGTTGAGCCCGTCAATAAAATACTCATCAGGAATACCGAGTCGAACTCCTTGTAATGATTTTGAAAGTTCAGGATAGGTAGTCCGTGCTGTGTCTGCAAAACTAGTACATGAATCGTGTAAATCTTTTCCTTTTATATAATCAAATACGATACTTGCGTCCTCCACTGTTTTTGTGAATGGGCCAATTTGATCAAGTGATGATGCCATAGCAATAAGGCCATAGCGAGAGACCGTTCCGTAGGTAGGCTTAAAACCAACCACGCCACATAACGATGCGGGCTGTCTGATTGAACCACCCGTATCTGAGCCAAGCGCATATACTGCCATATCCGCCGCAACCGCAACCGCTGACCCGCCAGAAGAACCACCGGGAACTCGTGTTGTATCCCATGGATTTTTTGTTTTTTTTAACGCCGAATTTTCTGTTGACCCACCCATCGCAAACTCATCCATGTTTGTCTTTCCAAGTACACTCGCGTTGGCATCTTTTAACTTTTTAATAACCGTTGCGTCATAGGGCGATTCATAATGTTCAAGTATTTTTGATGCAGCAGTTGTTTTTGTCCCAACCATAAGCATGTTATCTTTTATGGCAACCGGGATCCCCTCTAACATGTCCAAGGGTTTTCCTTGAGTAATTTTTTCATCAACACGGTGAGCAGTAACAAGTGCAGACTCATCGCAAAACGACAAAAACACACCAAGCTCACTATCACGTTCGTGGGCTTTTTTTATATACTGTTCAGTAAGCTCTTTACAGGAAAATTCTTTTTCCACTAATCCTTTATGTGCTTGTACAATGGTAAGGTTTTTTAATTCCATAGAAAATAATTACTTGTCTTCAAAAACTTTTTTTACTTTTAACAAATCTCCTATCCGCCCAGGCATTAATGTAAGAAGCCTTTTTCTCGTTTCTTCATCTGTTTGTAAAACAGTATCGGGATCTTGTATATTTTCTAAACCCTCAACTTGATACCCATACACCAAACCGCTTGTATCAACTTCTTCAAGTTGTTTGACGTATTCTAAAATAGAAGAAAGTTGATTTACAAATACTTCTTCTTCATCAGGAGTTAATGTGATCTTGGCAAGCCCTGCGATATGGCGCACTTCTTCACGAGTTAATGACATACTAGTAACAATTTACAATTAACCAACGTATCCTATATAAAAAAACGAAAAAAATCAAGCCCAATCTTTCATACCCCACCTATTTAACCAATTGGAGAAATTCTTGTTCATTTAGTATTTTTATTCCAAGTTTTTTTGCTTTTTCATACTTTGACCCCGGGTCATTACCTACCACAACATAATTGGTTTCCTTACTTACACTTGATGATGGAGATCCGCCATTATCGCGCACAAGCTGTTCTGCCTGTTGGCGACTAAGCGTTTCAAGTGTACCGGTAATCACAAATGAGAGCCCTTCCAACTTATTTGCGGCGAGCTTTGCCATTGGGTGGACCGTAACACCAACCCGATGAAACTGGCGCAATAATTCTTTATGTTTTTCATCTGAAAAATAATCCGCCAAACTCTGTGCCACAACCGGACCAATATTTTGGATATGTTCAAAATCTTGATACTCCGCACGTATCAACGCATCGAGTGTTAAAAATTTTTTTGCCAAATCGTATGCAGTCTCTTCCCCTACATGCCGGATGCCGAGCGCATACAAAAATCGTGGAAATTCAATTGTTTTTTTTGCCTGAATGGCTGCGTACATATTTGTAGCAGATTTTTCCGCAAACCGTTCAAGCGGCTCTAAATCGCCTTGGCGCAAGGTAAATAAATCTGCCGAAGTACGCACAAGCCCTTGTAAAATAAGTTGTTCAACAATTTTTTCTCCTAATCCATCAATATCAAAACCTTTTTTTGACACAAAATGAATGAGTGATTCTCGTTCTTTTCCAAAACATGTTTTATTTGAACAGTACAAAGCAACTTCATTATCTCTTCTGATAACCGCCGATCCGCAGAGCGAACATGTTTTTGGGATGCTAATATCTTTTTCTTTTCCGTTGCGTATTTCTTTCACTACGTTTAGTACTTTTGGAATAATATCTCCTGCCTTTTCAATAATTACCGTATCTCCTATCTTCACATCTAATCGCCGTATCTCATCTATGTTATGAAGCGTTGCATGTGTTACGGTTGTTCCCGCAACACTCACTGGCTCAAAGGTTGCAACCGGCGTTAATACGCCCGTACGTCCAATTTGAAAATGAACATCTTTGAGTACCGTGGTAACTTGTTCAGCAGGAAATTTATACGCCACAAGTCCACGTGGTGTTTTTCCAACTACGCCTAATAAATAATAAAGTGCGTTATCATTCATTACAACCACTACTCCATCGGTCCAATAATTTAATCTTTCACGCTTTTTTGAAAGCTCATCTCGATATACTTCAACTGCCTGCCCATCATCACATACTGCATTCAGTGGATTTGTCTTGATACCCAAAAGTTTCATGAGTTCATGTGCTTGCTCATGGGTTTTCAGACCAAATGTTTCCTCGTCCATCAATCCATACCCAAAAAAATCAAGTTTCCGTTTGGCAGTCAGCTTTGAGTCGAGCTGCCGAATACTACCCGCCGCAGCATTGCGTGGATTTGCAAAAAGCGCTTCACCCTTTTCTTGCTGCAATTTATTTAATGACGCAAATACTTTTTTTGTCATAAATACTTCTCCACGAATTTCAATGATGCCATCTAAATTCTTCATGCGCTCAAGCAATTTTTTACACTCAAGCGTTGCCCCAAATTTTTTTAAAAACACCGATACCTCTTTTTGTGAAGGTATATGTAATTGCAATGGTATTGCTTCAATGGTTTTGAGATTTTGAGTAACCTGCTCACCAATTTTCGAATCACCGCGTGTCGCGCCCAATAAAAAAAATGAATCTTTATAGATAAGCGAAACTGCCAAACCATCCATTTTTGGTTCGGCGTAATAGATAACGTTTTTTTTGCCGGATAATTTAATCATTCGCTCTTCCCATGCCTTGAATTCCTCACTACTAAAAACATCTTCCATGGAAAGCATGGGGTGCCGATGAGTAACTTTTTCAAATTTTTCTAACGGTGTTCCCCCCACCCGCTGTGTTGGTGAGGTGGGAGTAATAAGGTTGGGATACTGTTGTTCCAAAAGATAGAGTTCATGTTTTAAGGAATCAAGCGCCCCATCAGAAATTTCTTGCTGATCCAAGACATGATAGGCATAGCGATGATAATCAATGGTTTGTCGCAACTTTTCTATTCGTTTTCGTGCATCTTCTTTTTTCATACCAATATATTAATCGCACTTCGCAGGATCAAGCTTGTCGTCAGATTTACATGTTTGCTCTTCACTAAACAATGAAAAATCAAACAGTCCGCTCATATGTTCATCCTTTGGCACAAATGCTCGCACTGAACTGGTGATGCCTCCGTATGACCCCTGCGGGTTTATTACATAATATTCAGGGATCTTTTGCGGATCGCTTGTTGCTCCCCCATCTGAATGAATCGTGATAACTGCCTTTTGTAAATCACAAAAATAGGGTTTGATTCGCACAAGATATGGTTTAGAGCTAAAACTACTACAGTCAGTTTTTTCAATTTGCCCACTTGTAGGATCACTAGTTTTACATAACGGAATAACAATTTCGTGCGCATCGGCATTTGCTTTACGAAAATCTTTTTTCACTTGCTGATTAATGAGTTGTTGATCTTCTTTCCACTTAATTTTTCCTGCACCATCCCCGGTAAGTTCTATCGCGGTACTTTCAAACCAGGGCGTTTGTTTGATGCACTCAGTGTTATTTGGCCCACTGCATTCATTTTGACATATCATATCATCCCATGAAATTTTTATTGTCTTTACATTCGCAAGTTCCTTCATGCCGCTTACACTCCCGCTTGCCATTGTAGTTTCATACAAAGGAACTTGAATGGTAGAATCACGCTCGAAAAAACTCTTTTCTAGCCGGTCGGTTGTATTAGAAAATTTCAGAATATCAATTTTAGGAGTTAGTGCCAAATCATCTTCTAAAAAACTCCATTTCCCTTTATCTAAATCTTTTTTTGTCTCGGAAAGCATTCCGGTAAATGTTGAGCTTTTACGGATTTGGTAGAGCGCATTTTCCACCCCTGATTCAGCATTAAAATACGCAAGCGTAGAAGAATCGATCGTGCGCGCTTGACGCAACGCACTTGCGACATACAATGCAAGTTCTGCAGAAATCACAATGATCCCGGTTGCAATTAAAAGCCCGAGAACCACAATCGATCCTGATTGTTTCTTTTTTGTTATACTATTTTGATAATTAAAATTTTTCATTTTTAATTGTTAATTTCTAATTATCTTCTATACTCTCGTGTTGAAACGAGTGTTTGAAGTGTAAGTGTCGCTTCTTCTTTTTTTCGTGTTACCGTTGAGGTTTCAGTAAATGCCACTCGCACACGTGGTTGATCATTGGATTGATATGCTACCCCATCGGGGGTAAGTGCAAAAGGATTTTTATCAGGAAATAAAAAAACTCTAAAGTCCGAGATCTTACTATTTCCTTCTGAAATTCGCGAAAAATTCACACTTCCCAAATCACTACTTTTACTTATTAAAAGACAGGGGGTATTTTTTGCAAGTCCGCATTCAGCTACTGTTATTCCTTGTTTCATAATAACGGTCGTACCTTCACGATCTTTCAGTGCAAGGACCATATTACCATTTAATGAATCGATTGGTGCATCACATACACTTGGAACATGAGCCTCATAACATTCATATAATAAACTTCCATTGCGAATATCTGACGCAATTTTATTCATAATAAACCTTCCGTCGTCTTGGAGTTTTTGCATTGAAGAAGCGCGCGCTTGAATACTTTGAGTACGTACAAATACATCTAATATCACCACGGTCATAATAGAAAAAATACTAATTGCAAGCAACGCCTCCAAAAGGGTAAACCCGGAATAGTTTGTAGTTTGTAGTTTGTAGTTTGTAGTTTTATCCATAATTTGAACTGATTCACTGGCTAACTTGCCAACCGACTAACTGATCTACCTCCAATTATAAAGTTCCTCAATTGCCTCTATGGTTCGGGAATCATTTCTGTCCTGCCAGCCCACCTCTGAAGTGACTCGAATTCCAATTTTATCAGTCCAGTTACAGCCAGAAAATTCACAAATCTTTTCGAAGCGTACTTTTCGATAAAAGGCTGTTGTCTTATCTCCCGCTTGCGGGCCAGCTTGATCTTGCACATATCCTCCATTGGTAATTTTGTATACGTGGTATATATCCGATTTTAATACACCATACGTACCGCAATCAAGGAGGGTAAAAGAGGTAAACGTATCATTTACATAGGCACAACGGTCACTATCGGTTCCGATTCCAGTATCCCATGAGATACCTTTTAACCAATTTGAATCACGCAAAGAACGCGCAAGCTCAACTCCTTCACGGCTCAAGTTTGAAGCAATTAATCGGGTAAGGTTTGAGTGCTCATTTCGTACATTTGCACTCGTAAGGCCAAGCGCCCCCATAATACCAACTACAAGCACAAACATGACCGTCATAACCTCGACAAGTGTTTGGCCCTGCTGAGCTTTCATTTTTATGAGTGTTCTCTCAAGAATATTCATTGATTATTGTTTTGTATAATAATATCCTCAAACAAGGTGCCTTGCGAAGCGGTAAGTGAGCGCTGTTTCACAAGCTCGAGCAACGCAAGAAAACTCACAATAATTTCTGTCTTTGAGTGTGCTTGAGAAATAAGCGTTTTAAATGAAATTCGTGCCCTATTCTTAAGCGCATTGAGAAGATGATGAATTTTTTCTTGAATGGTGATTCGAATATCAAATGAAAGTGAGGTAATTTTTTTGGGAATATCAATGAGTAAAAGCGTATGCAAAAGCGCGGCATGCAATTTTTCAATGGTCAATAATCCCGGTGAAAACATTGGCTGCACAAATGTTTGGCTTGCCGGGCGCATAAAAAGCCTTTGCTGGGTACTAACACGTTTTCCAAGAAGAAGCGAAGCATCATGAAATGCCTTATATATTTTTAACTGGTTTTCAAGCTCTTCAAATTCTTGCTCTTCTTGTTGACTGATAAATGGTAGTAATGCACGTGATTTTATAAGCAGTAGTTTTGCCGCAATAACTAAAAAATTTGAGAGCTCTTCAATATGATGCTCCTGTGAAAGACTTTGAATATGCAAAATGTATTGATCGGTTACTTTTGCAAGTGATACTTCCGTAATGACAAGTTTTTCCTGTTCAATTAAAGAAAGTAACAAATCAAGAGGACCTTCAAATTGCTCTACTTTAAACATAGCGGAAATAGTTGGTAGTTAGTAGTTGGTAACATAGAAATGCTACTCACTACAAATTACTCATTTTCTTTTTTTAACTTTTATCTTCTTTTTGACACTCTTCACAGGCTTTGTTTTTTGTTTTTTTGGTAGTTTGGGAACTACAAGCTTTTGCTTACCGGGTAAACAAAAAGAGTCAGTACGTATTCCTTCGAGTATCATTAATGCTTTCGGTTGGATGAGGAGAGAATACTTAAAATCACCCGATCCAAGATATGCCTTCTTTAAAGTTAAAAGACTTTTTTCGATAAGCGTTTCGCATGAATAAAAAAATCCAAGCGGTAAAAGAGGCACATTGCGCGAAGTTAGTGGTAATTTTTTAGCTATTTCTTTTTCAGTTGGCAGTGAAACTTTCGACACCCCGCATATGCGCGCTACTTTTTTAAGATCAATTCTGCGATTTGCGGGCACCAGCACGAATATAAAACCTTTTTTAGTATTCACGCATAATGCCTTTATGACCATTTCTAGCGGAATATGAAGCGTTGCTGCAGTATCATACGCAGTAAAAACTTTTCTATGTTCGTGCGCCTCATAAGAAATATCATTTTTATCCAAGAATGTGAGAAGTTTTTTTGAAATCATACCAAATTAAGTTATAAAGTTTATCAGGTTAAAAGTTATCAAGTTTCAACTTTATGAACTTTACACTTTATAACTTTTAACTTACCCATAGTATACCCCGAAATTACTCCCATGACAATGAAGGTTTTTTAACCTTTTCATTGAATTTTTTCTCTAATAAATAGTAAAAATCTTTGCTTTTACACGCAATACCGGTGTGTTCTTGGAGTAGTAGGCGAATAATGGTATCTGTTAATTGATGCCGCCACTCAAATGATATATCAATAAGAGATCTGGATGAAAAATGCTGAGTTATTTCTTTACTTGCCGGGTGTGGAGGAATTCCATGTCCAAGATGAATAAAAAATTTTATTAAAAAAATTTGAGTAAGATAAAACCCATTTTTTATAGGTTCTGATTCAAGGCGTGAAAGAAAACTCACCATAAGTAAAAAGAGTTCTTCATCACGCTCATATTCTTTCACGCAAACACTAATGACATCAAAGCAAAAAAGTGCGAGCGCAAGCTTTTCAAGATCTTGCTTAATATATTCATGCGAACACAACGTATCAACGATGGTTAACCGATCAAATACTTTTCCTTGCGCGCTTAATGCGCGAATATGGTGAACAAGTTCTAAGTGCGGAGAAAGCTTGCTTAATATTTTTCTGCTTCCTTGTGCAAGAAATGTTCGTTTCCCACATTCTCGCGTATAGACAGTAAAAAGCCTATCGTGTTCCCGATAATTTTGTTTGCCAATAATAATCGCTTCGCTCCACGTTGTCATGATTGGGTGTGATAATCAAGATAAGATTGTAAAATAATCATGGCGGCAAGCGCATGGTTATCTTTACTGGAATTTCCTAAATACCCTTGTGCCTGCTTTGTCGAAAAACTTTCATCGGCAAAGATTACCGGGATTGAAATATGTTGAGAAAGTTTTTCACTAAACGCCACGTAGGGTGTGCGATCAATTGATTGTGCACCTATAGTTGGAATACCAACGACACACGTATCAATTTGTTCCTCGTGTATAAGTGTTTTACAAAATAAAAATAATTGCTCTTCATCCTCAATCTTAAAAGTCTCTAGTGGGAGTGCGAGTTTTGTTTCATCATCTCCTATCGCAAACCCAACCCAGGTACGCCCGTAATCAATTCCTAAATATTTCATATGCTCGTAATCACTTCGCATCCATTACTGGTTACCACGATTGTCTCTTCACAGTGTGCCGCCAATGATCCATCGCGCGTACGAATCGTCCAACCATCATCATCGACTTTTACATGCCAGTCCCCGATAACAACCATTGGTTCAATACAAATAACCATATGTTCTTTCAACGTTACGTGCGGCATCCGTTTATCATAGTAATTAAAAATGGGCGGATCCTCGTGCACTGCATACCCAACTCCATGGCCCGTGAGATCACGGACAACATTAAATCCATGGGACTCGCAGTATTGCTGAATAACTTGTGAGATTTCTGAGATATCAACCCCTGGCCGTATTTTTTTAATAGCTTTGCGTAATGACTCATTGGTAACCGTAATAAGGCGCTGTGCTGAAGGACTAATAGTTCCCACCCCAACGGTTACCGCCATATCAGTAAAAAAACCATTTTTTGCCGGGTACTGAACACCGAGATCAAGCCCTACGATATCCCCGTCCTCGAGAACAATATCTCGCGTTCCAACTCCATGCACAATCTCATCATTTCTTGAGATACACAGTGTTGCAGGATAGGGAACGGTATGGCGCGTACCGCCATAGCCAAGAAATGAGGGTTTGCCCCCACGCGACTCTAAAAATTCTTGCGCAACCGTATTTAGTTCACTCATGCGAATTCCTGACTTTACCAAAGGCACTACTGCATAAAGCGCCTGCGCTAATAATTTTCCGCCCTGCTTTAATAATTCAATCTCGTGTGGTTTTTTTATTGTGATCATACCCAAATAAGGTGAAACTTTATAACTATTACGTAGTTATACTATCCGATTTTTTCATATTAAGGAAGAGAGCAGGGTGTTATTCCCTGCTCCCAGACATTCAACTTTATAACTTGATAACTTTATAACTTATATAAGATCTTCGTAGTCGCGCATGGTTAACTGGGCATCTATTTGTTTAAATGTTTCAATTGCCACGCTCACTACGATCAATAAACTTGTTCCGCCAATCGTAAGTGCAGTAATATTTGTTGCTGCCTGAACAACAATAGGAAGGACGGCGATAAGTGCCAAAAAAAGCGCTCCGGGCAAGATAATTTTATTAACTACTTGCTGCAAATAATCAGCCGTTGGTTTTCCTGGACGAATACCCGGCACAAATCCTCCCTGCTTTTGTAGATTCTCAGAGATTTGGTCTGGCTTAAAAATAATGGTGGTATAAAAATAGGTAAAGGCAATTACTAAAAGAAAATACATGATGCCATAGGCGGCGGTGTTGTTAAAAAATGAAATCACCCCTTGTGCGGCCTGTACCACAAAGGGAGTTTTTGCATTCATGAAAAATTGTGCAATCGTAGGAGGAAATAAAATAATTGAGATAGCAAAAATAATAGGAATGACTCCTGCCTGATTTACCCGAATAGGCAAATACGTATCAACGGTTCCCAACATTTGCGCACCTCGCTGTTGGCGTGCATAGGAAACAGGAATATTCCGTTGCGCTTCTGTCATATATACCACAACTACAATAGTAATGAGCGCAATGGCTGCAAACGCAATAATATTGGTAATCTGGCTTGCATCAAGCACCTGAAGTGATTGAAGAAGCGAGGGAAGACTTGCCACAATTCCTGCAAAAATAAGAAGGGAAATGCCATTACCAATTTTCTTTTCTGAAATAAGCTCCCCGATCCACATAAGAAACATGGTGCCTGAAACAAGAGTAAGAATCATTAATATAAGCGAGAGCGGATCAAGCGATCCTAAAATAGGACGAGGTGATTGATTGAGAAGCATAATCAATCCGTAGCCTTGAAGCACCGCGAGAGGAACTGTTAAGTATCGGGTATACTGATTAATCTTTTGTCTTCCAAATTCACCTTCTTTTGATAATGCCTCCAGACGAGGAATAATCATTACTAAAAGCTGGAAAATAATAGAAGAGGTAATATAGGGGGCAACCCCCATCGCAACAATTGAGAAGCGCTCAAGGCCGCCGCCGGAAAAAATATTCATGAGTCCGAAAATTTGATTGCCTTGAAAAAATGATTTTAAATTTTCAACATGAATACCTGGAATAGGTACGCTTGCGGCGATACGAAATATCACAAGCATAAGCAAAACAAACAATACCCTATTGCGTAGGTCGGGTAATTTCCAAATTTGAGATATTTTTTTAAACATAAATCTTTATCTGATGGTGCCTCCTGCTTTTTCAATTTTTTCGCGGGCTACTGTCGAAAGTGTGCATCCATCAATGGTAAATTTTTTCGTGCACGCGCCTTCTCCGAGTATTTTAATTGATCCGCGCCTCACTTTTGCTTCATTCAAAATACCTTTTTTGATAAGGGTTTCCGGACTCACGGTATCTCCGGCACTATAATTCCTTTCAAGAACCGCAACATTTACCACAACTGGTTTTGTGTGAATACTTTTAAAACCTCTATTTTTTGGCGTTTGATGCATAAGCGGCTTCATACCAAGTACTTTTAAGCCACTTGAACCGCCACTGCGGGCACGCTGCCCCTTCATACCACGCGTTGAATACGTACCATGACTTGACCCCAAACCACGTCCCACGCGCTTCGCTTTCTTTCGTGATCTTTGAAAAGGTTTTAATGAATGTAATTCTGCCATACCTTAATTGAAAATTAGGAATTTTTTTCGTCAATTTTTTCTTCACTGACAACATGTATTAATTCTTTTTCTTTCTTTTTTGCTTTATGAAATTCTCGTTTTTCTAATAGATCTTTTTTTACGCGAGCAGTGTTTATCATGAGCTCAAAAGCTGTAAAAAGCGCTTGAATATTATTTACTTTATTTTTTGATCCAAAAACTTTTGTTGCAATATTGCCGATACCAGAAACTTCCAATGCCTGACGCACCGCTCCACCAGCCATAATTCCCGTTCCTTCAGGTGCAGGTTTTAATAAAAGCTGGGCTGCCTTAAATTTAACTTTTGTCTGATGAGGAATAGTAGTATCAGTAATTGGAAGATCTAAAATATTCTTCTTTGCACGCGTTACCGCCTTTGAAACCGCTAATGCAAAATCAGCACCCTTTCCAAGACCATATCCAATGCGCCCCTTATGATTACCCACCACAACACATGCGCGAAATCTCATTCTTTTTCCACCTGCCATAACGCGAGTCACACGGCTCACCTCAATAACACGTTGGTCAAATTCAGATACCTCAGCCCCTCGCGTATCTCTGCGCGGCCCTCTTCCCCGTCCTTGTTGTGATGATGATTTATTACCATTCGTCATATGATGTTATTAAAATTCTAAACCTCCCGTTCGTGCCCCATTCGCAAGTGCGGCAATACGCCCATGATAAGCATTTCCACCTCTGTCAAATACTACTTTTTTGATTCCTTTTTCTAATGCTCGTTTTGCAATAAGTTCTCCAAGCAATGCTGCTTTTTGAGTTTTAGTAAGTTTTTGATCTTTTGGTAATTCTTTTTCTGAACCGCTTACCAACGTAAGACCCCGCTCATCATCAATAAGCTGGACACTACATGAAGTAAGGCTTCTAAAAACTGCGAGTCGAGGCTGATCTGCCAACCCACGCACTTTTGCGCGCACTCGTTTTTTTCGAAGTTTTTTTCGTTCAAGCGAAGTTTTTTTCATATTTTTATTTTCCTCCTGCTTTACCTGCTTTACCTGCCTTACGGCGAATAACCTCGGTTGCGTATTTTATTCCTTTTCCTTTATACGGCTCTGGTTTTTTTAGACTTCTAATTTGTGCAGCAATTTCTCCCACTAAATGTTTATCAATTCCTTTAATAGTAACAATATTTTTTTCAACGGTTGCCTCGATTGTTTCGGGTAATTCGAATTCAACCGGATGTGAAAACCCTAATGAGAAATTAAGTTTTTTCCCGGCGAGTGCTACCTTGTATCCGATACCGTTTACTTCGAGTTGCTTTTCAAATCCTTTCGTCACTCCGGTAACCATATTCAATACTAACCGCTGAAACAACCCCCATAGTGCCCTATCTCGTTTTTGTTCCGGTTCAAGCACTTCCACGGTAAGTTGATTTTCGCTTTTATTCAATTTCACATGATCATGAAGAACAAGTGAGAGGTGCCCCTTTGGCCCTTTCACGGTAAGCGACGTTCCTTCATGGAGCACCTCGACTCCTGTCGGTATTTCAATTGGCTGCTTTCCTATTCTTGACATACGTATTTACAATTATGAAATTTCACACAATAATTCCCCTCCCACACGAAGTTTTTTTGCTTGTTTATTTGTCATGATACCGCGTGAAGTTGAAAGAATTGAAATTCCGAGATTATTCATAATAACTGAAATGTGTTCAGCCTTCACATACAATCGGCACCCTGGCTTACTTAAACGTTTAATCGTACGGATTGCTGGGAGTTTTTCGTAATACATAAGATCAATAATAATCGATTTATGTAAACCTTCGCCTCCTATTTGAAAATCCTTGATATACCGCTCTTCTTTTAGCACCCGTGCGAGTTCCTGTTTTAATTTTGAATACGGCATTTCCACCTGTCCTTTTCGAACAGATGAAGCGTTACGAATACGTGTTAACATGTCTGCAATTGAATCTGTCATCATACTATTTTACCAACTACTTTTTTTAATACCTGGAATTGCTCCCTGAGAAGCAAGTTCTCGAAAACAAATACGGCACATTTCAAAAAAACGCATATAGCCATGGCGACGACCGCAACGCCAGCAACGATGAACAACGCGCGTTGAAAATTTTGGTTTTCTTGATGATTTTACTATGTGTGCTTGAGTTGCCATATCTGAAAGGTGTATTCGTTTTGATTACTTCTTAAAAGGGAAACCTAATTTTCTAAATAATACTAGTCCGTTTTCGCGTGATTTTGCATTTGTCACGATTGTGACTTCAATACCGTGTATCTTATCAATTTCATCAGATCGAATTTCAGGAAATGCAATGTGCTCCTTAAAGCCTATCGTAAGATTGCCCTGCTGGTCAACCGCCTTTGCATCGATACCGCGGAAATCCCGAATACGAGGCAACGTGAATGAAATAAGTTTTTCTAAAAAATCATGCATTCGTTTTTTTCGTAATGTTACGGAAAGTCCCACTACCATGCCTTGTCGTATCTTAAAGCTCGCAATCGATTTTTTTGCTTTCGTACGAATAGGTTTTTGTCCGGAAATTCGGGTAAGCGTATGCTCAGCAATTTCAAGAAATTGCGGATCTTTGAGTGACCGTCCAATTCCGATATTTAAAGAAATTTTTTGCACACGCGGAATTTGATAAAGATTTTTCAATCCTAATTCCTTCTTAAGTGCTGGAATGATTTCTTCTTGATATTTTTTTAGTAGTAAGCCCATACTTATGATGTGAATGATTGATGACATTTTTTACACACACGTTCTTTCTTTATTTTTGAAACTACTCCTGTTTGATGCGGCACGGCCTGATATCCAATGCGTGTTCCTTGTCCGCATTTCGGACACACAATCATTACCTTAGCAACCGCAAAAGCTTTTGGGAGATAAATTTTTTGTCCCTTCTCACCATTACGCCCTGCTCGCATATGTTTTGCAATAACCGCGATACCTTCTACAACTATTTTTTGTGTCTCAGGATAACACCGCAAAACTTTGCCGGTTTTACCCTTGTCTTTTCCTGCAAGCACTTTTACAATATCATTTTTTTTAATTTTCATACATTTTAATATCCTATAGCACTTCCGGAGCAAGTGAAATAATTTTTGAAAATCCGCGTGCGCGAAGTTCCCGAGCTACCGGGCCAAAAATACGGGTTCCTTTAGGTTCTTTGCTTTTTTTATCAACAAGTACCACCGCATTTTCATCGAATCGTATATAGGTTCCGTCTTTACGCCGTGTTTCTTTGCGCGTGCGTACGATAACCGCATGAGCTACTTCTCCTTTTTTTACACTGCTATGAGGAACGGCTTCTTTAATAGAAACGGAAATAATATCACCAACGCGTGCATAGCGTTTTTTATAGCCACCCAACACACGAATGCATTGGATGCGCTTGGCGCCGGTATTATCTGCTGAAACAAGTATTGATCTATGTTGAATCATACCAAAATTACTTACTAGTTACCTTTCCTAAAACTCTCCATCGCTTATGGCGACTTAACGGCCGTGTTTCTTGAAACATAACAACATCTCCAATATGATATTCTTTTTTCTCATCATGTACAAAATACCTTGCAGAAGTTACATACCGTTTTTTATATTTTGGATGCGTTTTTGTACTATCAACACGTACCACAAGAGTTTTGTCCATCTTATCTGATACTACAACCCCCTGGAATGTTCGCTTCGTATTTTGATTTTTTTGAATATCCATATTACAAATAGACTATTATCGAGATTTTCTCAATGTTAAAACTTTAGCAATCGTTTTTCGGTTTACTCTGATTTCACGCACATTTTTTATCTGCTTTAACGCAACTTTTGAACGAAGTTCACGAAGGCTTTTGTGTGCAGATGAAAGTATTACCTCTAATTCTTGCTCAGTTTTTTCACGAAGTTCTTTTATTTTCATACCAACATTCCCTTTCTTACAAATTTTGTTTTAACTGAAAGTTTATGGCCCGCAAGACGCAATGCCTCAAGAGCAATTTTTTCGTCAATACCACCCATTTCAAACAATACCGTACCTATCTTAATAGGAACTATATAGTGATCAACAGCACCTTTTCCGCCACCCATAGTATTTTCATTTCCATGAAACGTAATAGGGTGATCGGGAAATATGCGAATCCATACCTTTCCGCCACGCTTGATGTATCGAGTAATAGCACGCCGGGCAGCCTCGATTTGTCTCGAAGTAACCCAGGCTTCCTCAAGGGCTTTTAATCCGAAATCTCCATAACTTACTCGGATCGTACTAAGCGCGACATGGCCCTTATTACGTCCGCGTCCCTTATGCCATTTTCGATGTTTTACTTTTTTTGGGAATAACATACCTTAAATAAATTTCCAATTTCCAATGTCCAATTTCTCATTATTTTTTCGTATTGGTATTTTTGGGAATTAGGAATTAGAAATTAGGAACTTTTTTTATCGAATATTTCGCCTTTATAAATCCAGACCTTTACGCCAATGGCCCCCATAGCAGTACGTGCCGTCCCTCGGGAATAATCAATATTTGCACGAAGTGTATGAAGTGGAATCTTTCCCCAAAAAAGCGTTTCTCTATTTGCAATTTCCGCGCCATTTAATCGTCCGCCAATAAGTATCTTTACTCCCTGCACGCCGCTCTTTTGAACTCGTTCGATCACCTGTTTCATTACGCGGCGAAATGGCATGCGTTTTTGAAGTTCTTCACATACTCCCTGTACCACGAGTTCTGCGTTTGCACCCGGCTTATCCACTTCTAAAATAGAAATGTTAATTGTTATTTTTGAAGAAGCAAAAAACTGAGCCTTTATCTTCTTTTTTAATTCCTCAACGCCTGCGCCCTGCCTCCCAATAACAACACCTGGTTTTGCCGAGTGAATAATAACCGTAATAACGTTGAGCGTGCGTTCAATTTCAATCTTTGCAATACTTGAGTTCTTCAAAGTGGTTTTTAAAAATTTCTTTAACTCAACATCTTGCCGCAGTTTCTTTGCGTACGTGTTTTTTGGAGCAAACCATTTTGAATCCCAAGGGAAAATGATTCCAAGACGAAAACTTTTTGGATTTACTTTCTGTCCCATATTACTTTTTAACTTTCTTATTTTTTATCTCTGGTTTTTTTAATACTTTTTTTTCAACAACTTCTTTTTTGTCCAATAGTATCGTTACATGGCATGCGTGTTTATGGATTGGTGCAGCGCTTCCTCGCGCGCGGGCTCGCCATCGTTTGAGTACTTGCGCCTTATCAACCGTAACTGTTCGAACAAATAAATCTTCTTCTTTTTGTCCTGCGTTATGTTTAGCATTCGCAAGTGCTGATTGCAACATTTTTACAAGCGGCACTGCTGCAGCTTTTTGAAAACTCGAAAGATGGTCAATGGCTTTGCGTACATCCATACCACGAATATACCCAGCCAATAACCTAACTTTTCGTTCTGACATGCGAAGTGATTTAAGTCGAGCAATCATATGTTATTTTTTACTTCCTCCAACAACCGCTTTTGTTGCAGCTGACGCTTTCACGGCTGCTGCCTGTTCTTGATCTTTTTGCATCTTTCCGCCATGCCGTGCAAATTTACGGGTTGGAGAAAATTCTCCTAATCGATGTCCTACCATACTTTCAACAATAGTGACTGGGATGTGAATTTTTCCATTATGAACGCCGAACGTAAACCCAACCATTTGGGGTGCAATAACACTATCACGTGACCACGTTTTTACAATAGTCTTATCTCCAACTTTTAACAAAGATATCTTTTTTAAAAGCCGTTCATCAATATAGGGACCTTTTTTTACACTTCGTGACATATACTGTTTTTACGTACGACGCTTAAGAATAAATTTACTCGATGACTTTTTTTTCTTTCTTGTTCGAACACCTAATGCGGGTTTACCACTTGGAGTTTTTGGATGTTTTAACCCGATTGCTACGTTTCCTTCTCCACCACCATGCGGGTGATCAACCGGATTCATTGCTTTTCCACGTACCGTAGGGCGCCATCCAAGTAATCTCTTCGTACCCGCTTTCCCGTATCGTATATTTTGATGGTCGGCATTACCCACTTCACCTATTGTCGCTGCGCAATCTGGAGAAAAAATTCTCACTTCACCCGAAGGAAGCCGAACTGATGCGATACCACCCTCAAAAGACATGAGTTGTGCTGCATTTCCTGCAGAACGCACCAATTGACCGCCTTTTCCTGGTACCAATTCAATATTGTGAATAAGAACACCGGGAGGAATGTGCGCTAAGACAAGGCGATTGCCTACTTTAATTTCAAGCAATTCTTTCGAGGAGCGAATACGTTCACCTACCGGTAAACCTTTTGGTGCAATAATATAGGAGCGTTCTCCTCCTTCATATTCAAGGAGAGCAATATGGGCGGAACGATTTGGATCGTATTCAAGTGATACTACGGTTGCGTCACAATCATATTTTTTACGCTTAAAATCAATTATTCGATAATAACGTTTCACTCCGCCGCCACGATGGCGTACGGTAATTTTCCCTTGATTATTGCGGCCCGCTTTCTTTTTGATAATAGTAATGAGATTTTTTTCAGGTTTTTTGCGCGACAAATCACTCGTATCAACGGTGCTTGCAAATCTTCTGGCTGGCGTTGTTGGTTTATAAATTTTAAGTGCCATATGATTACAACTCAATTCTTTGGCCTTTCTTTAATGTGACAATGGCTCGCTTTTCATCTTTTCTTTTTCCCTTTATTTTTCCAAATCTCACTTCCTTGCCTTTCCGTCTCAACATATTCACGGCAACTGGCATAGTACCATACACATTCGCTATTGCCTTTTTAATAGAAAGTTTTGTAGCATTTGGTGCAACCTCAAAAAGATACGTACCTTTTTGATTTTCAATTAATGCTTTTTCTGTAACAACCGGGCGAATCAGTAATTTATGTTCCTGGACAGAAAACCGTTTATGGCCACCCGCTTCACTGGTGTGCAATTCTTGGATTGCCGGTACTTCTTCATTTTTTTCATTACTTTTTGGAACATCTGTTTCACTGGTGCGCAATTCCAACACTTCTTCCTTTTTAGAAGTTTTTTTCGGTTGGTTTTGATTATCTTTATTTCCGCCAGAGGCGGATCCGCCTTTGGCGGAAAAAAAAGGAAATGCCATATTGCGTACAAATGGTTAATCATTTACTGTTTAAACGTTTGTTCAATTTTTTCAAGACTTGAAAGCGATACGATCAACTTCGAACATTTCATCACATCAATAATATTTAAACTTTCAAGTGATAGTAAGTTGACACAGGGTATATTACGCAAACTTTTCCTGATATTTTTATCATCTTTTGTTGCAATAAACCCAACCTTTCTTTTCTTTTTCAAGTCAATTCCTAATGGAAGTTTTTTTAATACTCCTACTGCCTGTTTTGTCTTTGGTTGTTCAAAAGAAATGGTATCAAGTAAAATAATGTTTTCATCGTGCGCTCGCTGTGAAAAAATCATGCACAATGCCTTTCTCTTTGCTTTTTTATTCATTTTCAAATCATAATTCCGATCAGGCCGGGGACCAAAGGTGATGCCTCCCCCGCGCCACAATGGTGAACGGATTGACCCGTGTCGTGCGCGACCAGTGCCTTTTTGCTTCCATGGCTTTCTTCCACCACCGCGTACTTCTCCTTTTGTCTTTGTTGAGGCGGTTCCTTTACGGTTTCGCGCGCCCTGGCTCACGACAGCCAAATGAATAAGACCTTCCTGCATAGGAATATCAAATACGTCATTTGATAACATACGGGTACTCACCACGTCACCATCAGTGTTATAGACGTTTGCAGTAATATCTTTTTTTTGCGGTAGTTCTTTTTTCTTACGAGGCATATCAAGTTATAAAGGTGATTCTTCTTTAATTGGTTCAATAGACGGTTGTTCTTCACCTGGTGGGGTGTCAGTATTTTTTTCCTCTTCTTGTTCCTGCGGGCTTGCCGCGCCAGAGCCTTTTACTTGACTTGGTTTTTCTGATTTCTTTTTAGTGACAAAATCGCCTTTACCGCGAAGTATTAAGAAACCATTACGAGCCCCGGGAAGTGATCCCGCAAGTGACATACAATTTTTTTCAGGATCAATCGCAAGAATTTCAAGTCCTTGTATAGTTACTTGCTCATTGCCCATGCGGCCAGCCATACGCATTCCCTTAAATACATGCTGCACTCCGCCTGACCCAATAGAACCAGGCATACGCAATTGATCTTTGTGACCATGCGTTGCAGGATGCCCATGAAATCCGTGTCGTTTTACGACACCGGTAAACCCATGTCCTTTTGACCATCCGATAACATCAACATAATCTCCAACAGTAAAAAGGTCACACGAAACCGTGTCACCTTTTGAAATAGTATCAACCGAATCAACTCGTCCTTCTTTAATGTAACGAAAACTTTTGTTTTGTGCTCCATTCCATGCATCCTGAAATGCTATTCGTTGCGGTTTTGCAACATGTTTTTTTTCAGAAAAACCCAATTGCACAGCCACATAGCCGTCACGCTCTTTTGTTTTTATACCCACAACGGTTGAGGGGGGAACAAACACAATAGTAACAGAACGCGCATTTCCTTTGGCGTCATACTCTCGTGTCATTTCTCGTTTTTCTCCAAGTAACCATTTCATAGATAATAAAAATCGAAAGCTGGTGAAGCCCTCGACTTATCAAATCGAACCTTTACCCTCTTTATGTAGTAAACGTGTGTAATGAAGTTATCTCCTTATAAAAACAGGGCGCACCGGATAAACACTTTCTTTTTTACTTTTTAAAGGTAAAAAAAGAGTTATTCATCATTTGCACTATGTTACAACATTTTTATTTCAAGGTCAACACCTGCCGGTAGATTCAAATTCGTAAGCACTTCCGTTGTTTTTGCTGTTGGTTCAACAATATCAATTAAACGCTTATGAATACGCATTTCATACTGATCGCGTGAATCCTTATGAACAAATGTTGATTTTAAAACCGTATATTTATGCTTTTCTGTCGGAAGCGGAATAGGCCCTTTTACAAACGCACCACTTCGCAAAACCGCTTCAATGATACTTGCAACAGATTGGTCAATAATTTTATGATCATAAGCTTTCAGCTTAATTCTGATGCGAAGCTTTTCATCTTTTTCGATTTTTACCGGCTTGACAGCTGCTTTTGGCGCGCTTTTTTGTTTTACATTAGTTTCAGTCATGGCTTTCAAAAGTACTATTTAATAATTTTTGTTACAACACCCGCACCAACTGTTAAACCGCCTTCGCGAATAGCGAAACGCTGTTTTTCTTCCAACGCAACTGGTGAAATTAGTTTAACTTTTAAATTCGAGGTGTCGCCAGGCATAATCATTTCTGTTCCTTCTGGAACTTCTAATTCTCCCGTTACATCAGTTGTTCGAATATAAAATTGTGGTTTATATCCTTTGAAAAATGGTTTGTGGCGGCCTCCTTCTTCTTTGGAAAGAATATATACTTCCGCTTCAAATTCAGTATGTGGAGTAAGTGTTCCCGGTTTTGAAAGTACCTGGCCGCGCTCCACATCTTCCTTTTTAATACCGCGAAGTAATAACCCCGCGTTATCGCCGGCACGTCCTTCATCAAGGCTCTTGTTAAACATTTCGATACCGGTCACCACTGTTTTACTGGTGTCTTTAAATCCAACAATTTCAATTTCTTCATTTACCTTAATAATACCGCGTTCAATTCTTCCGGTCACAACCGTTCCGCGGCCTTCAATTGAAAAGATATCTTCAATTGGCATCAAAAATGACTTATCAGTATCACGAGTTGGCTCAGGAATATATTCATCAAGCGCTTTCACAAGATCCAAAACAGGTTGAGCAAACTCAAGATTTGTAGGATTTTCAAGTGCTTTTAGTGCTGATCCACGAATAATAGGAGTAGTGTCTCCAGGAAAATCATATTTTTTCAATAAATCACGAACTTCTTCTTCAACCAAATCAATGAGCTCGGTATCAGAAACCATGTCTACTTTATTTAAAAAGACGACAATGTATGGCACTCCGACTTGGCGTGCAAGAAGAATATGTTCTCGTGTTTGAGGCATTGGGCCATCAGTTGCTGATACTACCAGAATCGCGCCGTCCATTTGAGCGGCACCCGTGATCATGTTTTTAATATAGTCAGCGTGTCCGGGACAGTCGACGTGCGCATAGTGGCGCTTATCGCTTTCATATTCAACGTGTGCCGTATTAATGGTAATACCACGCGCTTTTTCTTCAGGAGCTGCATCAATTTGATTTACAGATTTATCCTGCGCTGTCATCCCATTTGCACGCAATACCGTTAAAATAGATGCGGTAAGGGTCGTCTTTCCGTGGTCAACGTGTCCAATAGTTCCAACGTTGACATGAGGTTTTGTTCGTTCAAATTTCTCTGCCATATTTGTTGTATTTAAAAGGTTTTATGAGTAATTAAATTTAAAAATCACAATGTTTCTCTATTCTAGCAGATGCAAAAAACCTGTCAATTCAATACTCGTGAATAACTATTCAAAATATCCGTTTTTACGGTTATTTTTATTTTCGAACAGAAACGGGGCCGCGTGCCTGGAGAATTGTCTCAACAATCATGCGGGGAACTTGTTCATAATTCGCAAATTCCATATTATAACTCGCCCGCCCTTGCGTCATCGAACGCAATTGGGTGGCATAGCCAAACATTTCACCTAATGGTACGGTCGCCTCAATAATTTTAATGCCTCCACGTTCTGACATTTCTTTAATCTGGCCACGTTTTGAGTTAAGATCACCAATTACATCACCCATAAATTGTTCCGGCGTAACCACTTCCACTTTCATAACTGGCTCAAGTAATACCAAACCGGCTTGTCGGCATCCTTCTTGAAATGCAAATGATCCTGCAAGTTTAAAGGCTGCTTCTGAAGAATCCACATCATGAAATGATCCATCGTACACGGTTGCTTTAATATCAACCATTGGGTATCCCGCAAGCACTCCCTTGGTAAGTGTTTCTTTCACACCTTTTTGAATAGCGGGAATAAATTCTTTTGGAATAACACCACCCTTAATTTCATCCACAAATTCAAAACCTTTTCCTGATTCAGACGGTTCCACGCGAAGCCAGCAATGGCCATATTGTCCACGACCACCCGATTGGCGAATGTATTTTCCTTCACCCTTCGCTTCTTTGGTAATTGTTTCTTTATAGGCAACTTGGGGTTTACCAACATTTGCTTCCACTTTAAATTCTCGCTTCATGCGATCAATAATAATTTCAAGATGCAATTCTCCCATTCCTGAAATAATAGTCTGTAATGTTTCCTCATCTGTTCGCACCCGAAATGTCGGGTCTTCTTCTGAAAGTTTCGAAAGAGCCATACCCATGCGCTCTTGATCTTGTTTTGTTTTTGGTTCAATCGCAACTGAGATAACTGGGTCTGGAAATGTAATAGATTCCAACACGATTTGATGTTCGGGATCACATAAGGTATCCCCGGTAAAGGTATTTTTAAGTCCAACGGCAGCACCAATTTCTCCGGCAAAAATTTCATCAACGTCCTCTCGGTCATTTGCATGCAAACGCACAATACGACTAATGCGTTCTCGATCACCGGTTGTGGTGTTATATACATAGGATCCCGCTTTCAGGCTTCCCGAATACACGCGGAAAAAACATAATTTTCCAATAAAAGGATCTGCGGCAATTTTAAATGCTAATGAAGCAAATGGTTGGGAATCGTCAGCACTTCGTTGAATAACGGTATTAGGATCTTTTGGATGAAATCCTGTTACGGGAGGAATATCAAGTGGGGTTGGAAGATAATCAACAACCGCGTCTAAAAGCATCTGGACTCCTTTATTTTTTAATGCAGAACCGCATAAAATAGGAATAACGGTTTGTGCGATACATGCTTTTCGCAAGATGGTTTTAAGCGCATCAAGTTCAATCGTCTCTCCCGCCAAGTATTTATTCATGAGTTCTTCATCATTTTCAATGATAGCTTCAATAAGTTCATGACGATACTTCGCGACTTTTTCTTTCATGTCTTCAGGAATTTCTTGTTCTTCCATTTTAATGCCCATTTCATCAGTCGTAATATAGGCTTTTTGCGTTAACAAATCGATGATTCCCTTAAATGAATCTTCAATTCCGATAGGAAGTTGGATAGGATGCGCGCGCTTAGTAAGGCGGTCATGAATTGACTGAACATCCGCATAAAAATCAGCCCCGGTTCGGTCTAATTTATTGATAAAACAAATACGCGGCACATTATATTTATCTGCCTGATGCCATACGGTTTCTGATTGAGGTTCTACGCCCGCTACGCCATCAAATACTACGACGCCACCATCAAGTACGCGCAGTGAACGCTGAACTTCAACCGTAAAATCAATGTGCCCTGGCGTATCGATAATATTAAAACGCTTGCCCTTCCAAAAACAAGTAGTTGCAGCAGCCGTAATGGTAATACCGCGCTCACGCTCCTGTTCCATCCAATCCATCGTTGCCTGTCCGTCATGCACCTCGCCTATTTTATGTTTTTTTCCGGTATAAAAAAGTACACGCTCGGTAACCGTTGTTTTTCCGGCGTCAATATGGGCAATAATCCCAAAATTTCTCGTATCATGTAATGAATATTCGCGTGGCATACGTTAAAATATGTTGAAAGTTATAAAGTGTAAAGTTTATAACGTTTTGAAATTTGAATTTAACTTTCTACTTAATGAACTTGATAACTTGAAAACTTATCTTGAGAAGCGAGCGAAGTGTGCAAATGCGCGATTTGCTTCTGCCATTTTATGAACATCGTTTCGCTTTTTAATAGCATCTCCTTCTTTGTTCATAGCAGCGATAAGCTCATCGGCTAATTTTTCCGATGTAGGGCGTTTTTTCTTTGACCGAACTGCTGTCAGGATCCATCTAAAACAAAGAGCAAAGCGGCGATCTCCTTTTACGGGAACGGGGATTTGGTAGTTTGCGCCACCAATACGCCTGCCGCGGACCTCAATTAATGGGGTAACATTCTTAATAGCATCTTCAAATACATCTAACGGGTTTTTCTGCGTTTTTTCCTTAATTCGATCAAATGCCTGATACACGATACGTTGTGCGATAGATTTTTTTCCATCTTTCATGACGTAATTGATAAACTTCGCAACGGTCGTGCTATTATAGGTGCCATCTGGATAAATTGTTCGTTTTGGTGCTGGTTTTCCTCGCATACGTTATTCGTAATTCTTAAATCATCTTTTATTTATTTCGCCTTAGGTTTCTTTGCTCCATACAGTGATCTGCTTTGCCGCCTGGTTGCAACACCTCCGGTGTCATATACGCCGCGTACGACGTGATATCGCACTCCGGGAAGATCTTTTACCCGGCCGCCGCGTACCATAACAATAGAATGCTCTTGGAGATTATGACCAATGCCAGGAATATAGGCGGTTACTTCCATACCATTCGAAAGCCTGACACGAGCAATCTTACGAAGCGCTGAGTTTGGCTTTTTAGGCGTCATGGTTGTGACTTTCGTACATACTCCACGCTTAAAAGGCCCTTCCGTATCAGTTTTCTTACGTCGCAACGTATCTAATGAAGACTTGAGTGCCGGTGATTTTGATTTTTTGAAAAATCGTACTCTTCCTTTGCGTAAAAGTTGATTAATCGTTCCCATAAATATAATAAAATTCTAAAGGGGTAACAAAAAAAGACCCTTGGCCTTTTTGAGATATACCATAAGTGGTTATGATCATATCACGGGGTAAAAAATAACGCAAGATCCTAGGCACTCTAGGTAAATTTAAAGAAGTGGCACCCCAACCCATGAGCTTATTGAACGGAGCAAGTAAAGAATTCCTGGCCCAATAAAAGGTTTAGTCGTATATTCAAACACTAATATGCCTATAAGGATATAGGGGCCGTATACCTCGAGTACTTCAATGATATGATCGTACTTTGACGGGAGAATTGCGAGAAGAATTTTTGAACCATCAAGCGGTGGAATAGGCAATAAATTAAAAAGTCCTAACACAAAGTTTACAACCGCCAAATACATTAAGAATATCGGGAGAAAATTTGTGGGTGGCAGGTTGAGAAATTTAAGAAGAAGCAGTGAAATAAAAAAAAGTACCAAGTTAGAAAAGGGGCCTGCAAGCGCAACAAGGAGCGCACCCCACCTGCCGGTCCGTAAATTATACGGATTAAACGGAACGGGCTTTGCCCACCCAATCATAAAGGGTGAATGCGTAAGCAAAAGGATCCCGGGGATAAGAAGGGTGCCAATAGGGTCAATGTGTGCGATTGGATTCAATGTTAATCGCCCATGATCACGGGCAGTCATATCTCCTTGAAGATAAGCGGCAAACCCATGGCAAAATTCATGGATCGTAAGGGAAAAAAGTGTCGCTATTGCTGCAACAATAAAGGGTAATATGTTGAGTATTGCATCATTCATAACTTTATGATATAGTATCAAAACATTATAAAAATAAGGAGTATACGTTATCACTTAAATGAAAAACAAGTATGACACGTAAATGTTTTTTCTGTGCCAGGAATTCAAAGAAAACAGGTAGTAGAAGCCATTCTAACATACGTACTATTCGTCGGCAATATGTAAACCTGCAAAAAAAGTGGATTGACAGCCAAAGCGTCTTGGTCTGCACCAGTTGCATCAAAACCATGAAAACCAAGAAAGTTCCCAGCTTAGTGCCGGCATCGCTGCGAAAATAGATAAAAAATGAATCATCTAAAAGAGACGGGCTTTAACCCCGCCTCTTTTCTTTTTATATACAGATAGGTATGATATCTAAAATCGGGCTGTAGTATAAAAGCAGTACACGTGGCTGGGGGTCATGGAGCCCCGGAGCATTACCGGGCAGCCCGACCAAAAGGATTACAATCCTTGCTTTTTGATGATAATTCTGGTATATTCTAGAAACTTATTGAACTAACTATCCCGCAACTAATTAATGTTAGTGCGGGACAAGCTAACTAACTTATAAACTGATTAACTTAATTGTTATGGCAGACTTTAACTTTCCTGTCTTTAAAACAAAGAGTGCTGATGCATCACAGAAATTCGTTTTAGAAAATCCTGCTGAGCGGCGCGCGTATTTTAAATTGAAATGTGGGGATGAAATAGAAAAACTTCGGGAATACCTTGACCACAACTCATTTGTGGGATTTTTATTAGGCCCAAAAAATTCAGGTAAAGGTACTCATACAAAAATGTTTATGGAAGCCGTTGGCTCTGATCGGGTCGCCCATATTTCAGCCGGAGATATTGTGCGTATGGCGCGTAAAGAGCTGGAAAATGAAGCAACAAAAAATGAATTAATAGAATATTTACAAAAAAAATATCGAGGATTTGTAAAAGTTGAGGATGCGGTAAACGTAATTCTGGGGCATGACACCCAAACACTGCTTCCAACGGAAGTCATTTTAACGCTTGTTGAACGGCAAATTCGCGCACTCGGCAATAAGGCGATTTTTATTGATGGGTTTCCTCGTAATCTTGATCAGATTTCCTATTCCCTATACTTCCGTGAACTCATGGGCTATCGCGACGACCCTGACTTTTTTGTATTTATTGACGTACCAGAAACTATTATCGAAGAACGAATGAAAGAGCGCGTCATCTGCCCGGTGTGCCAAACGCCTCGCAGTTTAAAACTATTAAAAACAAATAAGGTTGGATACGACACCGAAAAAAAGGAATTCTATCTTATCTGTGATAACCCGACATGTACCGGGTTTAATACCGCGCGATTAGTAGAAAAAGAAGGAGACCAGCTTGGTATCGAAGCGCTCCGTGGAAGGATTGAAATTGATAAAAAAATTATGCATTCGTTGCTTGAACTACAAGGCGTACCAAAAATTTATTTGCGTAACGCTGTTCCCGTGAAAGACGCACAGGAAAATATTGACGACTATGAAATTACTCCTGAATATACGTACGGCCATGACGCTGATGGAAATATCAAAATTACGGAAGTGCCATGGGTAATCAATAACGACTCTGGTGATCCCTGTTACAGTTTACTCCCTGCGGCAGTCGGCGTATCACTTATCAAGCAACTCACAAAAACATTAGGACTTTAAAAAAATACGTCACATAAAAAATAGTCCGCATATTTGCGGATTATTTTTTTATATTGTTATTTTATTGTCCGCCTATGGCAGAAAAAATTGTTTTAAGTGATTCGGCAGATTTTATCAGACCTTCTTTTTCTTCATCACTCAAGTGTAAATCTAGTATCCGTTTTACACCCCCCCTACCAATCACTGATGGCACAGAAAGACAGATGTCTGAAATTCCATGCTGACCTTGTAATAATGTTGAAATAGGAAATATGCAATCGGAATCTTGTAAAATACTTTTTATAAGTTCGCTTGCGGCAATACCGATTCCATAATACGTAGCACCCTTTTTTTGAATAATTTCGTAAGCTGCCATTTTAGTATGCTCGGCAATTTCTTTTACTACTTCTCTGTCATATTCTTTTAACTGCTCAATGGGTTCACCCGATATGTTTGTATGGGAAAGATACGCAACTTCTGAGTCACCATGCTCACCAATAATATACCCGTGAATATTTTTTGGGTTCACCTTAAAGTGTTGGGATAAAAAATAACGAAACCGCGCTGAGTCAAGAACGGTGCCACTTCCAAAAACTTGGGAACTTGGGAGTCCTGATTTTTTTAACGCCACCAGTGTCATCACGTCAACAGGGTTTGCAACCATCAAAATAATTGCATCGCGTGTTCGTTTAGTAATTTCTTCAACAATTCCGGATACTATTTTAGCGTTTATTCCAGCAAGTTCAGTGCGGGTTTGCCCCGGCTTTTGCGCAAGTCCTGCCGTAATTACAATAATATCAGCGGTTTTACAGTCATCATACTCTCCCGCCCATACTTTCATTGGAGCTGAAAGTAATGAAAGACCATGTTCAAGATCCATTGCTTCGCCAAGTGCTTTTTCCTGATTAACATCAATAAGCACAAGTTCAGAACACAACCCTTGAATCATGACTGCATAGCAAATAGATGAGCCGACAAAGCCAGTACCAATAACTACCACGCGTGTTGTTTCAGATGAAGACATAAAATTTATATTAATAATTATTTTCTTTGAATTCAAAAACCCCAATCTTCAGGCATCTCTTAGTTGGACTCATGATATTTTTCTGCTGAAAAATTCAACACGCTCCCGCCGTCGC